>Ga0209573_1003958_pt1 | contig 15325 bp, 13 predicted proteins | sample TNRBio252014_DNA_FD_185870 | JGI IMG/M metagenome (GOLD analysis project Ga0209573, IMG submission 185870) | Wastewater treatment Type I Accumulibacter community from EBPR Bioreactor in Madison, WI, USA - TNR Reactor_6/25/2014_ DNA (SPAdes)... | ecosystem: Engineered > Bioreactor > EBPR >...
GATGCGCAGCCCACAGCCGTAGAGCAGGGCGAGAACGGCGGCATCGCGGTCGAAGATCCAGGGCTCGCGTGCCTCACCGGCGCGGATGTCCGGGGCGGAGAGTTCCCGCGCGGCAGTCGGGCCGATCGGCTTGGGCAGGGATTTGGGCAGGCGCGGCCCGCGCACCGAGGCAAAGGCCGAGGCGCCGGCCCAACCCTGTCGCTCGGCGAAGCGGAAAAACGAACGGCAGCCGGCGAGCTGGCGCATCAGGGTGCGGCTGTCGGCGCCCTTGGCGCGCCGGGCGGCCATGAAGGCGCGGACATCGGCGGGTTTCAGGGCCGCAAGCCGCTCAAGCGAGACATCGCCGGCAAAGCGTTCCCCGGCAAAGGCGAGGAACTGGCGGAGGTCGCGCCCATAGGCGTCGAGGGTTTTGGGCGAGAGGCGGCGCTCGGCGGCGAGATGCGACAGCCAGGACAGGACGGCGGGATCGAGGTGCATTCGGACAGTGTGCCGGCGAGGGCTTAAGACGCGGTTTCTGGCGGGCTCGTGCGAATCGGTGCTATCGCTCGCCCATGGATGATCTGTTCGACACGGCTGGCGAGGCCCGCCCGGGGGTGGCGGATGTGCTGGTGCCGGTGGCGCTGGACACGGCCTATTCCTATCGTATTCCCGCGGGGATGCAGCTTCAGCCCGGCGATACGGTGATCGTGCCGCTGGGCACGCGCGAGACTGTCGGCGTGGTCTGGGAGATCACGCCCGGCCGGCGCGGCGACAACCTCAAGGCGATCGCCCATCGCTTCGACCTGCCGCCGATGCGGGCGCAGATGCGCGCCTTCGTCGAATGGATCGCGCGGTGGACGCTGACGCCGCGCGGCATGGTGGCGCGCATGGCCCTGCGCGATCCAGAAGAGGTGGGGCCGGAAAAGCCGAAGCTCGGCGTGCGCACCACCGGCACTCTGCCCGAACGGATGACGCCGGCGCGGGCGCGGGTTCTGAAGGCGGCGGCAGGCGGGCTGGTCTGGCGCAAGGGCGCGCTTGCCGAGGCGGCGGCGGTGTCGAACGGCGTGATCGACGGGCTGGTCGACGAGGGCGCGCTGGAGGTGTCGATGATCGCGCCCGATCCGGTGGCCGAGCCGCCCGATCCCGCCCATGCGCCGAGCGTGCTGAGCGCTGATCAGGAGGCCGCTGCCGACACCTTGCGCGCCCTGGTGCAGGCCGGGACCTTCGCCGTGGCGCTGGTCGAGGGCGTCACCGGTTCGGGCAAGACGGAGGTCTATTTCGAGGCGGTGGCCGCGGCGGTGAAGGCCGGCCGGCAGGCGCTGATCCTGATGCCGGAAATTGCGCTGACGGCGCAGTTCATCGCCCGGTTCGAGGCGCGATTCGGGGTCAAGCCGGCGGAATGGCACTCGGCCGTGGGGACGGGCAAGCGCAACCGGCTGTGGCATGCGGTGGCGAGCGGAGAGGCGAAAGTGGTGGTGGGCGCGCGCTCGGCGCTGATGCTGCCGTTCCCCGATCTGGGGCTGATCGTCGTCGATGAGGAGCATGAGGCGGCCTACAAGCAATCGGATGGGGTGCGCTACAACGCCCGCGACATGGCGGTGGTGCGCGGGCGCCTCGACGGTGCCGTGGTGATTCTGGCCTCGGCGACGCCCTCGGTGGAAAGCCGGGTCAACGCCATGCAGGGGCGCTATCGCCATCTGAGACTGCCGGACCGGTTCGGCGGGGCGCTGCTGCCCGATTTGCGAACCATCGACATGACCCGGCATGCGCCGCCACGCGGGCGCTGGATCTCGGCGCCGCTCGAAACCATGGCGCGTGAGACGCTGGCGGCGGGCGAGCAGGTGCTGTTCTTCCTCAACCGGCGCGGGTTTGCCCCGCTGACCCTGTGCAACCGTTGCGGTCACCGCTGGCAATGCCCGCAGTGCACGGCCTGGCTGGTGGAACACCGGTTTCGCCGGGCATTGGTCTGCCACCATTGCGGCCACACCGAGCAAAGGCCGCCAGTGTGCAGCGCCTGCGGGGCGGAGGACGCGGTGCGGGCGGTTGGCCCCGGTGTCGAGCGGCTGGCCGAGGAGGTTGCCGAGCTGTTTCCCGATACGCGCGCCATCGTGCTGTCCAGCGACTTTCCCGGCGGGACAGAGCGCCTGCGCCGCGAATTGCAGGCCATCGCGGACGGGGAGTTCAAGATCGTCATCGGCACCCAACTGGTGGCCAAGGGGCATAATTTTCCGCAACTGACCCTGGCCGGGGTGATCGACGCGGACATCGGCCTGTCCAGCGCCGATCCGCGCGCGGCCGAGCGGACCTTTCAGCTTCTCACGCAGGTGACCGGCCGGGCCGGGCGGGCCGACCGGCCGGGAAAAGGCGCGATCCAGACCTATCAGCCCGACCATCCGGTGATCCGGGCGATCGCCAGCAACGACCGCGAAGGCTTCTATGCCGCCGAGATCGAGACGCGGCGGACCGGCGGATTGCCCCCCTTCGGCCGGCTCGCGGCGCTGATCGTCTCCGCCCCGGACAGGGCGGTGGCCGAGGAGGCGGCGCGGCGGCTGGCGCGGGCCGGCCACGAACTCAGCCATTCGGATGCCGCGTTTGCCGAGGCCAGCGTGCTCGGTCCGGCGGACCCGCCGATCGCCATGATCCGCGGGCGGCACCGGATGCGGATCATCGTCAAGGCGCCGCGCAACCTCGATCTCCAGGCCTATCTCAGGGCCATGATCGGCGCGGCCGGAGCGATTCGCGGCGGGGCGCGGCTCGATGTCGATGTCGACCCGATGAGTTTTCTCTAGCCCCAACGGGACCGGGCGTGCGCTTGCGGCATGCACCATAGCCTTTTCGATAAGACAGGAAGGGTTGCATGGCCCGCCGTTTGATGTTAGCGACCGGGCCGAGCCAAAGGGCATGGCTGGGCCAAGCGCGGACATACCCTTCGGACATCCCATAACCTGCACGCCGGTTTCGCGGTTTTCTGATTGTTCCGCGCGACGGCAAGCGAAGAGAGAGATCATCGTGGCGGATCAAGGCCCGATCGTTTCCGGAATTGCCGGTCGCTATGCGTCGGCATTGTTCGAACTCGCCGAGGACAGCAAGGCAACCGACGCCGTCGGTAAGGATCTGGCTGTGTTCAGCCAGCTTCTGGGCGACAGCGACGACCTCAAGCAGCTCGTGCGCAATCCGGTGTTCACCGCCGATGAGCAGGTGAGGGCCATCAGCGCCATCCTCGACAAGGCGGGCATCGGCGGTCTGGCCGGCAATTTCCTCAAGCTGGTCGCGGCCAAGCGCCGCCTCTTCGCCGTGGAAGGCATGGTCCGGGCTTTTGCTGCGCTGGTCGACCAGAAGAACGGCGTGGTCAATGCCGAGGTGACGGTTCCGACCGCGCTGTCGGAGAAGAATCGCGCCGCCGTGCTGGAAGCCCTGAAGGGCGTCACCGGCGGCAAGAGCATCTCGCTCTCCGAAAAAGTTGATCCCTCGATCATCGGGGGCCTGATCGTCAAGGTCGGCTCGAAGATGGTCGATGCGTCGCTCAAAACCAAACTCAATTCGATGAAACTCGCCATGAAAGAGGTCGGCTGATGGACATCCGCGCCGCTGAAATCTCTGCCATCCTCAAGGAGCAGATCAAGAACTTCGGTTCCGCCGCCGAGGTGACCGAAGTTGGTCAGGTGCTGTCGGTCGGCGACGGCATCGCGCGCGTCTATGGCCTTGACAAGGTCCAGGCCGGCGAAATGGTCGAGTTCGAGAACGGCATCCGCGGGATGGCGCTCAACCTCGAAACCGACAACGTCGGCGTCGTGATCTTCGGCTCCGACCGCGACATCAAGGAAGGCCAGACGGTCAAGCGCACCGGCGCCATCGTGGACGTGCCGGTCGGCAAGGAACTGCTGGGCCGCGTCGTCGACGCGCTCGGCAACCCGATCGACGGCAAGGGCCCGATCAAGTCTGCGGCTCGCGCCCGTGTGGACGTGAAGGCGCCGGGCATCATTCCGCGCAAGTCGGTGCATGAGCCGATGGCGACCGGCCTCAAGGCCGTCGATGCGCTGATCCCGATCGGTCGCGGCCAGCGCGAGCTGATTATCGGCGACCGCCAGACCGGCAAGACCGCGATCGCGCTCGACACCATTCTGAACCAGAAGCCGCTGAACGCCGCCGGCGCTCCGGAGAGCCAGAAGCTGTACTGCGTCTACGTCGCGGTCGGCCAGAAGCGCTCCACCGTCGCCCAGTTCGTGAAGGTTCTGGAAGAGCAGGGCGCTCTCGAATATTCGATCATCATCGCGGCGACCGCCTCCGATCCGGCGCCGATGCAGTTCCTCGCGCCGTTCTCGGGCTGCGCGATGGGCGAGTACTTCCGCGACAACGGCATGCATGCCGTGATCATCTACGACGACCTGTCCAAGCAGGCCGTGTCGTATCGCCAGATGTCGCTGCTGCTGCGCCGTCCGCCGGGCCGCGAAGCCTACCCGGGCGACGTGTTCTATCTCCACTCCCGTCTGCTGGAGCGCGCGGCCAAGCTGAACGACACCAACAAGGCCGGTTCGCTGACCGCCCTTCCGGTCATCGAGACGCAGGCCAACGACGTCTCGGCCTATATTCCGACCAACGTGATCTCGATCACCGACGGCCAGATCTTCCTTGAGACGGACCTGTTCTACCAGGGCATCCGCCCGGCGGTGAACGTCGGTCTTTCGGTGTCGCGCGTCGGCTCGTCCGCGCAGACCAAGGCGATGAAGAAGGTTGCCGGCAAGATCAAGGGCGAACTGGCGCAGTACCGCGAGATGGCGGCCTTCGCGCAGTTCGGCTCGGACCTCGACGCCGTGACCCAGCGCCTCCTGAACCGCGGCGCGCGCCTGACCGAACTTCTCAAGCAGGCGCAGTTCGCTCCGCTGAAGATGGAAGAACAGGTCTGCGTGATCTACGCCGGCGTCAACGGCTATCTCGATGCCCTGCCGGTCAACCGCATCAAGGCCTATGAAGACGGCCTGCTCGGCCTGATCCGCTCCAAGCACGAGGGGCTGCTCAACGCGATCCGCGACTCCAAGGATCTGAGCGCCGATAGCGAGACGACGCTCAAGGGTATCGTCGAGGGCTTCACCAAGTCCTTCGCCTGAGAAGGCTGCCTAAGTCCGGCCGGGCCTGGCCCGGCCGTCTCAGCCGCGAACGCACGAGGAAGATCGAATGCCTTCGTTGAAGGATCTCAGAAACCGCATCGCTTCGGTCAAGGCGACGCAGAAGATCACCAAGGCCATGCAGATGGTGGCCGCGGCGAAGCTGCGTCGTGCCCAGACCGTGGCGGAACAGGCCCGTCCTTATGCCCAGCGCATGGGGCAGGTTCTCGGCAACCTCGCCGCTGGCTCGACTGGTGGTGCGGATACGCCCCGCCTGCTCGCCGGCACCGGCAAGGATCAGGTGCACCTCCTGGTCGTCTGCACGGCCGAGCGTGGCCTGTGTGGCGGCTTCAACTCGTCGATCGTGCGCATGGCACGCGAGCGGATCAATCTGCTTCTGGCTGAAGGCAAGACGGTCAAGATATTCACCGTCGGCAAGAAGGGCGCCGAGCAGCTGCGTCGCCAGTACGGCCAACTGATCGTCGAGCATGTCGAATTCCGCGGTGTCAAGCAGCTGGCCTATGAGCATGCCGACGGTGTTGGCGCGCGCGTGCTGGAGATGTTCGAGAACGGCGAGTTCGACGTGGCCACGTTGTTCTACTCGCAGTTCAAATCGGTGATCGCGCAGATCCCGACAGCGCAGAAGCTTATTCCGGCTGAAGTGCCGGCGGTAGCATCCACCGCGGGGCCCAAGGCCTCGTATGAATACGAGCCGGAAGAAGGCGCGATCCTGTCGTCGCTGCTGCCGAAAAACGTGTCGGTGCAGATTTTCCGGGCGCTCCTCGAAAATGCCGCCTCGGAGCAGGGCGCACGCATGAGCGCGATGGACAGCGCCACACGCAACGCCGGCGAAATGATCAAGAAGCAGACGCAGAAGTACAACCGCTCGCGTCAGGCGATGATCACCAAGGAACTCATCGAAATCATTTCGGGCGCCGAAGCGCTCTGAACCCCAGGATAAGAGGTCAGGAACATGGCGAAAGCAGCAGCTAAAACCTCCGCGAAGGCCGCCAGCGCTGGCGCGACCGGCCGCATCACCCAGGTCATCGGCGCGGTTGTCGACGTACAGTTCGACGGCGGCCTGCCGGAAATTCTGAACGCGCTCGAGACCACCAACGGCGGCAACCGCCTGGTGCTCGAAGTCGCCCAGCATCTGGGCGAGAACTCCGTGCGCTGCATCGCCATGGACGTGTCGGAAGGTCTGGTGCGTGGTCAGGAAGTGACCAACACCGGCGCTCCGATCATGGTTCCCGTCGGTGACGAGTGTCTCGGCCGCATCATCAACGTCATCGGCGAGCCGGTGGACGAGGCTGGCCCGGTCAACACCACCGCCCGTCGCGCCATCCATCAGGACGCGCCGTCCTATGCCGATCAGGCGACCGAAGCGCAGATCCTTGAAACGGGCATCAAGGTCGTTGACCTGCTCGCGCCGTATGCCAAGGGCGGCAAGATCGGCCTGTTCGGCGGCGCCGGCGTCGGCAAGACCGTGCTGATCATGGAACTGATCAACAACGTTGCGAAGGCCCACGGTGGCTACTCGGTGTTCGCCGGCGTTGGCGAGCGTACCCGCGAAGGCAACGACCTCTATCACGAGATGATCGAGGGCGGCGTTAACAAGAAGCCCGAGAACGGTTCGACCGCCGGGTCGAAGTGCGCGCTGGTCTATGGCCAGATGAACGAGCCGCCGGGCGCCCGTGCCCGCGTTGCGCTGACCGGCCTGACCGTTGCGGAAGACTTCCGCGACAAGGGCCAGGACGTGCTGTTCTTCGTCGACAACATCTTCCGCTTCACCCAGGCCGGCTCGGAAGTGTCGGCGCTGCTGGGCCGCATCCCGTCGGCGGTGGGTTATCAGCCGACGCTGGCCACCGACATGGGCGCCCTTCAGGAGCGCATCACCACCACCACCAAGGGCTCGATCACCTCGGTGCAGGCGATTTACGTCCCGGCCGACGATCTGACCGACCCGGCGCCGGCGACCTCGTTCGCCCACTTGGACGCCACCACCGTGCTGTCGCGCTCGATCGCCGAAAAGGGCATCTATCCGGCGGTGGACCCGCTCGACTCGACCTCGCGCATGTTGTCTCCGATGATCGTCGGCGAGGAGCACTACGAGGTGGCCCGCCGCGTGCAGTCGACCCTCCAGCGCTACAAGTCGCTGCAGGACATCATCGCGATCCTGGGCATGGACGAACTGTCCGAAGAGGACAAGCTGGTCGTGGCCCGCGCCCGCAAGATCGAGCGCTTCCTGTCGCAGCCGTTCCACGTGGCGGAAGTCTTCACCGGCTCGCCGGGCAAGCTGGTGTCGCTGGCCGATACCATCAAGGGCTTCAAGGGGCTGGTCGAAGGCAAGTACGATCATCTGCCGGAAGCGGCGTTCTACATGGTCGGCACCATTGAGGAAGCCGTCGAAAAGGCCCAGAAGCTCGCGGCTGCGGCGTAATCGCCGACGTTCGGGCGGAGGAACTGAGACATGGCCAACTTTACCTTTGAACTGGTCTCGCCGGAGCGCATCTTGTTCTCCGGCCCGGTGGCTCAGGTCGTCGTGCCGGGTGAAGACGGCGACATGACCATTCTGGCCAATCATGCGCCGGTGATGACGACGTTGCGCGCCGGCATCGTTGCCGTGAGTGAGGACAAAGGGGCGGCCAGGCGGCTTTACGTGCGCGGCGGTTTCGCCGATGTCACTGCCGCAGGCCTGACCATCCTGGCCGAGCAGGCTATACCGGTCGAGGAGATCAACCTCGACAAGCTGGCCGGCGAAATCAAGAATGCCGAGGATGACCTGCGCGACGCCAAGTCGGACGAGGCGCGCAAGGCGGCTGAGGGCAAACTGGCGGGCCTCAGGATTATGCAGGCGGTCGTTCGGAACTGACCGGACTGTCGTTCAAGACGTTTTAATGCCGTCGGGGTCATTCCCGGCGGCTTTTTCGTGTGTGCCTCATTCGGGGTGTGCCGTGCGGGGCGTGCCCGGCACGGAACTCAGCGGCTGGGCTGGAGCCAGGCGGCCAGCTGGGCCCGTTCGTCGGGCGGCAGGTCCGTCAGGTTGTTCGGCGGCATGGCGTGAGTCAGCACGGCCTGCATGCGGATGGCCTCGGCATTGCGGATCATGTGCTCGGGCGTGTCGAGCCGGATTCCCTTTGGGGGTGTGGCGATACCGTCCCAGACCGGTTCGGCGGTGTGGCACATCGAGCAGCGGCTGACGAGGATATCGACGACGGCGGCGGGTGGCTGGGCCGCTGCAACGGCCACGGCCTGCGGTGAGTCAGGCAGCGCGGCGAGGCCGAGCCGGGCACGCCCCGCCGGCGAGCCGGCAACCGCGACGAAAAAGGCTGCCACCAGTGCCGCCGCGGCGAGAGCCCAGGTCCACCACGGTGACTTGGCATGGTCGGCATGACGAACGTTGTAGAAATGGCGGATCACCGCGCCGGCGACGATGACGAAGGTGACGAGTGCCGGGATATGAGCGCCGCTGGCATAGGTCATCGGGTAGTGGTTCGACAGCATCATGAAAACGACGGGCAGGGTGATGTAGTTGTTGTGCGCCGAGCGCTGCTTGGCCTGCTTGCCGTATTTCGGATCGGGCGTTTCGCCGCGTTCGAGGGCGGCGATCACCTTGCGCTGGTTGGGCATGATGATCATCGCGACATTGGCGGTCATCATCGTCGCCATCAGCGCGCCCGTATGGATCAAAGCGCCACGACCGGAAAAGACCTTGGTGAAGCCGTAGCTCATGGCCACGACAAAGCCGAAGCCCAGGAGCGCAAGCACCACGTCGTTGCGCCCGAGCGGTGATTTGCAGAGCTGGTCATAGACGAGCCAGCCGAGCGCCAACGCGGCGATGCCGATCAGGCTTGCCTGCCAGGTTGTCAGCGGCATGACGGCTGGATCGATCAGGTAGAGCGAGGCCTGCGCATAATAGACCCAGCAGAGCAGCACGAAGCCGGAAATCCAGGTCCAGTAACTCTGCCATTTGTGCCAGGTGATCTCGGCGGGCATGGTCTCGGGCGCAACGAAGTATTTCTTCATCTGATAGAAGCCGCCGCCATGGACCTGCCAGGCGGCCCCGCCCTTGCCGGCGGGAATATCGGCATCGGGGCGCAACGAGGCGTCGAGATGCATGAAGAAGAACGATGAGCCGATCCAGGCGATGGCCGTGATGACATGCAGCCAACGCAGCATCAGGCTGCCCCAGTCCATCAGGAATGCGTCCACGCCCCGTCCTCCCGGTCAGCCGTCCCAGCCTGTCGCCAGCATAGGATATGGCATCGGGGGGCGCAAAATGCCGCATGACATTTTCGGGAATATCTTCAAAATCATTGAGGCAATGGGAGACTGGGCAGGCCATGAGCGGAATCGTCGAGAATATCCGCGTGTTCATGCGGGCGGTCGAATCGGGCAGTTTTTCCGATGCGGGGCGGGCTTTGCGGATGTCCTCGGCGGTGGCGAGCTATCGCATCCGCGTGCTGGAAGAGCATCTGGGGTGCCGGCTACTGACGCGCACGACGCGCCGCATGAGCCTGACCGAGGCGGGGCGCATCTTTTACGAACGCTGCATCGACGTGGTGGAGGCGCTGGAGCGGGCGGAGGCGAGCGTCGCCGACCGGGGTGGCTCACCGCGCGGGGCGCTGAAGCTGACCGCGCCGCTCGGGCTGGGGCGCAAGGTGATCGCGCCGATCATCGGCGAATACCGGTCGCGACACCCTGAAACGGAGGTGCGCCTGCGCCTGTCCGATCATCTGCTCGATCTGGTGCAGGAGGCGATCGATGTGGCGCTGCGCATGGCCAAGCTGGAGGATTCCACCTTCACCCAGCGCAAGATCGCCGATGTGCGGCGGGTGATCTGCGCGGCGCCGGCCTATCTCGACCGGCGCGGGGTGCCGCTGGTGCCCGACGATCTGTTGCAGCATGAGTGCCTGTTGCTGCGCTATCCCGGCTCGCGCCAGTTTCGCTGGACGCTGATCTCGGGCAAGCAGACCCTGACCATCCCGGTCAGCGGACCGGTCGATGCGGACGATGGCGATGTGCTGACCGACTGGATGCTGGAGGGGCAGGGGCTGGCGATGAAGCCGCTGTTCGAGGTTGCGCGCCACGTGGCCGAAGGACGGCTGCGCGTCGTCCTGCCAGATCATCCGCCGGAAAAGGTCGAGATCGCGGTGCTGTATCCGAGCCGCAAGATGATTCCGCGCCGCATGCGCGATCTGGTCGAAGACATGCACGGGGCGGTTCGCCAGCATATTGCCGGCGAACTCGCACTGCTCAACGAACGGCTCTGAGACGGATCACTCCGTCCCGTGGCTGGAGGCGGCGGCATCGGCTTCCGCTTCGGCCTGGCCCTTGACGCCGTTGAAGTAGGCGTTCAGCGCCACGGCCATGATTGCGGTGAGCAAAATGCCCGAATGCAAGAGCGGCCCAAGCGCCTTGGGCATGTACTGGAAGAACTTCGGGGCCACCAGCGGGATCATGCCGAAGCCGAGCGAGATGGCGACGATGTAGAGGTTGTTGCGGTTGGCGGCGAAATCGACCGAAGACAGGATGCGGATGCCTGTGGCGGCGACCATGCCGAACATGACGATGCCGGCGCCGCCGAGGACGAAGGTGGGCACCGATTCGACCAGCTGCGCCAGCTTGGGCGTGAGGCCGAGCAGCAGAAGGATGATGCCGCCGGCCACCGCGACCCAGCGCGAGCGCACGCCGGTGACGCCGACAAGGCCGACGTTCTGAGAGAACGAGGTGTAGGGGAAGGTGTTGAAGACACCGCCAATGATGGTGCCGACGCCATCGGCCCTGAGGCCGCGGGTCAGGTCGTCCTGGCTCAGCCTCTTGCCGGTCATGGTGCCGAGGGCGAGGAACATGCCAAGCGATTCGATCATCACCACGATCATCACCAGACACATCGTGATGATCGACACCAGATCGAACACCGGCATGCCGAAGCTGAAGGGCGTGACCAGGCCAAACCAGTCGGCCTTGGCCACCTTGTCAAAGCTCATCTTGCCGATGAGAATGGCGAGAACCGAGCCGGCAATGATGCCGAGCAGAACGGCGATGTTGGCGACAAAGCCCTTCGCATACTTCGTCAGCGCGAGAATGACGAGAAGCACAAAGGCGGCAACGCCGAGATGCACCGGGTCGCCATAGCTTGGCAGGGTATCGACTGCGGCCCCGGCCGCCCAATTGACGCCGATACGCATCAGCGACACGCCGATGATCAGGATGATCGTGCCGGTGACGATCGGCGGGAAGAAGCGGATCATCCGCGAGATGAACGGCGAGATCAAAACGCCGAAAACGCCGGCGGCGATGACCGAGCCATAGATCATGTTGAGCGTCTGCTCCTTGGGCACACCCCCGGCCTTGCCGGCCGCGATCATCGCCAGCATCGGGCCGACGGAGGCAAAGGTGACGCCCATCATCACCGGGAGGCGGATGCCGACGCCGGGAATTCCCAGCGACTGGATCAGCGTGACCAGGCCGCAGGCGAACAGGTCGGCGTTGATGAGGAAGGCGATCTGTGCCGGGCCCAGATCCAGCGCCCGGCCGATGATCAGCGGCACGGCGACGGCGCCGGCATACATCACCAGAACGTGCTGAAGCCCGAGGGCTACCAGCTTCGGAGCCGGCAGGACCTCGTCCACCGGATGCGTTGTCTCGGCCATTGCTCAGTCCCCCCGGGCGCGTGAACGATGAGCACACTCCCGATGTGCCCAGTTGTCACCTTTGATGAAAATCAACTCAAAATTAATCCTGCAAGTTTCGGATCATCCTCAAAATCATTTTTATAATCGTGTCGCCGCTTCATGCTAGAACTAGGGCCGGCAAGGGAGAACGCAGGATGGGACGACTGTCTACCCATGTTCTGGACACGGCCAACGGACGCCCGGCGCGCGGTGTCCGGCTGCGGCTGGAGCGGATCGAGGCCGGGGCTGCGGTGCTGGTGGCCGAGACGGTGACCAATGCGGACGGGCGCACGGATGTCCCGCTGCTGTCGGGCGCGAGCTATCGGGTCGGCACCTATCAGATCGTGTTCGGTGTGCGTGCCTATTTTGAAAGTCTCGGCGGGCCGGGCGCCTGCCCGTTCCTCGACGAGGTGCCGATCCGCTTCACCATCAGCGAAGCGGACGGACATTATCATGTGCCGCTGCTGGTTTCGCCGTGGAGCTTTTCCACCTACCGGGGGTCGTGACACCATGGCCCCCTATCCTCGCGACATGATCGGCTATGGCCGCAGGACGCCTCAGGCGGACTGGCCGGGCGGCGCGCGCATCGCGCTGCAATTCGTCATCAACTACGAGGAAGGCGGCGAGAACAATATCCTGCATGGCGATGCGGCCTCGGAGGCCTTCCTGTCCGAGATCGTCGGCGCGGCGCCCTGGCCTGGCCAGCGGCACATGAACATGGAGTCCATCTACGAATACGGCTCGCGTGCCGGGTTCTGGCGGCTGCATCGCATGTTCACCGAGCGCGGGATGCCGGTGACGGTGTTCGGCGTCGCCAGCGCCATGGCGCGCCATCCCGAGGCGGTGGCCGCGATGGGGGAGGCGGGCTGGGAGATTGCGACGCACGGGCTCAAGTGGATCGACTACCGCGACCTGCCGGCGGCTACCGAGGCGGCGCACATTGCCGAGGCGGTGGCCATTCAGACCCGGCTGACCGGGGCGCGCCCGCTCGGCATGTATCAGGGCCGCACCTCGGAAAACACCCTGCGCCTGACGCAGGAGGAGGGCGGCTTTCTCTATTCCGCCGACAGCTATGCCGATGACCTGCCCTACTGGACCGAGGGGCCGAACGGTCGTGGCGGCACCGGGCCGTTCCTGATGGTGCCCTACACGCTCGATGCCAACGACATGCGCTTTGCCACGCCGCAGGGCTTCAATTGCGGCGAGCAGTTCTTCGCCTACCTCAAGGACAGTTTCGATACGCTCTATGCCGAAGGGGTAGATGCGCCCAGGATGCTGTCGATCGGCCTGCATTGCCGGCTGGTCGGTCGACCCGGGCGCGCAGCGGCGCTGGCGCGTTTTCTCGACTATGTGCGTGGGCATGAGGCGGTCTGGGTGGCGAGCCGTCTCGACATCGCGCGGCACTGGCTGATGCGTCACGCCCCGCCGGGGGGCTGGCAGCCTTCGCGGCTGTCGCGGCCGCTGTTCATCGCGCGGTTCGGCGGCATCTTCGAGCATTCGCCCTGGGTGGCGGAAGGGACTTTTGCCAACGGTCTTGAGCCAGACTGCGACAGCGTGGCCGGCCTCCACGCGGCCATGGTCAGGGCGATGCGCGCCGGTACGGCGGACCAGCAGCGCGATCTCATCCTCAAGCATCCCGACCTGGCCGGCAAGCTGGCGATGGCCAAGCAGCTTACCGCCGACTCAACCGCTGAGCAGGCCTCGGCCGGGCTCGACCATCTGACCGATGCAGAGAAGGCGCGGTTCACCGCGCTCAACGATGCCTATAAGGCGCGTTTCGGCTTTCCCTATATCCTGGCGGTCAAGGGCCGGACCAAGGCCGCGATCCTCGCCAACTTTGAAGAGCGGCTGGCCAACAGCGCCGAGCAGGAGTTCGCCACCGCATTGACCCAGATCGAACGCATCGCCCTGTTGCGGCTGGCCGAGGTTCCCGGCTTGAGCGGAGGGGCGGCATGAGCCCGCTGTCGATCGAGACCGTGACGCCGGAAGCCTTCGCGCCGTTTGGCACCGTGATCGAAACCACGCGCGAGCCGCTGCACATCAACGCCGGGTTTGCCCGCCGCTTCAACGACCTCTGTCCGGTCGACGTGGCCGGCGAGGGCGGCGAGACCAATGTCAGCATCTTCATCGCCCGCGCCCGAGCGCTGCCGCTGGCGATCACCATGATGGAGCGCCATCCCTTGGGCTCGCAGGCCTTCATGCCGCTTCAGGATGCGCCATGGCTGGCGGTGGTGTGCCGCGATCCGGCTGATGCCGCCAGCTATCGCGCCTTTGCGCTGGATGGCACGCAGGGTCTCAACTATGCACGCAACACTTGGCATTTCCCGCTGATCACCTTTGGCGAGGGGGACCGTTTCCTGGTGGTGGACCGCAAGGGGCCGGGCAACAATCTCGTCGAGCAGGTGTTGAGCCCCGCACAGCACTTGATCGTCGTTCGCTGAAGGACCGCCATGACCAGCCGCAGCTATTATGCGCCCAAGGGCGGCCTGCCGCCGCAAACCCAGCTTATGACCGACCGGGCGCATTTCACGCCGTGGTATGGCGTCATTCCACGCGGCACGTTTTCGGACATCGTCACCTCGTTCCTGCCCCACTGGGACAAGACGCGGCTGTGGGTGATCGCCCGGCCGATGAGCGGCTTTGCCGAAACGTTCTCGCACTACATCATGGAGGTGGCACCTGGCGGCGGCTCGCAGTGGCCCGAGGAAGATGCCGGCGCCGAGGGCGTGCTGTTCGTGGTCGAGGGTGGAATGCGGCTGACCATCGCGGGCACGGCGCATGTGCTTGCGCCGGGCGGCTATGCCTATCTGCCGCCGGGGTGCGACTGGACGCTGGCCAACCCGAACGCCCAGCCGGTGCGGTTTCACTGGATCCGCAAGCGCTATCAGGCGGTTGAGGGGCTTGCTGCGCCCGATCCGATTATCACTTCCGATCAGGCGACGGCGCCGAACCCGATGCCCGATACCAACGGCACCTGGGCGACGACCCGGTTTGTCGATCCCGCCGATCTGCGCCACGACATGCATGTCACCATCGTCACCTTCGAGCCGGGCGGCGTCATCCCGTTCGACGAGACGCATGTGATGGAGCACGGGCTTTACGTGCTGGAGGGCAAGGCGGTCTATCATCTCAACCAGGACTGGGTGGAGGTGCAGGCCGGCGACTACATGTGGCTGCGCGCCTTCTGCCCGCAATCGTGCTATGCGGGCGGCCCGGGCCGGTTCCGCTATCTGCTCTACAAGGATGTCAACCGGCACATGCCGCTTGGGCCGTTTCAGGGCCGCTAGGCTTTCGCCCCGGCCGTTCCCTCGCTAAGCTCCGGCCAGCATCACGGGGAGGGGCGGCATGACGGGGCAATGGACGGACGCGCGGGCGCGGCAGGTGTTGCGGGCGATGTTCGATGCCGCGGTGGCCAGTGCCGCTCCGGGTGATGCCGTGCTGCGTCATCTGCCGGAAAAGCCGAAAGGCCGCTGTGTCGTGGTTGGCGCCGGCAAGGCCTCGGCCGTCATGGCGGCGGCGGTCGATGCGGCCTGGGCCGATGTGTCGCTGAGCGGGGTGGTGGCAACC
>Ga0209573_1003959_pt1 | contig 15322 bp, 11 predicted proteins | sample TNRBio252014_DNA_FD_185870 | JGI IMG/M metagenome (GOLD analysis project Ga0209573, IMG submission 185870) | Wastewater treatment Type I Accumulibacter community from EBPR Bioreactor in Madison, WI, USA - TNR Reactor_6/25/2014_ DNA (SPAdes)... | ecosystem: Engineered > Bioreactor > EBPR >...
ACACCATCCTGCAGTTCCTGCTGGTGCTGACCTACGGCCTGGACGATCTGAAGGAGCGCCAGAGCGCGTTGGCGGATGAGATCGAGCGCTGGCAGGAGCGTATCAGCGCCGAGGCCGGCCAACTGCGCGGCCTGCTCAGCTACCTGCGGGCGCCGGAGTTGCTGGTGCAGCAGGGTTTGGTTACCTCGCTGGAGAGCTGGCTGGAGCAGGTGCGCCAGCAGACCACCATGGCCATCGAGGCCGACCTGGACTCAGCAGTCGAGCCGCTGCTCAGCGTCGAGGCCAAGGTCGCCATCTACCGGGTCTGCCGCGAGGCGGTGCACAATGCCATCAAGCACAGCGGTGGTAACCGGGTGGTGGTGAGGATTTGGCGTGATGACGGGGCTGTCCACTTTTCTGTCGAGGATGATGGCCACGGTTTCGATGTGGATGCAGCGTTCGCTGGCGGTGACAAGGGTTATAGCAGCCTACACGATCTGCAGGTGTATGTGGAGAGTGTGGGTGGATGCTTGGAGGTAGAGGCCGACACGTTAGGAGGCGCTGTGGTCAGCGGATGGGTGCCGCTCGCTGGTTCAGCACTTGCTGATAACAGCGCCTTTCGGCCGGCGGCCGCCTGATAGTGACAGGATGTCCGTAGGTGTCGATGGTCCTGCCAAAGTAAACCAAGGTGCAACAGGACTCTATGACCAGACAGTCAATCCTCACCTAGCAGCGCTCCCAATGCAGTTCGTAATACCGAGGATATGAGGCGGAGTTCCGAGATATAAAGAAACGGAACGCGTGGTATGCACCACTTTCACCCTGGAGGCGCCTATAGAGCATTAGTCAACAAACGTGTTTCTCAACTATGACTCACCCCCGATCTTTGAAAGGAACCAATCATGAAAAGCCATGCCCGATATCTCCTCGCCGTATTAATAGTTACGGCGCTGCTGGTGCCATCGAGTGGTGTCTATGCACAACCACGGTCCACTTTCGATGCGACTCACAGTCAGTCGATGGTTATGCGCCAAGCTGCGGTGCTCATGAAACCTTCAGGTTTGCCAGCCAGTAGATTAGGCTCGGAAGTCAAGGCGATCGACCAATCAAATCTGGCTGCGAGCACCCAATCTACGATCTCCTTCAGGATTAACCGTCCTCCAAGCCAATGGAGCGTGATGCTCCAGAAGCGACAATGGTGGGGCTGGGAGACACTTTATTTCCGATACACCGGTGACTATAGCCCGTTCTACGGCTTAAGTGCGGGTACCTATCGTGTGCGAATCACCAAATGGTCAGGCTGGGAAACTTGCAGCCCCGCAAGCGTGACTGTGAACGGCTGGAACAGCCAAATGGTCACCTGCATCGGCTAGGTTTCCTCGCTTGGAGGCCACAGCATAGATCCAATCATGGTGCCCAACTGAGCACACGGAATGACGGAACCACCCGGCTGCAGTGACGTGGATGGGTGGTTCCGTTAGCGAGACGCTTCCGCAAACATGCGCTATTCACGTGGTTGATAGAAACCGCCGCGAAAGTTCCGACCCGACGCTGGGCACTAAGCTCTTTGCCAGAGCTGGTTATCTTCAGCGCGTGAAATGCGCTGGTACAGTAAGAACTCCAAGACCCCACCCGTCTTGCACCCACCAAAGGAGATCCTCTCGATGAACATCCGACGCATTGGAAAGCCAATTGTTCTCACGGCTGCCCTTCTTACGACTGTCGCAGCCTCGTTCCTGACGTACAGCCGCGGCCGCGGCCAGTGCCCACAATGCGGCTACGCAGGCGATCTTCATGCCTGCAAGCACTGCGGCTGGACAGCGTGTCTGGATTGCTGGCAGCGCATGAGCCAGTACAACACCTGCCCGAGCTGCGGGCAGCACGGACCGTGAATACTCGATCACCCTGTGCCTGGCTATCTGACATCAGCACAGGGTGATCACCTCGTGGCGCATCGATACCATGCGCCCTCTTCACAGACAAGGAGACTGCCATGCCACAAGAAACCACAGCGCAGCTCGTAAAGGAACTCCGCAACGCCCGACGTCTATTCGGCCCCGATTGGGCAAGGCGCATCGCTGCCGCTCAGGCTCTGGGCGCACATCGCGCCGGCGAAGCGGTCAGCGATCTTGCCGCGGTGGTCCAGGAGAGCCAGAACCCCGATCTGGTGCAGGCGGCTCTCCAGGCGTTGGGCCAGATCGGCACGCCTCAGGCCGTGGACGTGCTGATCACCATACTCTGCGGCGGTGATGTCAAGCAACGTGAGCTGGCTAGCCAACTTCTCGTGAATCTGGGACCGGTGGTTGCAGGACGGTCGCTCCTGGCAATAGCAGCCCGATCCTCGGCAAGCGACCGCAATGCAGCAGAGGGTGTTCTAAAGCGATACGGCGACATCACGCCGCTGTTGGTTATTCTGTTGGCGGATAGCGACGCAGACGTGCGTAATGTTGCGCACGAGCGGCTCGTCAAGAGCGGCACGGCCGCTGTACCGCCACTGCTGCTGGCGTTGGCTAACCCGTCACCAGCCGTGCGCAAGGCTGCCGATGCGACTATAGGGGAATTCGGCGAAACCACAGCCTTGCTCGTCGCTGCTTTGCAGGATACCGACGACAGGCTCCAAGATGTTGCGCGTGAACGGCTGACGCAGATGGGACCAGATGCCGTTCCTGCTTTGGTGAAGGCGTTGTCAGCCGATGCGCCAGGAACTCAAGAAACAGCGGCTCGTGCGCTGGCCCAAATCGGCGCGCCGGCGATACCTTCCCTCGCAACGGCAGCGCGGCAAGCCAGTGGCCCTGCGCGTATCCTCCTGGTTCGGGCACTCGGCGCCATCGGCCAGCCAGCCATTGACGATCTTACCGTTTTGATGAAAGATCCAGATCCGCTTGTGGTTCAAGCTGCTGCTGAGGCGCTGGGAAAAATTGGGGAGCCTGCACTCATACCTCTCGCAGCAATTCTTGCCGACGGAGAGGCGTCGCAGGCGATGGAGGCAGCCAAAGCGCTAGCAGGATTAGGGCAGCCGGCCGTGCCAGAGTTGATCGATTTGCTGGGCCACAGCAGCTCCCAAACCCGGAAGCTGGCGGCTGACGTGTTGCTCAGGATTGGCGGCCCCGAAGTTGATATCATGAAACCCGCTTTGACAAGCTGGATCAGTTCTGCGACTCCACCCAGACTATTGGTTGTAGACACCGAGCAAGGTGAGGACAGCCTAACCTTGGAGGATTGCATAAGCTCTGCAACAGAGGAGAGCATCCTGGCTCTGAGGCCGGGGATCCATACTCTTCATGCACCAATTTCACTGACGCAATCGTTGATACTCCTTGGCGCAGGTACAGATCGATGTGTGATAGCCTGTGCAGGTGAACAGTATGTCATCCAAGTAGTACAAGGCAGGTTTGCAGCTAGTGGCATTGCCTTTGAGCACATCGGCCCGCACTTTGGCTCTGTGATCGAGGCTGCGGGTGGGGAGGTTAATCTACATCGTTGCGCTTGTCTTGGCGGAGTATTCGATGAGATTGTGTCTGAGGAAGGGGTGCTCTCGTATCGGCGCTTCGAGGTACTGAGCGAACGATTTGGTAACGAAGCATACTTACGGTCTTCTTTCTTTGAGGATGTACTCCTCGCTGGCAGTGGTCTGTGGATACACGGACAGGCAAAGGCAACTACGCGGAACTGCCACTTCACAAACAACGTAGTTAGCGGCATTGCAGCAGAAGGTGATGCACAGGTTGAGCTGGTGGGCAACGAATGCAATAACAACCAGATCCACGGTATCTCACTTTGTGGAAAGACGCGCGGTCGCGTTACGGAAAACAGCTGTCACCACAATAAGGCATCTGGAATTGCTGTGCGAAGTGAGGTAGATCGCACCGTAGAAGAACTGATGATCGACGACAATACATGTCGTGCCAACGGTGTAGCGGGAATAGGTTTTTGGCAGAAGTCTATTGCAACAGCACGCAGCAACCGTTGCATCGGCGAGGACACCCAGCTTCACGGTGTCTATGCCAGTGAAGAGGCTCAACCGGAAATCATTGACAACCATTGCGAAACCAACCAACTGGGCGGCATCTCTTTCTACACGAAAGCCACTGGCACGACCCGCGGCAACAAGTGCCGCCAAAACAAGGCAGGTATTGCGATAAGCGATGAAGCCAGTCCTCTGATAGAAGCCAACAACTGCTCTGAGAATGTCGCTGGTATCTACTGCGAAAGCGAGGCTTCGCCATTGATCAGGCGCAATACGTGCACAAGAAACACCGAGGATGGCATCTCAGTTGCAGATGCGGCAGCACCAACGTTGGAACAGAATGTGTGCAGCAACAATTCACGGTTTGGCATTCTATTTCTGGATAATTGCCGTGGTGTGGCGCGCTATAATAAGTGCATGGAGAACGAAATTGGTATCTATATCACGGCTGAGGCGAATCCGCGTCTGCAAAGCAACGCCTGCGAAGGCAACATCATCGCTGGAATCGGGAAACAACCATCATGAGATGCAGTCTCTGGCGACGAAGTTCTGGTAGGAACCAGTTGATCTCAGACGACGACATGCCATGTCACAAGCGAAACTAATCGGCGCCCAATTGGGCATGGCGGTGTTCGGGCCGACTGGCGCGCTCATCGGGGGAATCGCCAGCGCAGTGATCGACGCTGCGCTGCCCTGGGGCAGCGACGTCTTCAAGAACACCGTTGCTGAACTGCTGGCCAGTCGCGTCAAACGGCCCACCACAACCTGGCTAGGGCGCAACAACGCACCTCGGGTCAACCATGATCTGCAGCGCGCGTTTCGAGAGGCGTTGGCCGATGTGGGTGGGCCAGCCTGCTTTCCAAGAGGCTAGCCCGCCGCCCGACATCCACACCCATGTTGCGGCCGACAGTTGGTATGTGGCAAAGCAGGTCTGGCAGGCAGTGCGCCTCCTTACGCGCGAGAAGCTGCGCCAGGACTGAGACCCGGCGGCTGGTCACCGGCTCACCATCTGAGAGATGGCCCAGAACCTGATTCGCGCCCTGGACACACAGGGTGAGCAGGCTGCGGCCAGCCTGCCGGCGCAAGTCGGCGGCCTTGGCGAGATCGCCCGCGACCTGGCCTACCGGCTCTACCAGCTCTGCGTGCGCAAAGGCTGGGCCTCCGAAGCGCTGCCGTACAACAGCCTGGTGGTGGCGTGGCCGGAGTTGCTCAAACTGGCGCAGGAGACGCGGCGGAGTGGGCCAGTTCAGGAGACGCTGAGGCTATGACTGAGAACAGTGGGCATGGCCTCATTGGAGCCAGCTTGCGTGCGGACATGTGCGCCCGTTGGCTGAACGCGCTCTTTCCGAGCCGCTTGTTCGAAAACTGTTGAAGAGCCGCAGCATGACCACCATCGATCAGGCCCTGCGTCGGGCCAAGGACTTGCTATACACCAAAGGGCGCTTCGAAGCCGATCTTAATGATGTACGGGAGCAGTTAAAGAGCCCTCGCCTCGTACACATTTCATCAGCGCGGCTTTCCGACTATGAGTACCGGAATCTGGTGTCCGAAAGGGAGAGGCTTGAGCAAGAAGAACATCAAGCTTGGATGCGCTTCAATTCTGCCAGAAGTGAACTCGACAAAGTGGCCCAATTCCTGCGTGAGCAGACCACAGCGTTTCCACAACAGGCCGCAGAGATTGCGAGAGTGCTCAACCAGCATGACAAGTCAGGCGACCAGTATCTGGCCAGAGTGCGTGAACAGGCCGTGCAGGCATCTATTGCCAACGCTCGCGCCGAATGGAATCGCGCAGGTAGCCCGGCAGCGCGGCAGAAGCTCATTGCTGTGTTGACCCAGCACCAGCGGTGGAACGATCTGCTGCCCCTGGCGCTGGAGGATGTCCGGAACGCTCCCAACGATCGCCGAGCCAGGCAACAGCTCGCCTCAGTTTATGAGCGTCTGGGAAAGCGCGACGATCTTCTGACGTTGCTCAAGCAGGACCTGGCCAGCGCGCCGGGAGACGCCGACCTCCGGCGCCGGATAGCCGGACTATTGGTTCAGATGGGGCGTTACGACGACGCAATTGACCACTTGCGGCGGGACATGGCTGCGCCCAAACCGGAGCCATGGGCGACTGACTTGATGCTTCAGGCGCTGGAACGCGCCAAGAAGACCGATGCGTTGATCCTCTTATTGAGAAATCAGGTGAAGTCCGATCCAAGAAACACGAAATGGCGTCAGAAGCTGGGAGATGTCCTGGAACAGGAGCGTCGCTGGGACGAGTATATTGCCTTTCTGAAGGACCAGGTTCGGTTCTACCCTGCTGAAACCCAATGGCGCCGAAAATTGGATAGCGTGCTCGAGCAGAACCAGCGCTGGAACGATCTCATCTCCCTCTATGAGCAAGATATCAGCAGGAACCCAGGCGATCCCCAGCTGCGGGAACGAGTAGCCGGTTTCTATCGCCGGAGCGGGAGATTTGATGATGTGCTAAACCTTCATCTCTTGCCTGCCGCCAGACGGTCGCCGTCTGATTTCCAACCCAAACAAGCTGTGCTTGAGACACTGTTGGATGCGCAGCGAGATGATGACGTGCTCAGTTACATTCGCGAGGAGTTGGGAGGTTCTGAGGCGGGAGCCAGTCTCTTGTCCCAATTCGTTGCTGTCTTAGCAAAACGCAGAAGATCTGATCTGGTAGGGCCCCTAGCGGAGTCATATCTGCCCCCAACTTTGGAACGCGCCGATGCGTATATGGCTATCGCACGCGGCTTCCGCCAAAACGACGAGTTGAAAGCTGCGCTGGCCTTTCTGGACGGAATGAGCCAGCAGGCGCCAGACGATAAAGTTCTCAAGGAACTTCCCATCGCCTTTTTGGTCGAGTCGTTGGAGTCGCCATCATCGGCGACTCGCGCGTTTGTGTTGCAGCAGCTATATGCCCGGCTCGACAGGGAACGTGCGGTCAAACCGCTGAAAGAGTTGTTCGCCAAGACAGATAATGTGTACGTGCAATGTGATGTAGTTAAAGCTCTGTCGGAGATTCAGCAGGGCAAAGCGATACCCTTCCTCCATGCCTCGCTCAACCACACCGTCCGGTCTGTGCGGAGCGAATCTGCCAAGTCTCTTGGCGAGCTGGGTCAGAAGCGCGGAAAACGCCTCCTGCGACAGCGTTATCGACTGGAAGAGGAGAGCTCGGTTAGGACCGCCATCGAGAACGCTCTGCGGCAAATCGATCCCAAGGCGAAGATAACTCCGCCGTTGAAGGCGCGTTCGGTTCTTCGGGCGCTGGTTTTGGGGGGGCTGCTGGGAACAGCGTTGGGAGTTAGTCAGATATTGGCAATCAGCTATGCTTCAAGCTCTGTCGAGATAATCATGGCGAGCGCAGTTGTTGGAGCTGTAGTCCTTGGAATTCCAGCCGGTTTCTGGCAAGCCAATACCAATATCAACATAGGCTGTACAGCAGCCATCTTCATGGGAGTTCTGATGGGTGGGATTGCTGCAGGCCTCGTATCTATCATTCAGTTAGCTTTGAGCAAACTGGGGTTGCTTCCGGTCGCCTTTTTGAATTACTCCATCACAATCATCGTCACCGCTGCGATTGTCGCCATATTCTCGTTAGCCGCCGTTATCGCCTTCGACACGGACCGATTGTGGATGCTGCCGGCAACCGCCTTGTTACTGGTGACAGCGGTTGTCATTCCTGCAAGTGACTGGACCGGCTTCCTTGCGAACCTCAACTTATCAGGCCAGACTAGACAAGTTGCTCCATTGGACCAAGCCTCAAGCAATGCGCAAGAAGAGGCGTTGGGTATACCCATAGACGCTGCTGTGGCGGCCGGCACGCCTACGCTCCCACCACCCGCCCTTCCTGCCGGCATACCTGCTGACGCCCAGAGCGCCAAGGTGATCAGTGTCTTGGGCGGCAACTCCCTACAGGTTCAGCTTATCGATCGTGTTGCGACTGTTAGCTATGCTGAGGTGACAGCCCCTGCCGCTAGCGAGCCTGGTGCAGGGGCTGCTGCCCAGATCGGCGAGAGCCTACTGCTGGACCAATGGGTGTGGCTAGAAAGGCCAGGGCCGGCCCAGTCAGGGACTGACATCGCTGCCTACGTCTGGCTCGAGGATGGGACGCTGGCTAACCTCCGGCTTGTAACCTTGGGCTATGCGCTGCCTGATCTCTCGCGCCCTGGTGACGGCCTGGCCTCCCAATTGAAGCGAGCCGCTACAGAGGCGTGGGAGGGCCGTGCAGGTTTCTGGGCCGGCGGTACAGATGTGACGCCCTGGGCAGCGGTGATCGTGGATGTGGCCAACATCCGCCAGGGACCAGGCACTGACCGCGCGGTGGTGGCACAAGCTGTACGTGGCGACATATTTGTGATCACTGGACGCAACGCCAACGGCGATTGGCTCCAGATCCAGGTTGGCAACGCCGCAGCGGCCTGGATCTTTGCCGAATTGGTACAAACGACGACGGCAATCTCCACTCTTCCGGTCGTCTTGCCGTAGACGACCCCAATCACCCTCCAAGGAGGACACCATGGGTTGGGATAGAAAATGGGCCGTGTGCCAACATCCGGATCACGCATGGAAAAACGCGAAATATGACCACAAGGACGGCACCCAGGACGGCTGGACATGCTGGCGCTGCGGCTATCACGAGTGCAAGTACTGCGTCAGCAGTAAGCCTTCCAGGTGTCCCAGGTGCGGCACTGCGTAGCGCCTGCGGACGGCACAGCGCAAGGCGCCAGGCACTTTGTAGTGACGACTCCAGTCGTTTCTGCGGCCACGGAGCGACTGAAGTCGCCATTACGAACCTAAGGGCCACTTACGCCACCATGGTCCGGGTAGTGCGCGCACGGATTGATCTAGAAAGGAGATGCCAGCCATGGCAGTAGCACGCGAGGTCGGCGTTGTAATCGGTACGGCTGTCTTTGGTCCCGGCGGGGCGCTCATCGGAGGCGTTACCGGGGCGTTGATCGACGAGTTGCTTGGGCGGTTGGAGGACCTTGGCCTGGGCATTCTATCCAACTGGGCTGCAGATTATTTAGACGGTGCCATTCTGCATCGCTCGTTAGGCCAGGAGAACCACGACCTGCAGCGCGCCTTTCGGGAGGCGACGCTGAAGGCCGTGCGCGATATCGGCGGTCGCGAGTGCTTTCCCAAGGGCAAGGCCAACATCGACGGCGTCGCCTATCTCTCATCGGCCGGCGGGACATCGACCTTGCGGGAAAAGCAGCCCTGGCGCGATCAGGTGTGCGCTCTGTTGCGCGAGGTTGAGCAGGGTATCCAACGACAGGAGATTCTGCCGTTGACCTCTCTGCCCAGCGGGAAAGAACTAAAGGCGACCGACTTCTTGCTTCAAGAGGAGTCGGAAGCCTACGTTGTGCGGTTCTACAAGGAGGTCTTTTCCTCTGCTGTTGGCGGCTATGCCGACGTGTTCGCCGCCCTGCCTGACCTGGAGCGACACCTGAAATGGCAGTTGTTTGAGCGCACCCACTTCCACTTTGGCGAGCTGCTCAAGTCGGAGGAGCACAGCAAGGCTTGGAAGGCCTTCCAGCGGGCTATCCTACAGCAAAACCTGGTTACCACACAGGATAGTCAGGCGCGCGTAGACGCGAAGCTGGACCAAATCCTGGATCTCTTCCAGTCGGCGCATCTACAAGACATCACGGCGCATGCGCTGGCGCTGCACGATCTGGAGAGCATGGCGACCCTATCGCTGTCACAGGTGACTGACAACCTTGTCGCTGCGCATCAGCGCCAGCTTGATGAACTGGAGCGCAGGCTATCCGGCTTGATTAAGCGGACGAGTCTGGAAACGCAAGGCGTCGTGGTCGATGTCGGTAAAAAGATCGAGGAGAGGGTCGATGAAGTCAAAGGTGAAATCGGCGACCTGCGCAAGGTGCTGTCCGGCCAACTAGCTTCCAGCGCCTTCGAGCGAAGCACAAACCAGCGAAAGGCCATACAAGCTTATCTGGACACGGCAATCACGCAGCTTATCTATAGCCAGCAGTGGCGCGTTCAGAGCACCATGCGCTCGCCCGAATTCGACAGCATCTATGTTGCTCAGAGACTGGCGAGCATCAGCGAGGAACTGGGCGCCGAAAGGCCCAATCCAAATCAGCCCAAGATTGTGGTACGCCGCAATCCCTTGCCAACATTGCTGAAGGAGTTGGCTTTGGTTGTGCTAGGAGAGCCCGGCAGCGGCAAGAGCGTCCTGCTGCACCATCTGGCGCTGGAGCTGGCGCGCGACTGCCGAAGGCGTTTCAACAGCGGCCTCACAGGAGGGTATCTCCCTGTTCTTGTACCGCTGGGGGGCTTTGTCGGTGACCGGGGATGGCGCGCCAAGAGCTCGTCGGTCTCCGATCTTGTGGCGCACATTGATCGTGTTCTGAACGCCATGACAACCTCGCTGGATTGGCGAGCGCTCATGGCCGAACGCAGGATCGCCTTTCTGTTCGACGCCTTCGATGAGGTAACGTTCGACTCACGGCAGGAGCTCATCGATGGCATACAACGGTTGGCAACAGCCATCGGCGCAGGCTGCCCCATCGTCTTGACCTCGCGCGAGGCCAGCTACCAGCAAAGCCCACAGGTATTGGGTGTTCCGTTCCAGGTGTACCGGTTGGACGTGCTGGGATCCATGGATGTCAAACCAGCAGTGGCCTCCTGGATCGCGGCGCTCAGCGGCCTCGGCAGCCGCGATGCCCCGGTGATAGAGCGACTTGCGCAGGCGCTGGTTGAGGAGGTCGATCTGCGTCCGGATCTGCAAGGTGCGCTGCGCAATCCTTTGAGGCTCTGGCTGACCGTGCGCTCATACCTTACCCAACAGAAGCTGGTTCGGTTAGGTAGTCTGTATGAGCAGTACGTAGGCAATGCGTTGGCACCCAGGAAGGACTCACTGCGGCAAGAAGCTGCCTGGCCGGATACCGAACACGCCAAGGCCTGCCTGCAGACGTTGGCGTGGCGGATTCACAACGATGGGGACATCGCCGATGTCGCCCAGGTAGAGCGCGTCCTGACGCAGGACTGTGGGTTGCCGGATCAGGCGGCCCAAACCTTCGTCAAGGCCATGCACGAAAATGCAGGCTTGCTCGTGCTGGGTGAGGTCGCCGGAGCTAACTTGCAGCCGGTACAGGTCGGCGTGACGTTTGGCCCGAATCAGTCCTTTTATGACTTCTTCATTGGTCGCTATCTTGCCGATTGGTGGAGGCGGGATCGCAAGAGCACACAGGCGTTTGTGCGCAGCAAGGATGAGTCCGTCGATTGGAGGCCAGCGATACGCTTTGCGCTTAGCCTCTTGGCCGACGATGAGACAGAAGAGCGTCGCGTCTTCGAATTCATTTTGGAGGAGCTGGCACGACACCCAATGTGGGGCGTGTGGTGTCTGAAGGATGGGTTGGAGCTTGACGCAAGCAGCCTGCCCCAAGTGCAGCGGCAACGGATCTATCGCCAGATGTTGCGTCAGGCGCGCCACCTGCTTCGACCTCCTGGCCGCTTTGGGCAAATGATGCTGGGCGTGCGGCATCGCTCTGAAGAGAAGCTTCAGCAGCAATTCCTGGATGAACTCACAACAGTGCAGGCGCTGGCCAAGCTACAACTACCCGAATCCGGCCACGATATCTTACACGCCATGTACCGAATCGCCTTCGCTGGGGATGAGGAATTTCTCGCCCCTGCGCTGAGGACCCCCTTGGTCGATCTCGATCACCGCGGCCTGTGGCCGGCCATCATGGACGCCTTGCTCTCAGAGATCGACTGGGTGCGCCAATCGGCCGCATTCGTTATCACAGAGTGGCGCGATCCGGCTACATTTGAGGCACTGCAATGGTTGCTGAACAACACGGAGTTCACGCGCTGGGCCATTCAAGGCATTGTGCGCTTGCGCACTGAGGAGTCGGAGTCGGAGTTTCAGAAACTACTGGACGATCCGCTGTATAAGCAAACCGCGCTGGAGATAGGGCTGTGGGAAAGGTGGCCCGACGCTATCGAGCGAGGCTTGAGCGCTCTGCAAATGGGCAACCTGAGTAGCCTGGAGACGCGGCGGCTGCTTGAGGCCATCGTGGAGCTGCCATTGGATCAGGCAATGACCAAGATGGCGACTGCGCTGCCTTTGATCAAGAGCAAGCGCGACCGCTGGCAGTGGTTCAAGGTCACTCGGGAGCGGCAATTGCCAACCTTGCGAGTGCTGGTTCCGCTCCTGCAACACGACGATCCCGAGGTGGTAAGTATTGCCCAGGAAGTGATCCCTGCTGTCACGCTGGGCGGCGATCTCGACCCGCGCGATCAGGACACGCAGGTCTTGCTCGAACAGATCCTGCTGTATGGTAACGACGAGGATCGAAGACTGCCTGAGATGGCGGCGCAACAGCTAGGCTCGACCCATCTGTCGGCTGGGGCATGCATGATCATGTTGCAACAGCTTGACGATCCTGAGACGTCGGTCAACGTCATACGATTCCTTCATCGTGGTCCGTCGATCCCTGAGCCATATCGTCGGCAGATGGCCGAACGTATTCAGGCGGAGTTCACTCAAGACAGGTTTGCGCGGCCATATCTGGTGACTGTCCTGGCCAACTTGGGGGTACAGGCTGCGGCTCAAGAGATGGCGTCAACCACACTGTCCGACGACGCGCCGGACTTTGACCGCCGGGAGCTTGCCTTGAAGCTGGTACGGCTGCGGTCCAAGGATGCCTTTCCGCATGTCATGGACTTGTTCCACACCGACGAGCAGTGGCAATCCGACGGCGCCATAGCGTTGATACAGTTGGCTTCAGTGTTGTCCCCCTCCCAGCGACGGGAAGCAGCAGAGCAGATCAAGCCATTGCTGCAGAGTTCCTCATGGCCCGATCGATGGACAGCGGTCTATGCGCTGGGTAAGCTCCGCGCGCGGGCCATGTTCACTGATATCCTGGATTCGCTGCAGGACAACGTGCCTTCTGTTCAGCAGATCATCGCAGGGCTGGCTTTGAGCGAGATGGGAAGCTACCGGGACATGGCGGACGATCTGGAACGGGCCTTTGCCGGTCGCGTAGGGCGCGTCTGTGGAGCGGTCATCTATGCCTGGGGTGCTTCCGCGGCCAGCCAGGCGGTCAATCCTCTGGCGCGAGTGTTGATGCTTACAGATGACTTCTTGCGCAGTGCAGACTCAGGTGACTACCGCGGCGACCTGGCTTGGGCCTCCCGGGACTTGCGAGCACGGGCGGCGTTCTGCCTGGGCTGGTTGGCCGCCGTCCAGGGCGCTGCGGGCCCTTTCACCGAGGCAAGGATCGTCGCAGGATGGAGATCGTTGCTGGTAGAGCTATCACCGGATCACCCGCTGGCCAAAGGAGGCGTTGCCGCATTACTGGCCGAGGCTTTGGAAAAAAACGCCCCAGCCAGGTCGATCTACAGCGCATCTTCGAGCCGAGGGGAAGGAGATCAGAGGCTTTTTGCAGCGTTGCTTGGCGCCTTCGAGTGGAGCCAGGTCTTGCTGCACATGTTAGAGCATGATCGCTTCCAGTCTCTTCTCACATGGGAGGTCCTGAAGAAACTGCATTCACCTTCGGGAAACAGCGCGGACATCGAGAAGCTGCAAACTGAGTTGGCGGCACTCATCGCCTGGCAACTGCCTGACGTTCCATTCAAGTATCTTATGAGCTATGCGAATCAGCGCAACATCACAGTTCGGGAGTCTGTTGTGCCCAGCTTCTGGCGCGAGGCTGACAATTGGCACGATTGGGCAGAGTGGCGGCGGCGTCTGGTTTTGCCAGAATTTTGACATCAAACCGAAAGGAGCAGAGCGACCATCCATGACAAATCTGTTATGCCGTCTATCCGGACATAAGTACGGCCAATTGACCTACTCACAATCCTCCTCCAAATGCGCTTCCGAGCGAGTCTGTGTCCGCTGCGGTGCAAAAGCAACTCACGAGCAAGACCACGACTGGGGACCGTGGCAAGAGAATGAGACGATGGACTGCAAGAAGAGAGCGCAGTCGAGGGAGTGCCGACGCTGTAAGATGGTTGAAGCCATACACCTTGGTCACTATTGGGGACCCTGGCAGCGAGAGGGAGCGAAACTTTGCACCGAGATGCGAACCTGTACCCGCTGTGAGGCAAAGGAGTACAAGCAAGCTCACATCAGCGTTGAGGAGAGAGTTGATACGTGCGAGATTGCCGAGCTTTGTCGAAATTGTGGCAAGAGACTTTCGACCAGATATCAGCACTCCTTCGTGGCCATCAGAGATGAAGTCGATGCCAATGGATGGGTCAGAGGCGTTCACCGTCAGTGCATCGATTGTGGAGAAACGGATTACCTGAAGAATCCGCATTTATAGAGCAGCATGTGGTCGGTAGTCGGGCTGAGAGTAATCCGGCGAGGAATCAAGCATACCCGGCATGTCTCCTTAGCCCTGAGAACCGAAAGTTGGGACCGGACTCGGAGAAGAACCATGGCACTCACGATTGGAGATTGCGCCGCGGGCGGGTATGATGCGGCTACAATTGTCGAGATTGACGGTCAGAACAAGGAGACGCAACATGAGTGTGCAAGTCATGGTGGCCCTGCCCGATCAAGTCAACCGCCGTGCGGTGAGTTTGGCGCGTTTGACCAGCCAGGATGTACCTAAACTGCTGGCCGACACCATCGAGATCTCGCTGCCGTCAGTAACGGCTTTGGCGAGCGTCCCCCCCCCATGCGTGAGTTGTCCGATGATTCTGTCCTGGCGCTGGCCGACTCGCAGATGGAACCTGATCTGGACAAGCGTCTGAGCGTTCTGCTCGGCAAGCAACAAGAAAGTGAGCTTCTAGAGGTCGAGCGGCGGGAGTTGGCAGCGTTGATGCAGGCCTACCAGGAGGGTTTGCTGCGCAAGGCCCAGGCTCTGGCCGAAGCGGTTCGACGCGGTCTCATGGAACCGTTGAGGCCGTGAGCTCGAGACGCATTCCGAAGGATGTCCAGCTACGCGTACAGCGGCAAGCAGGCGTGCGCTGCGGCTATTGCCAAAGCCAGCGGCGTTAGGTGTCAAGCTGCCTGGAGTCGGAACCTAACAGATCGCGTTCGATCTCCTCGATCAGCGCCGGCAAGTTCGGCCTTGTGAAGCTCATGCTCAGAGCAGGAATTCGGTTGTGCTTGATGCCAGGTGGAACGTGCTTGTGGTGGGGATGGGTGCTGGCCAGCGACAGATCGTTGGGGTGAGGCCAAGAATCGTACCAATACAACATGCGTTTGTCAGGGTATCCGAACAGACAGTAGTCTGAAGCCTGAGGGATGCCAGCCACAGAGAATGGCGAAGAAGCGCGGGAAACCTCGTAGCTATAGCGAACGATGTGGCCGCGTGCGAAGTTGAGCCACTCATGCACGCATAGTACGATGTCATCACCGAAGCCCACAAGACCAGACAGAACCGCCACGCTAAGTCC
>Ga0209573_1003960_pt1 | contig 15316 bp, 11 predicted proteins | sample TNRBio252014_DNA_FD_185870 | JGI IMG/M metagenome (GOLD analysis project Ga0209573, IMG submission 185870) | Wastewater treatment Type I Accumulibacter community from EBPR Bioreactor in Madison, WI, USA - TNR Reactor_6/25/2014_ DNA (SPAdes)... | ecosystem: Engineered > Bioreactor > EBPR >...
GGGGGTGTCGCCGCGCCAGTTCGAACGGCTGTTCCGCCAGCATCTGGGCTGTTCGCCGGGGGCGCATTATCTGGCGCTGCGGCTTGAGCATGGCCGCAAGCTGCTGCGCCAGACCTCGCTGTCGGTGATGGAGACGGCGCTCGCCTGCGGCTTCATGAGCGCCAGCCATTTTTCGCGCTGCTACCGGCGCCGCTTCGGCCAGCCGCCGCGCAGCGACCGGGCGGCCGGCTGAGCCTGCCCCCTCATGGAAAGGCTGGCCGTTGCTCCCGGGCGCCGGTCGGCTAAGCTGCCGGCGGACTCACAAGGGAGACAGGACGATGACGACGGGCGCGATCTACCCCGATCTGAAGGGCAAGACGGTGCTGGTCACCGGCGGAGGCAGCGGCATCGGCGCGGCGATCGTGCGCCGGTTCGTGGCACAGGGGGCGCACACCGCCTTCATCGATCTCAAGGTGGCGGAGTCCGAGGCGCTGGTCAGCGAACTGGCGGGGGCCGGCACGCTGCTGTTCGAACAGGCGGACCTGACCGACATCGCCGCGCTGCGCGCCGCCATTGCGCGGGTCCGCGACCGCCTCGGCCCGATCCGGATCCTGATCAACAATGCCGCCCACGACCAGCGCCACCCGACGCCTGAGGTGACGCCCGAATTCTGGGACGACCGCATCGCCGTCAACCTCAAGCACCAGTTCTTCGCCGCGCAGGCGGTGCTGCCCGACATGGTGGCCGCCGGCGCCGGCGCCATCGTCAACTTCGGCTCCACCTCATGGATGGCCGGGCAGGGCGGGATGGCCGCCTATACCGCGGCGAAATCCGGCGTCTTGGGGCTGACGCGCTCGCTCGCCCGCGACTACGGGCCGCACAACATCCGCGTCAATGCCATCGCGCCGGGCTGGATCATGACGCAGCGCCAGATCGACCTCTGGCTGACCCCGGAGGGCGAGGAGGAGCTGATGCGGCGCCAGTGCCTGAAACGCCGGCTGATGCCCGACGAGATTGCCCGGGCGACGCTGTTCTTTGCCTCGGATGAAGCGAGCGCCTGCACCGGCCAGCATTACGTCGTCGACGGCGGCTGGGTCTGAGACCGGCCGCGATCAGCCGCGCGGCGCCGGCCTGCGCGGATAGATGCCCTTGGTCAGGAACTTGCCGCCCTGCGGCTTGCTCTTCTGGCCGCAGCGCCGGCCCTCGCCGCCCAGCCCGGTGCCGGCGGGCTGCCAGTTGGGCACCAGCTGGTGCTTGCCCGGCCCGATCAGGTCGGCCCGGCCCATGGCTTTCAGCGCCTCGCGCAACACCGGCCAGTTCTCGGCGTCGTGATAGCGCAGGAAGGCCTTGTGCAGCCGGCGCTGGCGCAGGCCGCGCACCGTGTCCACCGCCTCCGAAGCGCCGCGCCGCACCGGTTTGAGCGGGTTGAAGCCGGTGTGATACATCGCGGTGGACAGCGCCATGGGCGAGGGCAGGTAGGTCTGCACCTGATCGGCGCGATAGCCGTTCTTCTTCAGCCAGAGGGCGAGGTGCATCATGTCCTCGTCCGTGGTGCCGGGGTGGGCGGCGATGAAATAGGGGATGAGGAAGTATTTCTTGCCGGCCTTCTTCGCCGCCGCGTCGAACAGCTTGCGGAAGGCGTCATACGAGCCGATGCCCGGCTTCATCATCTTCTGGAGCGGCCCATCCTCGGTGTGCTCGGGGGCGATCTTCAGATAGCCGCCGACGTGGTGCTCCACCAGTTCCTTGACGTATTCGGGGCTTTCCACCGCCAGATCGTAGCGCACGCCCGAGGCGACCATCACCTTCTTGATGCCCGGCACGGCGCGGGCGCGGCGATAGAGGCTGATCAGCGCGTCGTGGCTGGTGTTGAGGTTCTTGCAGATGTCCGGGTAGACACAGGACCAGCGCCGGCACACCGCCTCGGTCTGACGGTCCTTGCAGGCGATGCGATACATGTTGGCGGTGGGCCCGCCGATATCCGAGATGATGCCGGTGAAGCCCTCGGTCTTGTCGCGGATGGTCTCGATCTCGCGGATGATCGAATCTTCCGAGCGCGACTGGATGATGCGGCCCTCATGCTCGGTGATCGAGCAGAACGAGCAGCCGCCGAAGCAGCCGCGCATGATCGTCACCGAATGGCGGATCATCTCCCAGGCCGGGATTTTCCGCCCCTCATAGGCTGGGTGCGGCGCGCGGGCGAAGGGCAGATCATACACCCCGTCCATCTCCGGCGTCGACAGCGGCACCGGCGGCGCGGTCAGCCAGATGTCGCGGCCGCCGTGGCGCTGGATCAGCGGCAGGGCGTTGCCGGGGTTGGATTCCTTGTGCAGCACCCGGCTGGCGCGAGCATAGGCCTCGCGGTCCTCGGCCACATGCTCATAGGAGGGCAGGCGGATCACCGTGCGGCTGGCGCCCTGCCGCGCCTCACGCGGGATGCGTCCTTCCTCGCCGTCGTCAAGATCGGCCGAGGAGACCTCCGTCCAGCCTTCGGGCGCGCCGTCGCAGGTGTAGACCAGCCCGCGCACATCGGAAAAATCCTGTTTGATGCCGCCCTTGGCGATGCGGTGCGCCACCTCCACCAGCGCCCGTTCGGCGTTGCCGTAGAGCAGCAGGTCGGCTTTCGCGTCCATCAGGATCGAGCGGCGGATCTTGTCCGACCAGTAGTCGTAATGGGCGATGCGGCGCAGCGAGGCCTCGATGCCGCCGAGCACAATCGGCGTTTCGGGGAAGGCCTCGCGGCAGCGCTGGGCATAGACGATCACCGCCCGGTCCGGCCGCTTGCCGCCCTCGCCATCGGGCGTGTAGCTGTCGTTGTGACGCAGCCGCCGGTCGGAGGTGTAGCGGTTGACCATCGAGTCCATGTTGCCCGAGGTGACGCCGAAGAACAGGTTGGGCTTGCCCAGCGCCTTGAAGGCCGAGGCGTCGGTCCAGACCGGCTGGGCGATGATGCCGACGCGAAAGCCCTGCGCCTCCAGCAGGCGACCGATGATCGCCATGCCGAAGCTGGGGTGGTCGATATAGGCATCGCCGGTGACCAGGATGATGTCACAGCTGTCCCAGCCAAGCTGGTCCATCTCGACCCGCGACATCGGCAGGAACGGCGCCGTGCCGAAGCGTTTGGCCCAGTAGGGCTTGTAGGAGAACAGCGGCTTGGCGACGGGCAGGGGGACGAGAGCGCTCATGGCGCTCAAGTGGGTCATTTCCCCCGAACCGTCAAGGAGTTGGCGAACAGGCGGCGAGACGCTTCGAGGATCGCGTCTCGTGCCTTTGTCGCGGGCCTGTCGTCGCCGAGGACGGCACGGTTTCGGCGGTTTTCGGTGGAGATGCCGTCAATTTTCACGATGTCCCGGAGTTTAGAATGTCGGCTTAACGGTCCTGCAAGAGTCCGCTGCACAAAACTTGTGCTGAGGAGAGCGAAGTCATGTGGACGTGCCGGATCATCGAACGGTTTTTCAGGGACGAGTCGGGCGCGACATCGCTCGAATACGGCCTGATCGCCTCGCTCATCGCCGTCGGGGCCATCCCGGTGGTCGGCGGGCTGGGCAGTAATCTTTCCGCCACATTCGGCAAGATCGCCGCCGCGATCGGCGATGCCCCGCCAATCCCGATGTCCTCGCCCCCCGCCCCGCCGCCGCTGTAGCGTCGGGCCGTGCGCCGGCCGAGAGGTTGGTTATTTTTCTGTTTTATATCAATGATTTATGTCCGTACCTGTTTGCTCATCGGCAGGAATGCGGACAAGATCGGCATCGGGAAACTGCGGTGTTCCATAGGTGCGGAAGAGATCGAGGACGCGGGCCATTTCAGCGGAGCCGAGCGTGTTGACCGGTCCAGACTGGCGCGCCAGCAGATAGATGGCGCAGAGATGCTCGATCTCGGTTGCCAGGGCCAGAGCCCGTTCGGGGCTGCGGTCCAGCACGATCAGCCCGTGGTGGGCGAGCAGGCAGGCCTTACGCCCCGCAAGCGCCAGGATGGCACTGTCGGACAGCTCCTGCGTGCCGAAGGTCCGGTAGGGCGCGCAGCGGATGGTATCGCCGCCGGCCACCGCGATCATGTAGTGAAACGCCGGGATGTCCGCTTCCAGACAGGCGAGCGCCGTCGCATGGCGCGAATGGGTGTGCAGGATCACGTCGATATCCGGGCGCGCCTTCAGGATGTCGCGGTGAAATCGCCATTCCGAGGAGGGCCGATAAGGGCCTGACCAGCGTCCCTCGTCGTCGAGAAGGGCGATATCCTCTGAACTCATGGCGTCGTAGGCCATGCCGGACGGCGTGATCAGGCAGCGGTGAGCGTCCAGCCGCACGCTGAGGTTGCCCGATGTGCCGGAGTTGAGGCCGGTCGCATTCATGGCGCGGCACACGTCCAGCATGCGCTGGCGAAGGTCCTGCATCCGACCGGTCATGGTGCGCGGTGCTTTCCAAAGGTTGCGGCCAGTGCCTCGGGGGTTGCCGGAATGTGGCCCCGTTCGGTGAAAAAGCCGGTGATGAGCCGGGCGGGCGTGACGTCGAAGCCGGGATTGCGGGCCGCAGTCCCCTCCGGCGCGATCCGGATCTCGGTGATCCTGCCCTGTTCGTCCCACCCCGCCAGATGCGTCACCTCGCGCGCGCCCCGGTCCTCGATCGGCACGCGGTCGCCGGTCGGTGTGGCCCAGTCGATGGTCGGCGAAGGCAGGCCGACATAGAACGGCACGCCGGTATCGCGGGCGGCGAGCGCTTTCAGATAGGTGCCGATCTTGTTGCAGACGGCGGCGTCCGCCGTCACCCGGTCGGTGCCGACGATGCACAGGTCCACCTCGCCCTGCTGCATCAGATGGCCGCCGGCGTTGTCGACGATCAGCGTGTACGGCACACCGTGCGAGCCGAGTTCCCAGGCGGTGAGGCTGGCGCCCTGATTGCGCGGGCGGGTCTCGTCCACGAAGACATGGACGGGGATGCCGTCGTCATGGGCGCGGTAGACCGGCGCCAGCGCCGTGCCCCAGTCGACGGTGGCCAGCCAGCCGGCATTGCAGTGGGTGAGGACCTGCACGGGGCGCGCCCGGCCAAGGCGCTGCCAGGCCTCTGCGATCACCGCGGCCCCCGCCTGTCCGATGGCCCGGTTGATGGCGACATCCTCGTCGCAGAGGTCGGCGGCGAGGCGATAGGCCAGGGCGCGGCGGTCCTGCTCGGGCGCGGCCGCGATCCGGGCGGACAGACGGGTGAGCGCCCAGCGCAGGTTGATGGCCGTGGGCCGCGTGGCGGCCAGCCGTGCACAGGCGTGATCGAGATGGGCGGAGGACGGGTTCTCGTGCATGGCAAGCGCCAGGCCATAGGCCGCCGTCGCCCCGATCAGCGGGGCGCCGCGCACCGTCATGCCGCCAATGGCCTCCACCGCATCGTCCAGCCCTCTCAGGCGGCGGATGGCAAAGCGATGCGGCAATTGCGTCTGGTCGATGACGTTGACGCTTGCGGCGTCACCGTCAAGCCAGATGGTGCGGTAGGGGTGTCCGTCGATCTTCATGGGTACCTCGGATGAAAGCGCCTTGCCTCCCGCCGGTCAAGCGGATCCGGGCCGAGCGGAAAGCCCGGTCAGCCGTTCGGCGGGGGCGCGGACAGGGCGAAGGTGTGGCGCGATGTGCCCGAGCGCCGGGCGGGACCGTTCAGGGTGATGGTGCGGCTGGCGGCGTCGACGGCGACCACCCGGGTTTCGAAACTGCCGGAGAGCACGAACTCCTCTCCGTAAAGGGGAAACAGCAACGCATCGCCGGGGCTGACTTCGGTCGGGAAAGGACCCGTGACGGCGACGCTGGGCGAACCGGCGGTCGTGGTGAAGGTGGCAGGGCCGGAAGGGAAGCCGTAAAGCCGGTTGTTGACGCACTCCCAGGTGCCCGTCTCGGGGATCGGTTCGACCGGCGGATGGCCGGGGCGTTGCCAGTAGTTGGTCTGCTGCTGGGCCAGCAGCGTGGTGCCGGTGCGGGCCTTGACGACGAAGACGGTGCCGGAGTCGAGGCAGCGGATCATGTCGCCGGGCAGATAGCCGTACCAGAAGGCGGTTTCGTCGCTGAGGCCGGGCACCTCCAGCGTCAGCGTGCGGTCAGCCAGTGTCCAGCGGGTGCGGGCCTTGGGCAGTTCGTGCCGCCAGGCCGGGCGCCGCGAGGGCGCCTTGTCCCCGGCGATGCCGTGGGGCGTTGCGCCATAGTCCGGCGAGCCGTGCGGCAACAGCGCGGCGCGGCCGGGAGCGGCCCCCTGACAGAGATGTTCGTCCGACCGGCTCCAGCCGATGACGGTGACCTTGCTGCGGTCCGGGCTGAGGGTGATCGCCCGCCAGACGAGCTGGCTGCGCTGGTCGATGCCGGCCCGACCGGGCACGAAGCCGCCGGCGAAAGCCTGCGCGAACGGCACCTTCCAGGCCGGCATGTCGGCCGTCGTCTCGATCCAGTAGGCCAGCGGATAGCCCTGGATCCGGGCCATCGGCGATTCGAACCCGAGGGGATGAGCATGCCGCCAGGCCCCGCCTTCGAAGACGACGTTGGTGTTCTGCCCGGTGACGACATGAGCCGGCACGGCAAAGGCATGGACCTGGCCGAAATTGAAGTTGGGGTTGATGAAGCGCACCACGCCGATCTGGCCGTGCGCCTTCAGGATGCCGTAGATCGCTTCCGAGCCGCAGTTGAGAAAGGTGACCGGCGCCAGATAGTTCATGCTGAAATTGGCCAGCCAGCAGCAGGCGAACTCGCAGGTGCTGATGGCGCCGCCGAACTGGCCGATCTGGCGGCCGTGCACGACGTTGGTGAGCGCCGTATGGCAGGGGCCGAACAGCGTGCGCTCGATGGTGACATAGCGCGACTGGCTGTTGCCGATCGAAACGCCGTAGCGGCAGGCAAGGATGGCGCAGCGGTCGAGCGAGAGATAGTCGCCGTTGCCGTCGGCATCGCAGGGCTGTACGGCGATGCCGGTGTTGAAGCCGCGAATCTCGACCTCGTGAAGCGTCATCTGCGAGCTGAAACGCCGGTTGTACTGGGTTTGCGGGGTTTTGGCGGGGTGGGCGACGTCAGGGTAGGCACGGGCCGGCCGGGGGCCGGAATAGGCATCGACGGTCAGGCCGGCATAGGGGTTGAAGCGCCCCTCGCCGTGATCGTCGCGCCCCGGCGTCAGGGCGGCCGGAGGCAGCCAGTTGGTCTCTTCGAGCCATCGCTCCGGGGGCAGGGTTCCATAATAGGATGCGAGCTGGCCGATGAGTGTCAGGCGTTCGAGGCGCGGATTGCGCATGCCCTGCCAGTTCATCGCCTGATGGGCGGTGCTGCCCTTGTGATACAGCGTGGTGCCGCTGCCCGGCGTCGGGCCATAGCTGCGGCCGGCGCCGCTGACGGCGAGCGAGCGGAAGGTGTCGCCGTACCCCAGATGCAGCGTGCCGGAATATTCGAACTGCCCGGCGGGGATGGCCACGCTGACGCCCGTACCGGAAAACAGGGCGAAATCGATGGCGCGTTGCAGAGCGCGGCGGTTGCGGTCCCAGATTTGCGGGGTCTTCCCCGTTCCGGCCTCCAGCCCGAACCAGCCGGCATCGACGCTCTGGCTGACAAGGCGCCGCCAGGCGCCGGGCTCGGTGGCGCTGGGTGCGATGTAAACCCCCTCGCCGATGCCGTCTGCGTCGGCCGCGTCGAGCTGATGGGCGCTCGGCGGCAGGCCGGCGTCCCAGACGAACAGGCCGCTACGGCCGCCGGCCGGTGCGCCCGGCTGGCTCAGCAGCAGCGTTTCGGCGGTGCCGCGCGGCAGGGTCCGCGCCTCTGAAGGGCTGGCCGCTGCAAGAGCGGGCGCCAGCACCCCGGCGCCGGCGAGGATGTGACGCCGGGACGGACCCCTGGCCGCGCGCACCGGTTCGGTTGGCTCGGTCATTGCTCCTCCAGACGTGCCGCTCCGGGGCCGAGCTTGGCAGGTCGGCCCGGCGCCTGCAACGTTTGCTTGCCGCCACCCGGTCATCCCCTTAAACCCGTGGCCAAGGGATCGATAACAGCCGGGAGTGTCGGATGGTTCGCATCGTGCTGGGCGCGGCTATGCTGGAGGCCGGCAAGGGCGGCATCGTCCGCGTCGCCCGGATGACGGCCCGGGCGCTGGCCGCGCATGACCATGCGGTGACGGCGGTGAGTTATCTCGACAAAGAGCCGCCCGAGATCGACGGGGTCAGGGTCGTCACGGCGGGCGGCAGCAAGCCGGTGTTCGCGTTGAAATGCCATGTCGCGGCGCTGCGGGCGCAAGCCATGGTGTTCGATTCGGTCGGCATCGCTCTGGCCCGACCGCGCATTCCCGGCCTGCGCCGGCGCCATGCGGTGTGGATGCATGGCATTGAGGCCTGGGAAAAGCTGCGGCCCGGGCGCGAAGCCATCTATCAGGCCGCCGATGTGGTTCTGGTCAATTCGGCCTATACGCTGGAGCGTTTCGAGCGCCTGCATGGGCCGCTGCCCAACGCCCGGGTGTGCTGGCTGGCGACCGAGGATGATGCCCCGCCCGCTCCGTCCGCCCGTGCGCCGGGCCGGCCGCCGACGGCGATGATCCTGGGCCGCATCGACCGCAGCGAGCAATACAAGGGCCATTACGAACTGATCGCGGCCTGGCCGCGCATTGTCGCGGCGGTGCCCGGGGCGCGGCTGCTGATCGCCGGCGGCGGCGATGATTTCGACAATGTGCGCGCGGCGGCCGAGGCATCGCCGGTGGCCGGGCACATCGACCTGCGCGGCTTCGTGCCGGAAAGCGCGATGCCGGCTCTGTGGGCCGAAACGGATGTGTTCACCATGCCCTGTCGTGGCGGGGGCTTCGGGCTGGTTTATGTCGAGGCGATGCGCCAGTCGCTCCCGGTGATCGCCTCGGTGCACGACGCGGCGCCGGAAGTGAACATCGAGGGCGAGACCGGCTTCAACATCGCGCTCGACGATCAGGAGGCGATGGTCGATCGCTTCGTCAGGCTATTGGGCAATCCTGACCAGGCGCGCACCATGGGCGCTGCCGGTTATGCGCGCTGGCAAAAGCACTTCCGGCTCTCGGCCTTCGGCGAGCGGATGATGGCCATTCTCGATACGGCCGGGCTGACGGCCTGAGCCGGCCGTCAGGTGACGCTTGCGGTGCGTCAGTCCGCCTTGTCAAGGACGGGCCGACGCGCGAGCGGCACCAGCCGGCCCAGAATGGCCAGCATCGACCGCGCCAGCCGGCGCCGGTCATAGTGCGGGGCGGCGGCAAGGCCGTTGCGGGACAGTTCGGCTCGCAGTTCGGGGTTTGCGGCGAGGCGCAGCACGTTGTCCGCCAGCGCCACCGCATCTTCGGACGGGAAGACGATGCCGACCTTTTCGTGTTCGACGATCTCAGCCGATTCGCCCTGAACGCCGTGCAGGACCGGCAGGCCCATGGCCATGCACTCGAACAGCTTGGACGGGATGACCGAGGTGAACAGCTCGGTCCTGCGCAGGTGAATGATCGAGCAATCGAGCAGCGACCAGTAGCGCGCCACCTCGCTGCGCGGCACGGACTCGAGGAAGGTGACCGTGCTCAGGTTCATGGCGCGAGCTTTTTCGACCAGACCGGCTTTGGCGGCGCCATGGCCGAGCAGCAGGAAGCGCACCGCCGGCGCATCGGGTCGGGCGGCGATGATCCGCGCCGCTTCAAGCACCGTTTCCAGCGCATGGGCCATGCCATGGGTGCCGACGTAGCCGGCGACGAATGTGCCCTCCAATCCCAGTGTGCGGGTCAGTTGCGCATCCTTGGGCTGGGGCGAGAACTGAGACAGGTCGACGCCGTTGGTGATGACATCGATCTTGGCCGGATCGATGCCGCGGGCCGCGAGCAGTTTCGGAAACGAGCGGGTGACCGCCACGACGCGCGCGGCACGGCGATAGAGAAACAGTTCGATCTTTTCGAGCAGGTGAAACACCAGTTCGTTCTTCATTGCCCCGACGGCGCGGATCGATTCGGGCCAGATGTCGCGCAGTTCGAAGACATAGGGCCGCCAGCGCAGGATCGAGGTGAGCCAGCCGGCGCAGGCGCAGAAGAACTGCGGCGAGGTGGCGACGATCACATCCGGCCGCGGCACGAACAGGCTGGCGAGCGTGGCCGTGACCATGAAGCTGAGGTAATCGAGCGTGCGCTTGAGAAAGCCCTCGTTGGCGGTGATGAACGACCAGACGCGGATCACCTCGATGCCGTCCACCACCTCGCGCGCCCAGAGGCGGTTGGCATAGCCCTCGAACACCTTGCCGGTGGGGAAATTGGGGGCGCAGGTGATGACCGTGACCTGACAGCCGGCCTTCACCCATTCGCGGCAGTGTTCGTAGGTGCGCGAGGCCGGGGCGTTCACCTCGGGCGGGAAGTTGTCGGACAGGAACAGGATGCGCATCGGTCAGGTCCACTCAAGCTCGAAGGTGCTGCGCCCGGCGACCAGCGGCACGACAAGGCACAGGGCCGGCCGCACCACGCCGAACTCCGGCGCCCAGCGCGAGGCAGCAAGCTGAACCGGCGCCGAGGCGCTCCAGCCCAGCGCGCGGCCGTCGGGCATGGTCAGCGTGCCGCGGCGCGCGCCCTCGGCGCAGTGCACGGCAATGGCGGGATGAAGGTGGAACCGGGCAATCGCCGGCGCCGTTCCACCCGTCACCGTATCGGTGATCGTCAGCCGGCTGTCGGTGATCCGCCAGTTGCGCCGGTGAACTGGTTTGCCGGCAAGACGGGCATAGCCGTCGTGCGCAGCCGCCGCCGTGCCGGCGTCGGGCATCACGCTCCGCTCGACGATGCGGGCGCGGCGGGCGACGCGGAAGCCGCCCCAGACCTCGGACGAATTCTGCCCGGCGATCTCGACGGTGGAATGGGCGGCGGTGGCGCGCTCAGCCAGCCGCTCTGGCCCTTCGCCATAGACCGAGGTGCCGCCGTTGACGACGATGCGCGCGCCATGCACCGAGAGTTCGAAGGCCAGCGTATCGGCATGGGCGTGGCCGGGCAGGTAATCCGGGCCGATGGCGGCACAATCGATCAGCGCCACGGCGGGGCCGCGCGCCAGCCGGGCATAACCACTGGCGGCCAGATCGAGGCTGCCCGGCGCGGGTGCGACCCGCAGGCCGAGGCGGGCGGCATAAGCGGCCAGATCGGCCGGTGTCGGCGCGATGCCGAAGGCGGCATCGTTGAAGAAGGAGATGCCGCCGTCCGGGTGGGTCATCGCCGCCAGCCAGGTGCCCATGCGCGCGGCGATGGCCGGCAGGCGGGCCAGCACGGGGTCTGATGACTGGCCGAAGGCGCGGGCGATGTTGATCAGGTCCAGCACGTCGTCGAGGATGATGGCGTGATACATCGGCGAGCGCTCGAAATGGCCGCCGTCGGCAAGGATCTGTTCGTCCAGCTCGCGCTTTAGAATGGCGAGGCCCTGCGCCAGCCACGTATCCGCCTCGTCGCCGGCAAAGAACAGCCCGGCAAAGACCAGCGCCTTGGCGTTGGCGAACAGGTGGTTGCCCAGCAGATGCCATTCCAGCCTGAGCATCAGCCAGCGGACCTGCCGGGAGAGGCTGGCCAGCGCCTCGGGGCCGGGATCATGGCCGGCCAGCGCCCATTTGATCCAGTTCACGATGCGCAGCGAGGTGGGATAGGGCTCCCAGCCGTTGCCGCCCGCCGCCAGGTTTTCAGCGATCCAGCGGCTGATGAGGGCAGCGCGCCAGCCATCGCGCGTCGCATCCGGGGTGCCGGCGAGATCATCGAAATAATGCAGGTTGTAAAGCCAGAGCTTGGTGTGCCGGCTGTCGTTCCAGGCTTGCGGGCCGCTGATCTCCGCCTCGTGGCTGAGGGCGCGGAAGCGGGCGGGACCGAGCAGGCTTTGCGGCTTTTCCGCCGGGATGGCCCACGGGCCGACTGTCGCGCGGCGCGGCGCTGCCGTGGCGGCGGGGAGCGCCGGCCGGATGAGCTTCATCCGCAGCCGGCCCGTCACCTGCACCGGCTTGAGGTGCCGCAGCGTGCGGGCATAGAGCAGCGCCCGGTCGAGGGTGGCGCGCAGGCTCATTCGGCCTGGCCCAGGGCCAGTTCCTCCTCGGCGGCGAGCGCGATGGCGACCGTGCCGACCTCGATCAGCTCGTCGAGGCTGATCGGCGGCGGCGCGCCCTTGGCAATCGCCGTGCAGAAGGCGGCGGCGCAGGCGCGCTGGCCCTTGTCCTGCGACATCATGTTGAGGCTGGAGAAGCCCGGCCAGGCGAAGCCCGCCATCTTGCGGAAGTTGTCGATCTGGAGAATCCGCCCGGCATGGAACACCTCCAGCCGCTCCTTGGGGAAGGATTTGTCGCCGTTGGCGAAATAATGGATCGTGCCGATGCCGCCATCGGCAAAGCCCAGCGTGATCGTTGCGGTATCGCCCAGCGGGCCGGCCATCGGGGTGATCTTCGACGAGACGATCGGCTGGCCGGAAAGATGGCGCAGCAGGTCGACGAAATGCACGGCCTCGCCCAGGATGCGGCCGCCGCCGATGCGCTTGTCCTGGGTCCAGTGCTCGGCCGGGATGGCCCCGGCGTTGACGGTCATGATGAAACTTTTCGCCCCCGGCGCGCCGCGCAGCAGCTCCTGCGCCTTCTTCACATGCGGTGCGAAGCGGCGGTTGAAGCCGACCGAGAGCACGATGCGGCGGCCCGTCGTCCGCTCCGCCTCGGCATGGGCGGCGGCGATGCGGCTCAGATCGTCGAGGGTCAGCGCCAGCGGCTTTTCGACGAACACATGCTTGCCGGCGGCCAGCGCCCGACAGGTCAGGTCGGCGTGGCTGTCATGGCGGGTGGCGATGACGATGGTGTTGATGGCCGGATCCGCCAGCATGGCGACGACATCGGTGGTCGCCTCCTCAAAGCCGTGCTTCCTGGCCTGATGGCGGCCGCTGACCCCGCCGGCCGAGGCGATGGACTTGAGCCGCGCGCCGGCCGCGGCAAAGGCCGGGATCAGCACGGCGGAGGCATAGTTGCCCGAGCCGATGAAGCCGGCGCAGACCGGCGCGGCCAGCGCGGGGGCGGGGGCGACGCGGGTTACCGGGTGCATGATGTCGGCATCGGATACCGCATCCGGCCCGCCGTAATCGAGTACGACGCCGAGCGAGGGCGTCTTGCCGCCGATCAGCTCATAGGCTGCCGGCGCCTCCGCCACGGCGAAGCGGTGGGAGACCAGCGGCTTCACGTTCAGCCGGCCGTCGGCCATCATGTCGAGCACGGCCTCGAAGTTGCGCTGCTCGGTCCAGCGCACGAAGCCGGCGGGATAATCGTGGCCGCGCTCCTCATAGTCGGCATCATAACGGCCGGGGCCATAGGAGCAGGAGACCTGGAAGGTCAGTTCCTTTTCGTAGAAATCGGCGCGCGACAACTCCAGCCCGGTGACGCCGACCAGCACGATGCGGCCGCGCTTGCGCGACATGCGGGCGGCCTGCTGAACCGGCTCGCTGCTCTTGGTGGCGGCGGTCAACAGCACGGCGTCGACGCCGCGCCCGCGCGAAAAGGCGATGCCCGCCTGCACGGGATCGGCCCCGGCAGCAAGATCGACCGTTTCCGCGCCGAACTGGCGCGCCAGTTCCAGCCGGGCGGGGTCGAAATCCAGACCCAGCACACGGCAGCCGTGGGCGCGCAGAAGCTGCACCGCGACCAGCCCGATCAGTCCCAGCCCGGTGACGACGACGCACTCGCCCAGCGTCGGGCCGATCAGCCGGATGCCCTGAAGCGCGATGGCGCCGACCACGGTGAAGGCGGCGTCCTCGTCGCTGACGCCCTCCGGCACCCTGGCGCAGAGGTTGACCGGCGCGACCACCGCCTCGGCGTGGCGACCGTTGGAGGCGATGCGGTCGCCGACCTTGAAGGCGGTGACGCCCGGCCCGCAGGCAAGCACGCGGCCGGTGTTGGAATAGCCCAGCGGCAGGGGCTGATCGAGCTTGTTGCGCACCGCGTCGATGGTCGGCTTCAGCCCGTCGGTGCGAACCTTCTCGATCACCTGTCGCACCTTGTCGGGGTGCTGGCGGGCCTTGTCGAGCCAGCCGGCCTTGCCGAATTCGACCAGCATGCGTTCGGTGCCGGCGGAGATCAGGCTCCTGGAGGTGCGGATCAGCACCTGTCCCGGCCCCGGCGCGGGGCAGGGCACATCCGCCACCTCGGTGGTGCCGGATTTGAGCGACTGGAGAACCTGTTTCATGACGGCGTGCCCGGCTGGGGAGGAAAAAGGGTGTCGGTGTCGTCGACCTGCGTGGCGCCGGGGTGCGGGCGCCCGCGCGGGTTGGGCGGTGGCAGATAAGCGGCGCCCAGCGCGCGCATCTCGGCCAGCTTGAACTCGATCATGCGGAAAACCTCGACCCTGAGGCGTACCCAGGCGCGTCCCGCGGCCCCGGCCTTCCAGGCGCCCATGACGAAAAAGTGATGCAGATACAGCAGGCTGTAGCGCAGCGGCAGGCGGCGGAAGTTCTGCTTGAGCCACATCCGCCGCTCGAAGGAGGAGCCGAACAGACGCGGGGCGGCGGCGAGTTTCGACTGTTCGTAAAAGCCGGCCGCCTCGGCGGTGGTATAGCGGTTCTGCTTGTCGGCCCAATGGTGCAGGTTGGGGCTGTCGCGATGTTCGATCACCCCGGCAAGCGGCACGACGGGCACGCTGACGGCGGCGTGTTCGTTCACCTTGACCTTGGGGAAGGTGCAGGTTCCGGTGGGCCAGAGGCGGAGCAGATGCAGCTTCGGCCCGATCTTCGCCCCCATGAACCACAGGGCGATGTCGACCGTGGCGGCACGCCGCTCGGGCGCGGCGATGTGGTCGCGGATGCTCTGCTTGAGTTCGTCGGTCAGGCGCTCGTCGGGGTCGAGCTTCATGGTGTAGGGCTGGCCGATGGGCAGGCCGGTGGCGGCGAAATTCCACTGGTCGCCGAAGCTGCGGAACGGGCGCTGCACCACGCGGACGCCGCGCGCCAGCGCCCGGTCCACCGTGTCATCTGTGGAGAAACTGTCGACCAGATGCACCTCGGCGGCAAAGCCGTCGAGATTGTCGAGCACCGCATCGATGTTGTGCGCCTCGTTGTAGGAGATCATCACCACGGCGAGGGGGGCGGGGTTGGCCGACATGCTCATGCCTCACTCCGTTCGCACCTGGGCCGGCATGTCGCCGCGTCCGGCCAGCCATCGGTAAACCGCGCTCATCGCCGCTGCGATGCCCTCCCAGGAAAAATCGCGGGCCATCCAGTCCTGTCCGCGCGCACCCATGCCCGCCAAAGCCGACGAGGGCAGCGGCAGTGCCTGCGCCAATGCACCGGTCAGGCCGTCCGCATCGGGCGCAACCCACCAGCCCGCACCGTGATCGACCAGGCCGCGCCACGGCGTGCCCGTGGTGGTGATCACCGGAACGCC
>Ga0209573_1003961_pt1 | contig 15315 bp, 11 predicted proteins | sample TNRBio252014_DNA_FD_185870 | JGI IMG/M metagenome (GOLD analysis project Ga0209573, IMG submission 185870) | Wastewater treatment Type I Accumulibacter community from EBPR Bioreactor in Madison, WI, USA - TNR Reactor_6/25/2014_ DNA (SPAdes)... | ecosystem: Engineered > Bioreactor > EBPR >...
TTATCCGCAAAGCATGGCTACCATCAGGAGCCTGGACAGATCACTCGCGAAACGCTTCCTCGAAGATCTCGGATACGGCTGAGCGAATAGCCGCATAACCCGTGCTCATCCGCAAACACAATTGCAACGTTTTGGGCTCAGCTGTTGGGCCAGTGGCTGCGATGTAGGGCCCCTCATCCGGCCTGACGGCCACCTTCTCCCCGAACGGGAGCAGGGACAGACGGCGGGTGGCACGCCCTGACGACAGGAAGGGCGTGGCGAATCTTGTTCTGGCTCACGATATCATGGATCACTTGCCACGCCCATCCGCTCCGCTATTGAGCGTGCCACCCAGTTCAGACTCACACAATTCAGACTCAGGTGCTCAGGCGAGTTGGAGAGGGACAATCTGGTCGCGGCAGAGTGATGTGCGCAGAAGTGAATAGCGTGCAGCGTCGCATTTTCGTTCCCCGGGTCCATTGAATTCTTCACAGGCGAACGCGTACTTTGCTGCAAAGTTCTTTTCCCACCTGTTCACGGATCTCCCACCATGATTCGCCTGGTCTCCTTCCTTCTCATGCTGCCCGTGCTTTCGGTCGCGGCTTTTGGTCAACACAGCTGGAAACAATCTCCGGAAGTTCAGCCAGCCATCGAACGCGGTTCAGCGGTTGCGGAACCCCCTGCACCCGCAATTCCCGACAGCGCGTTTTCCGAAGGTCGGAAGGCACAGTGGATTTGGGGTCCGGACAATTCGTCGCGATACGTTCTGCGGCAACAGTTGGAAGTCAAAGACGTGGGCCGGATCCGTGCGGCTCGTTTGCTTGCCTCGTGTGACAACGTCGGTCGCGTTTTCGTGAACGGTCGACAGGTTGCCACCAGCTCCGAATGGCAGGAGCCCATGAATGCCGACGTGACGAAATCTCTCATCGATGGTCGCAATGTCATTGAAGCCGAAGTGGAGAATCAGGGAGGCGTCGCGGCCTTCGTCCTGAAGCTGATTGTGCTGAGGGAAGATGGCGAAAAGATTGAATTCGTCACCGACGAAACGTGGCAATACTCGACGAAACGAGACACCGAAAGTTCTGACGTGGTTCAACTGCGAGGAACCTACGGCGAAGGCCCGTGGGGCGATGTGTTCACAAAGACGGCCCTGGCTGGTCGAGTCCCCGCAGGGGTGTTTGAACTGCTGCCAGGATTCCAGGTTGAAAAGCTGTTCACCGTGCCCAAAGAAGAACTGGGATCCTGGGTCTGCATTGCGTTTGACCCCAAAGGCCGACTGCTGGCCAGCGATCAGGGCGACAAGGGAATCTTTCGCATCACACCGCCGCCGATCGCTGCGTCGGCCGACAGTGTTACGCAGATCGAACGCCTGGATTTTTCGAAGTGTGAGTTCCAGCCATCCGGTGCTCAGGGCATGCTGTGGGCTTTCGACTCGCTATACTTCAGCATCAACGGCGGCCCTGGCAGCGGGCTGTACCGAGCTCGTGACACCAACGGTGATGATCAGTTTGATGAGTGTGTCAAACTGAAGGAGTTCCGAGGTGGCGGAGAACATGGGCCGCATTCGCTGCGTCTGTCACCCGACGGAAAACGGATCTTCGTGATTTGTGGTAACCACACAAAGCCTCCGTTCGACGCTGGTGAAGAGCGCAGTAACTCAAATTATACCAGTCGCATCCCGACTAACTGGCAGGAAGATCATTTACTGCCTCGCATGTGGGATGCCAACGGCCACGCGCGAGGCATCCTGGCTCCTGGAGGCTGGATTGCCAGCACCGACCCGGATGGCAAGACGTGGGACATGTGGTCGATGGGATATCGCAATCCGTACGACATGGCCTTCAACGCAGACGGGGAACTGTTTGCCTACGACGCGGACATGGAATGGGACGTCGGCATGCCCTGGTACCGGCCAACCCGGGTTGTGCATGCCACCAGCGGCAGTGAATTCGGCTGGCGAAGCGGCAGCGGCAAGTGGCCCAACCATTACCAGGACAGCCTGCCCACCATGGTGGATATCGGCCCCGGTTCTCCCGTGGGAGTTGACTTTGGCTACGGTCTGAAGTTCCCGGCGAAGTATCAGAAGGCACTCTACATCTGCGACTGGACGTTCGGCACGATGTACGCCATTCATTTCGAACCTCGGCAAAGTTCCTATGTTGCGACGAAGGAAGAATTTCTGTCGAGAACCCCGCTTCCGCTGACCGATGTGGCCGCCGGACCGGATGGAGCCCTGTACTTTTCGATCGGCGGGCGAGGAACGCAGTCCGAAGTCTTCCGAGTCACCTACACCGGGACAGAAAGCACCGCACCGACCGAGTTGAAGAACCCGGCCCAGGCTGGAGCTCGGTCACGTCGTCGGGTACTGGAATCGGGGCATGCCGGAATCGGCACGAGTGGGAAACAGTCGCCCATCGATTCAGAAACATTCCTCGCCGGAGTTCGCGACGACATTCGTTCGGGCGATCGATTCCTGAAGACTGCGTCGCGAAATGCTTTCTACAACACGGAGCTGTTTCAGCAGGTGATGAAGCCAGGTGCTCTTCGAGAAGCCTCGTTTTCCGAATCGTCTCCGGATGAAGTCCTCGCCGTCGTCATGACACTTGCCAAAGCCCCGGTGGGGAACGCGGGATTGTCCGAATCAGACGCCACGACGGTCATATCGGACCTGCAATTCGCAACGCTCAAAGCCATCCGACTGCTGAACTGGAGCTCGCTGACGAAGGAGCATCAACTGGGATATCTGCGAGCTCTGAGCCTGGTGTTTCTGCGTCTGGGAGCACCGGACGACGCCATTCGCAATGAGTTCCTCGGACGACTGGACGATCAGTTCCCAACGAACGATGACGAAGTGAATCGAGAACTCTGCCAGATGCTCGTCTATCTGAAATCACCGACGATCATTGAAAAGACTGTCCGCCTGCTGGAAGCTCCTTCAAAGCCCACAGTCACCGATGCGATGAAGGACCTGCTGGCTCGAAATCGCGGCTACGGCGGTGCCATTGCGGCCTCAGTCGAAAAAGCGCCGGACCAGCAACAGATCTGGTATGCCTTCTGTCTTCGTCACCTGAAAGACGGCTGGACGATGGATCAGCGCAAGGCCTACTTCGCATGGTTCGAACGGGCTCATCAGTGGGCCGGCGGTGCCAGCTTCCACGGGTTCCTTCGGAATATCGAAACAGAATGCTTCGAGAACGCCTCAGAAAAGGAACGCCTGCTGATCGAAGCCAGCGGAGCTCGGAAGCCGTACACGCTTCCCGAAATCCCCAAACCGGCTGGGCCTGGGAAGGACTGGACTCTTGAGGAAGTCCGCCAGCTGGCCACGGATGGACTGAAGGGACGCGACTTCGAAAACGGTCAGAAGATGTTCGCAGCCACTCGCTGCATTATCTGTCATCGCTTCGGTGGCGATGGCGGAGCGACAGGACCAGACCTGACTCAGCTGGCAGGCCGGTTCAATCTGAATGACCTGACTGAAGCCATTATGGTGCCCAGCAAAGTCATCAGCGATCAGTACAAGGGCAGCACTGTCGTGACCAATGCGGGTCAGGCGTACAACGGACGACTGGTCGCCGAGAACGACACGCATATCACCATTTTGACCAGCCCGGAAGATCCAACAAAGATCACGGAAATCGCAAAGAGTGATATCGATGAGATCCAGGCCTCCGCGGTGTCTCTGATGCCCTCGGATCTGCTGAAACCACTTAACCGCGATGAAGTATTGGATCTGCTGGCCTACCTGCTGTCACGCGGGGACAAAGGTCATGCGATGTTCCGAAAGTAGTCTGCAAAGAACGCCGCGACTCGACCGGTGCTGTGTGACAACTTGAATTTCGGGTGGACCCATCAGTCGAAACGCGCGAGCGTTCGGTTCGAAACCGGGGCTAGCGCCCGATGGCACTCGTTTTGGAATTCAAAAGTAGGCGTCACTCTCCGAGTGACGATGATGAGCGATCCACCAGAGCGATTTTCGCCACTCCAGGTGTGCCGCCTGCTCAAAACGAGTGCCTTGTAGCGAACAGCGTGAGTGGACGATTTTCTTCGAGCCGTCAGGCTCCTTTGGGTCAAGGGGCTCTCAGCCCCTTGTTAGGGGATCGGCACGTACGCATATCCGGCCGCCTGACGATTCAGCACCACGGTCAATGCCGCAAGTGCAACCGGGATCTCTGCGGCCACTTCGCTGCGGTCGATGTTCTGATAGTTCAGAGCCTGACCGCAGACCACGACATCTACCCCTGCCTGCTGCAGCAACCGAATCAGGGGCAGATTGGGATTGTGTTTCAACTGTGTCCGTGATTCCCAGGCTGCGTCGGACAGAATGGACTTTGTGGCCTCGCCGTGGAGAACGACGGTCAGTTGAATGTCCGAGGCCTTCAGTTCTGACAGACCATACAGATTCAGCAGCCGAGCAGCTCGTTCCAGCCCTTTGTTGACTTCGTCCGGTATGCTGGCGGCTGCCGTCACATCCAGTACGGTTCGGATCCCGGCCTGCGCTGGTTCCACAGCCTCCGGAACTTCCATCACACCACCGTAACCCTTGATCACGGGAAACTGCAGTTGGCTTTTCAAGTCGGAAGGGGCCGACGTGGACTTAACCGCAGCAGCGTTTGGCTCATCAGCGGGAACCTCGTGATTCTCATGAGCTTCCTCAAAACCACGTTTCACAAATCCGCTGACAACCTGTGCATGAGCCTGAATCAGTTTGGCGGTGAACGCATCGTCGGAAGTTTCAACGACGCTGACGCCCCGTTCTGTGTTTTCCACTTCCATCCTGATCTTGCTGGCGTTCCTGAATACCGCGACGAACAGATCGTCCCAGAATCGCAGTCCGCGTCCTGACTTGACGCGTTCGTGCATGGCCGCCACGTGCTCCTGAATTTTGGCCGTCACCGCAGGGTCGTCTGATTCCGTCAGCGTCTCGACTCCGTCTTTACGATTCGTGACCTCCCGTCGAATCAGCGCATGTTTCTCAAGCAGAAAGTGAAACACATCCTGATCGGCGCGCATCGCGGCATCCGGACCACCTCCGGCCCCCATTCCTCGTCCACGCCCGCGCCCACGTCCTGGTCCGATCTGTTCCGGCGTCGCTGCCGCCTGTTCGTCCTGAACAGGCTGGAACACGACCATGTAGTTTTCCTTCAGCAGATCTTTGACTTCACCGGTCTTTCGAAACCCGGCATCCTTGATTTCTGCTTCAAACACATCCTGACCAGCTCGGACATGTTCCAGAGTCCAGTCGGAACTTTCCCCTTCAACACGGCGAAAATCGATCAGCACAACTCGTCCACCGGGTTTCAGAGCCTTCCGCAGAGACGTCATCGTCTTCTTTGGAAATTCAAAGTGGTGATAGGTATCGCAGATGAATGCAACATCGATGGATTCCGGCGGCAGCTCCGTGGAATCATCCTTGCATAACAGCGTTTCCACATTGCGCAGGTTCTGCTCGCGGCATGTCACTTCAATGTGATCCAGAAACTTCTGAGCGATGTCGACGGCAATGACCCGACCGTCTGGCTGAAGTTTCGAAGCGAACAAACGAGTAAACAATCCGGTTCCCGCACCAATGTCCGCCACAACGTCAGTGGGCTTCAGCGCAATGGTTTCCAGGATCTCGTTTCGCTTTGCGAAGACTTCCCGGCTCTCGATCTCGAAGCGTTCCGTAAACTGCTTCGGATCGGGATCCCGAAACGAATCATTGATGCCCGGGCGGACACTTTTCTCCTGAGCAGAAAGGACCGGCACAAGCAGGCTGCATACCAGTCCTGCCTGAAGACCGACGCGGGTCAACAAAGTGATCATCAATCAGTTCCTTTACATATCGGTCAAAGAATCCGGCTGTCGCCTACAGCCAACCTTTCAGCATTCCGTGCCAGTACAATTGTGGCAACAGCCAGCGTTTCACGACCCACATCGTCCAGCGTTCCTTTGACTGGTCGAGTGGAAAGGTTTCCTGTGGCTGCTTGTCATAGTCAAACTCGGCCATGATTAACCTGCCATAGCCGGTCACGATCGGACAGGAGGTGTAACCATTGTACTGTGCCGACAGAGGACGCTTTTCCATGGCAGCCACCAGATTCTTCACCACCACCGGCGCCTGTTTGCGGACGGCGGCACCAGTCTTCGATGTGGGCAGACTGGAACAATCTCCCAGGGCAAACACATTCGCGAACTGCACGTGCTGCAGAGTTGCGCTGTCGACTTCAACCCAGCCGTGGCGATCTGCCAGGGGGCTTTCCCTGATGAAATCGGGCGGCCCCATCGGGGGCGTCACATGCAGCATATCGAACTTGCGAGTGATACGTTCGTTGGTATCCAGATTCTGAAAATCCGCTTCGCGCTGATCACCTCGGACTTCCACCAGTTCTTCGCGAAAATGACAGACAATCTGCTTTCGTTTCAGAACCTCTTCCAGCGTCTTTCGATAGCGTTCCACGGCAAAGATGTTGGCCAGTGGCGAGGTGAACATCACCGTACTGCGGTCTCGAACTCCGTTCCTGCAGAATGTTTCTTCCGCCAGATACATAATCTTCTGCGGAGCACCTCCGCATTTTACGGCACCCGATGGCTGAGTGAAGATGGCTGTGCCGCCCTGGAAATTCTGAATGGACCGCCAGGTGGAATCGACAGTCTCGTACGAATAATTGCTGCAGACTCCGTTTCTGGTGATCGTCTCCTTCAGCCCGGGAATTTTGTTCCAGTTGATCTGCAGTCCGGCAGCGACGACCAGCCAGTCATAAGAAATCAATTGCCCACTTCGCGTACGGAGCTGATTCTGCTGCGGAAGAAACTCAGTGACCGCATCACGAATCCAGTGTGCCTTTGCCGGCATGACGGACTTCATCGGTCGGCCTGAGGCTTCCTTCGAAACCACGCCTCCACCCACAAGGGTCCACAGCGGTTGATAATAATGAGTCTCTGCAGGCTCAATTACCGCCACGTCTCTGCGGCTGAACCAGCCTCGCGTCAGTCGTGCTGCGATGGAAATCCCAGCCGTGCCTCCGCCAACGATGACAATTGAATGATGAACGGGAGTTGACATATTCCATCCTCAATCAGACGCCGACTCGATTTCCTGTGTCCCACATGCGTGCACATCGCACGGATGTTTTCCTTTAGCGAACAACGTGAGCGGCCAGTCTTCAACGAACCGTCAGACTCACCGCGGTTAAGGGGCTCTCAGCCCCTTGACAATGTCTCACTTGCAATCTCGAGTGCACATAGTCTGCATCTTTCCTTTAGCGAACACCGTGAGCGGCCAGTCTTCAACGAGCCATCAGGCTCACCGGGGTTAAGGGGCTCTCAGCCCCTTAGGTTTTTGAGAATGACAAAGACAGCGACCAGCAGAATGACCACAGAGAAGGCTCGGAGCAGCACCGACGACGACAGTCGATGAGCGATCTTCTGTCCCATCCAAAGCCCTGACACGCCGCCGATGACAAAGAATCCCGTGACGTCACCGGGAATGCGCAGACCACTCCAGAGCTGCGAGGTAATCGCTGAGGCGCTGACCAGGGAGATCACGAGCAGAGATGTCCCCACCGCCTGCGTCATTGACATGCCACTGAACAGCATTAACGCAGGCACGATCAGAAAACCACCACCGATTCCAAACATCCCGGACAGAACTCCTGCGACTACTCCAACGAGCAGCAGCAGCCGCACACAGCGACTGGATAAGACCAGCTGTCCCTGAGGATCCCGCTGACAGGTCGGGCCGTCGTGCATGTCATCCAGGGACTTTCGTTCGCTGGCTTCCACCGGCACACACACATGTGACGACAGTGCCGACTTTGTCCCCGTCCGCCACATCGTCCCGGCAATCAGCAGCATCAGAGCGGCAAACATCATCATCAAAAGGCTTTCCGGCATCCGTCCGGCAATCCATGATCCCAGGGGAGCCCCCAGCATTCCGGCCACTGCAAACAGCAGCCCGGTTCGCACCTCCGCTTCACCCTTCCGCCACTTTCCCAGGAATCCCGCAAGCGCCGTCACGCCGACGGAAACCAGAGACACCGACACCGCTTCGCGAACCGGTATTCCCATTCCATACACCAGCATCGGCACGGCAAAGAGAGCTCCGCCACCTCCGGTAAGCGCCAGAGAAACGCCCACGAGCGAACCAAACAGCAGACTGAGCCACAGCATTGAATTGCTCCTCTCGAGTGCCTCGTGGCTGAATCAGTGCTCCATCAAAGCAGAGAATCCGGGTTCTGCACAATCCGCCACTGGGCGCGATCCCACGGTTTTGAACCGGACGCTTGCGCGTTGCGGCTGATCAAGCCAGCCCGCTGACTAAGACATCGTCTGAGTCGGCGCGGTCGTTTCGCAGATTTTTGTCCCGCAGGTCATAGTGTTTTCCGGGATTGTGGGCAGCTGCGTCGCAATCCAGGCCTTGATACCGCCCACCATGTCGGACACATTCGTCCGCCCGGACTGTGCAAGCACACTGCAGGCAATCGCCGATCGATACCCACCTTCGCAATGCACTACGACTGGTCGATCGGTCGGAACTTCCGCCAGACGTTCGCTCAGATGTGTCAGAGGAATGTGGTAGCCGTCGGCCAGATGCACAATCCCATGTTCTTTTTCCGATCGCACATCCAGGACAAACGGACGACTGTCATCACTCAGTTGCTCAGACAGAGCCAGAGCTGTGATGCGGGGCACAGTGCGAATCAGTTCCGGATGCGATTCCAGAGCTTCCATGCCACTCTTCAGGTAACCGGCCACATTGTCGAAACCAATGCGCCCCAGACGCATGACAGCCTCTTCTTCATTCTCCCCGTCGCCGATCACAACAATCGGTGCTTCATGATTCAGTATCGATCCGCACCAGGTGGCATACTTTCCCTTCAGACCGATGTTGATCGATCCGGCCAGATGCGCCCCTTCGAAATCTGCGGCTTCGCGAACATCCAGCAACTGAGCTCCGGAATCCCGAAGCTGAAGCACTTCGTCCAGGCTCAAACCTCGCAGCGAGGTCTGCATTGTGCTGTCCAGATCAGCTCGTTCCTGACGATTCCTGATCGCATCATAGACGAAATAGTCGGGTGCCTCCGGCTGCTCGCTGGTGACCATTTCCTTAAACTGCTCAAACGGCATCGGCTGAAGTGCGTAGTTGAACTTCTTCTGCTCGCCGATCGTCGAAACCGTCTCCTTACTGAGCGATTTTCCGCACAGTGAACCCGCTCCATGTGCGGGATAGACCAGCGTCGTGTCCGGCAACTTTCGCAGTCGGTCGAGACTGTGATACAGCATCTCCGCCAGCTCATCGGCTGTGACACCAATCGAAGCCAGCAGGTCCGGACGACCGACATCGCCAATGAACAGTGTGTCACCGGTCAGCACCGCATGAGGAACCGACTCGCTCTGGCTGCGATCAAACACCAGCAGCGAAACTCCTTCCGGAGTGTGGCCCGGCGTTTCCATCGTCTGGATCTTCACATCCCCGAATTCGATGACGTCCCCGTCTTTCAAGGCCGTGTGATCAAACTCGGCCTGTGCCTTCTGCCCCATACAGATCCGAGCGCCCGCCTGGTTTCGCAGCTCGATGTGCCCGGCCAGAAAGTCCGCGTGAAAATGAGTCAGGAACACGTAGCGGATCGAGTAGCCACCGGCCTTTGCGTCGTCCAGATACTGCCGAATGTCCCGCTGCGGATCCACCACTGCAGCCGTTTTGGTTCGCTCATCCGCGATCAGATACGACGCATGTGCCAGACATCCCAGATAGTACTGCTTGAGTAACATGACGACGCTCCTGAAGAGACTTGTGAATCCTGCCCCTGCCAACACCCACGTGATCAACGATGCGGAATTTATGCTGCGGCCGAAGTCAACTGATTCAGCGCACCGCGAAGTGCAGCCTCCGGCGCAGCACCGGCAGATTGAGCGACGACTTCTCCGTCAACCATAAAGACCAACGCCGGAATTGAGCTGACCTGAAACTGACTGGCCAGCGCGGGCTCTTCATCGACGTTCACTTTGACGATCCTGGCCTTGCCGGAGAATTCCTTCGCCAGGCGATCCAGTGTCGGAGCCAGCATCCGACAGGGACCACACCAGTCGGCGTAGAAGTCGATCAGCACCGGGACCGGTGATGAGACGACATCCCGCGTAAAATTTGCCGCCGATGTGTGATAAACAACGCTCATGACATGACTCCCTTTTTCGAATGATGAATGGTTCAGGTAATTGAGAACGCTCTGCATTCTGCCCCGATCCTTCAGAACCGTGAGCCGCAAGGCGCTGGCTGCAGGTAAGGCATCAACAGAACCGGCGGCTACCGCCTTGCCGCTCACAGAGGTGCAGTATCCAGAGTTTCATTTCCCGATCAGCCACAGCACGATGGTCCCGCGCCCGGCGAACAATTCGTGGCCGACGCGGTTGAAGTCGATTTGCCAACCTGGTTCCAGGGCATTCGAGCCAGCATCATGGCCATTCCACATGTGTCGGTGATTCCGGCAAACATCAGCCCGGCTCCCACAAAGCCTGACAACGCGACCCACCAGGGATGCACAACCACGCTCAACACGGCTCCCGTAACGACCAGCAACCCGGCTGCAATGCGGACCTGACGTTCCAGCGAAATCGTCTTCTTACCACGTGCCACCGGCAATCCGGCCTGCTCCCAGGCCGTCGTCCCACCTTCCACGTTAACCACGTTGGTGAAGCCCGCGGCCATGATCTTGTCACAGGCCTGCCGACCACGGCTTCCGGATCGACAGATCACATACAGGGGTTTGTCCTGCTCGTGTCCCGCAATTACCGCCCGACAATCCAGCGACTCCAGCGGAACATTTCTCGCGATCGTGGCATGGACTTCCTGAAATTCCACGGGTGTTCTCACGTCGATCAATGCGATGGATTCTCCGCCCTGAATTCGATCAAACAGCTGCTTTGGTGAAACCACAGAAACACTCATGACTCGACTCCTTCAGAAAATTCATGCAAACACATCGAAACATGACGACGTGTTTATTCAAATAGAACGCCGGGAAACGCTCGATCCTGCGCTCCGGCCTTCGGATTGTTCAGGGACTTTGGTCCCGAGCAGTGTTCTGACAACCTCTGAACTCTCCTGCCCGACTTACAAATATATCGGAAGGTTGCGATATGTCAATCCAAGTTTGTCCAGGATTTTTCACCGCGGGGAAGATCGTCATCAAATTGCCTCTGAGGAACTGAGCCACAGAAAAGGAGCCACAGAAAAGGTGTCCGGAACCAATAGTGCGCAGCACCCTGCGGGCCGTTTGGCTATTGGTTCCGGACACCTTTTCTGTAGCCTGGAGGCGTCAGCCAGAAACCACTGGCTTCCTTCGCTTAGTCCAACTCGGGCCACATCCTCATTCAATGCAGCATCGACAGAGCACTCCTCGTGCCCAACGACACAAAAATTGATCAATTCGCCATCTGGCAGAAACAGAGCGTTCACCGTCAGTTTGCCTGACAACGTTCGTTCGTCGAGAATGCAACTCAGGACACTGCTGCCGACAGCCACCATGCCGACAGAGTCTTCGCAATTTCAACTCCATGGACAAAGGCAAAATCAATGGCATATGAAGCATGGGTCGCAACCGAGGCAGGAGGTTCATTTACGAAGCAAACTCTCAGTCAAATGCCGCTCGGGCCAGAGGAAGTCGAAGTGGCCGTTGAGCACTGCGGCATCTGCCATTCCGACCTGTCGATGTGGCAAAACGAGTGGGGAATGTCGGTGTTTCCCGCAGTCTTCGGCCACGAAGCCATCGGCACGATTACCGCACTGGGATCACAGGCCAAAGGTCTGAGTATTGGGCAGCGAGTCGGAGTGGGCTGGAACAGTGGCAGCTGCATGCATTGCCGACAGTGCATGTCGGGCGAACATCATCTCTGCAACGAAGTCCAGCCCACGATCGCCGGACATTTTGGTGGCTTTGCGAATTCGATGCGCACTCACTGGGCCTGGGCAATCCCGCTGCCACAGGGACTCAGCGCCGCCGATGCCGGCCCGTTGCTTTGCGGAGGCATTACGGTTTTCAACCCGATTGCCATGTTTGCCACGCCGAAGAGTCGAGTCGGCGTCGTTGGCATCGGTGGACTGGGACACATGGCACTCAAGTTCGCAGTGGCCTATGGCTGCGAGGTCACGGCGTTTACGTCCAGTGAAAACAAGTTTGACGAAGCCCGCAGCTTCGGTGCTCATCACGTCGTTGCCACTCGAGACTCGGGCGCCATCCAGAAGCTCGAAAAGTCGCTGGATCTGCTGATCATCACGGTCAACGTCCCCCTGGACTGGGATTCGCTGATTGCATCACTGGCTCCCCACGGCCGGATGCATGTGGTCGGAGCCGTTCTGGAACCGATCCCCGTTTCGGTATTCCCACTCATCATGCGACAGGGAAGCATCGGAGCGTCTCCGACCGGATCCCCGGTCAATATGGCCGACATGCTGGCCTTCGCCGCGCGACACCACGTTGCGGCAAAGACCGAGCATTTCCCGATGAGCCGCATCAACGAAGCCTTCGCCCACGTCGCTGCCGGCAAAGCCCGCTATCGCGTTGTCCTCGACGCAGACTTCTGATCGATAACCGGCGCCACGGATGACGGGCAATTGCTGAATGCGCAGCAAGTGAAAAGTCACACTGACAGAACCAGATGAGGACCAGAAATCGACTCGCCCGGTTACCGGAGGCTTTTGCGGCATAGCGCCTCAGACAGCCCTGGTGTTGGCATGGGCTCGCGACTGAAATCCAGACAGCGTTGGGCAACGATTCCTGTGGGTACTGTGACTCCAGAATTGGTTTCTGAACTGATCGCATTGTTGAAGCGCTCTACCGTCGCATTCGATCAGAATTCTCTGAATGTCGGTTTCCGAACCCTGTAGCCAAAGCTGGCCACGCCCAGCGATGGAATGGCACGCAGCCATTTCCTGAGCAGCACTCATTCCCGACAGATTGACACCCCTACTCCAGCGGGGTACGGTGTCCTTCCCGGTCCGCGTGTGGATACTGGAAATTCCCAGAAGAGCGCGTGATATCAGAGATCGCCCTGAGATGCGTGCCGTTTCCGTCCAGTATCCGGATATCACTCGCTTCACAGTGTTAATTCAAAGTTCGGCGGCGCGGAGGCAGAGCCGATGGCAGCTCAGAAGGCCACGGGCAAACGAAGTGGAGGGCTCGTATTTATGGCACGGAAAGCGATCCCGGACGCGACGCAGACGAACATCTTCCTGAAGAGCCGGCGCCGCTGCTGCCTCTGCTTCTGGCTTAACGGCGAGGACGACGTGAAGAAGGGGCAACTCGCGCACATTGACGGCGACAACGAAAACGCGTCGGAGGACAACCTTGTCTTCCTCTGCCTAGAGCACCACGACGAGTACGACAGTATTCCGAGGCTCTCCAAAAGACTGCGCGAGCAGGAAGTCACGAAGTGGCGCGACGAGCTTTACAAGGAGATGGAGTACCGCTTCCGCACCGTGAGGCATCACAGATGCGAGCTTGCTTTGGTAAGGTTTCGGCGGCGTAGCGGCGATCCGAAGTTGTATGGGGGTTAACCCCTCAGTCCCCCTGCCGACGAATCCTAAGCTTCCAACAAAGAAAGAATCAGGAACAAGCTCAACAGTGGCTCCGTACAGTTCTGAAAGCAGGTAACCGTTCACAGGAATTCTATTCTTGTGGCAAGACGCCATGATTAACACAACATGTTGTGGCTTTTGAGACGGGCCCCCAATTCGAATTGTGTGTGCACCCAACCCAGGCCACAACCTGTTGGTCAAATTGGGGGAAATCGAGCACCCCTGTGAACGGTTACATGGATAGTTGCGCCGCTACCAACAGTCATCCGCCATGATTTGTGGAAGAGTCCTGCCTCAAACATAAACGAAATGTGACGTATGTCTGACGGAATTATTTCAGGTCTGCATGCGAGAATCAGGGACGGAAATCAAGCCGCTTTTCGCCAGATACGATTCCAACGCTTCAATCGCGATCGTCTGTTTCGTGTGAGGCTTTCCCTCTTTCTTCAAACGATAAACCAGATCATCGAGAAGCTCGGCCATCTCCTGAGGTATTCGCGTATTGAAAAGTGCGGTTGGTCTCCCCCACTCTTTTGGTTTTGAATATGGTTTTTGTCGCGGAACTTCGGGCTTCTCCTTCTTTTCTGACTTTGGCTTTTCTTTTCGCTCCGACTTTTCCGCAGCGGTTTCGATGCTGACTACGTTTTCAGATTTGGGTTCGTCAACTTCTGGGGCCTGAACTTTCACTGGCTCTGGTTGTGGTGCGGATTCCTTTTGATTCCCCTGCTTTAGAAACTGCATGACTGCATCATCTGCAGATTCTTTGATTGATTGAAAATCCTGAGCGAATGGATTTGGTTTTCGATTAGCCATTTGCAACCTCCTTGCTTACCGGCAAAAAGCCGTCGAGTAACTCGGTGAAGAGTTCAGCGAGTCGATCTGCGGCGGGCTTGCCTCGTTTGTCTGTGAGTCGCGTTGCGACCATGCGAAGTCCGGGAGCATCGCGATACGCACGAAGTCGTTTGATGTTTGTCTTTGTCATCGGCACACCAAACTGATCGGCAAGATCGCGAACGTCGCGAGCGAGCACATCGGAATCATCAGTCTGATTCAGAACGAGAAATGCTTTTGGCTGTCCACCTCTGGCTTCCTGTGAAAGTCGAACAGTCGACAATGCATTTTCAATCGGCCAGAGATCTGCAGCACTCGGCTGCAATGGAATGCAGGCAACATCAGACTTGATCACTGCTGCTGATGTCGAAAGTCCAGCACTGCCCTTCGTGTCGATCACAACGAAATCGAATTTGTCTTTTCTATCGTTGATGAACTTCCGAAGATTGTCAGATTTTGACTCTTCAGAGTTTCCTTCCAGCACCGTCACTTCCACGGCATGATCAGCGACTCCAGAAAGCCACTTCGACGCGGTTTTCTGATCGTCAGCATCCAGCAAAGCGACTTTGTAACCGGCATCCGCCAACCATACCGCCAAATGCACCGACAAAAACGACTTTCCAACTCCACCTTTTGTATTCACCAAACTGATTACGCAACTCATGCCTCGACGTTAGATCGCATTCAGACAAGCACGCAAGAGGGAAAGTTTGCAATCTTGCAACCTCGAATGTTTGCGAGCATGTGAGCAAGCACGCAAGCGAGCAACTCAATTCAGCATTTCATCGGGCCAGAAACCGGAAACTCAGCAGTCGGCCGAAAGACGGATTGCTGGAAGGGCAAATTTTTGCCGGTGTCAGCAGAATCGCGAGCAACCCATAGTGAGGGAAGGGGTCGCAAATCTTCGCTCTGAAGCAATCCTGATGGCTCACACAAACGCAGATGATCGGACT
>Ga0209573_1003962_pt1 | contig 15313 bp, 10 predicted proteins | sample TNRBio252014_DNA_FD_185870 | JGI IMG/M metagenome (GOLD analysis project Ga0209573, IMG submission 185870) | Wastewater treatment Type I Accumulibacter community from EBPR Bioreactor in Madison, WI, USA - TNR Reactor_6/25/2014_ DNA (SPAdes)... | ecosystem: Engineered > Bioreactor > EBPR >...
GGACTTGCTCATCTTCTCCAATGTTTGTCGTGGCAAATTCATACCCAAATTTACATATTGTTTCTTATTCCTACCTTATCCATGGAATTAATCTCAACCATGCTTTATCTTAGCGCTAATCAGTTACCCTTGAACTAAAGAGTAAAGAAATAGATTAATCCTCAAACTCTGCATGGCTACCCATGCCACCTAAGTTCCAGGAAATGGCAAGCGGAAGGCGCCCCGTCGTCTATGCCCACGTTCAACGAAACGGAAATAAAAAAATGACCCAAAATACAATCAGTAAAAATATAATAAATAAAATACGGAATTCAATTGCAAATGATGAACTTGATGCCGCTCTTCATCAACTCCAATTGATATTTATAGATAATCCGCTATTGGACGAAGTCATTCATCAGGCAGGGCGGTTTGCAACTATTAGGAGGCAAATTAGGATTGGGGTTGTTAGCCATCAAGAGGCAACACTTACAAATAATCAAATCCGTGTAGGCTTAATAGATTTGCTCCGAGAAATTGAGAACAAATCAGTTTTTCAAAATTCAGATACCTCTACTTCAAGGTTTTATAAAAACATAATAATGTTTTTGAAAACAAAGTATGAAAATAGGATATCGCAAAAACTTGCTAATCGCCAACCTGTAAATCTTCGAAAAACCCCAACTGATTATGGAGCCTCAATGGAAGCTTCATCAATTTTCATTAAGTACGAAGGCATTGAATTAGAAAGTGAGTTATTTGAAAGTTTCGATAAAGCACGTGGCCGGATGCTATTATTAGGAGTCCCCGGAGCGGGCAAAACTACTCTATTACTTCAATTAAGTATAAGACTTATTAACAGCCAATATAATAAAATTCCTATTGTTGTTAACCTTGCAACATGGAAAAAAGAATATAGCAATTTAGAGCAATGGCTTCTTGAAGTACTTCCGTTAGAATTGGGTGTCAATCAAAAATTAGTAAAACAAATATTATTTGAAAACTATCCAATACTTCTTTTTGACGGATTAGATGAAGTAAAAGAAGAGGACCGCATTTCATGCCTCGAATCAATTGGACGATATGGAGTTGATGCTCAACGCATGTTTGTTATATCTTCACGCAAAGAAGAATACAGAAAAATATACAGAGACGCTCCTGTAAATCTTCAAATTGAAGTGGGTAACCTTACAATTGAACAAATTGAAACAGAATTGCTGAAAGTTGGTCATTCACAACCGGAAGCATTGCGATTGCTTTATGCAATTCAAAATGATGAATTATTAAGAAAGTCAGTTCAAAATCCATTCTATTTTAATACGCTTCAATTGCTATTTGCAAGTGGTAAGAATCTTTCCGATTTGAACTTCTTGGCTAACGATGAAAATGGAAGGAAGCGTGAAATAGTGGAGAATTTTGTGCAGGAATCCCTTGTTTTGGGTTTAGGAATTGGTAGGGGGGGGCATAATAATCTCAAAAGGCATTTATCCTTCATGGCAAGCGAAATGAATAAACAAAATTTAGTAACTTTCGAGTTAGCTAACTTAACATATAGTTGGGTGAAATTAACGACAATTCAAAAATTTCTTGCCTTTCTACTTGCTCTGTTTAACCCGGTCTTTGCTGTATTTGCTTTTTTATGGGCAATTTCTATTTTTTGGGTGTGGATTCCCCGAAAAATACAAACCTCAATATTCGAAGGTATTGGGATGCTATATTCTATTTTATTGTTGTTTTTCTGCGGAAGTTTTATTATTGGAATTCTTGTTTCAATAATATCCAGAAAAACATCCAGTGAAAAAAAAAATACTCGTCCAAATGCATCAGGAAAAATTAACTACAATTGCTTACTTAAATAAAACAAAAAAATATTGGAAAACTGGCTTTTTTTTGGGTTGTATTTTAGGTGCTATCTGGTTTTTATTATCAGATGGAAACAATGGAAAACTAGAACTTTGGCTACAAATCACCGTGACTATTGTGTCTACACTATATGTTGGCTTTTTTGGTTTTTTGATAGGGTTGGTTATAGAAATAGGATTTAGAAAAGGCGGTCGAATACTTTTTAGCCCAATAAATTGGTATCTAATAATTAAGGCTAATGATAAAATCCAAACCACCCGCAGAACTTTTTTGAGACTTTTTTTGACTAATCTCATAATCGGTTTTGCAATTGGGATATTTTTCGAATTTTCAATTCTTGCATCAAAACAATACTACCCGGGGTTGTTTTTGGGTCTTGGTTTTTACTTTGGAATTATTATAGGCGTTGTATTATTCGTTTTAAACTTGATTAGGCAAGACTTTCCAAAACTAATTCAAATTAACAAGCCTTATCAAAGATTTACAGCCTCATTGCAATCCATGAATTTTTCCATATTACAACATTTTTATGTAAGGACTATTGTATCTATAAGAAAATACCTGCCTCTTTCATTGGTTAAATTTTTAAACAAAACAACTGAATGTTATATTTTGGAATCTGACGGCTCTATCTTAAAACATGGCAAAGTGATAAAAACTGGTGCGACTTGGCGGTTTCGACATCGTATATTACAGGATTACTTTGCTGAATTATGGGTTGAAGAATACGAAAATAAAAATCGTTAAATCGAGTAGGGAGAGATGAGCCCCGTTAGCGCGAGGCTACCAAAAACAACCACAAAAACCAAAAACAAAACACGCCCCCGCGCTGGTGCGAGATTCAAATTGCATAATCCGGCGCAAAGTGTACAGCCATAGCCGGTGAAAGTGAACAGTAAACACAAGGTCACAAGCGATCATTTTTCCGGAGCAAACTGAACACTTTTTTCAGGTTGAATTTGGGTTAAAAATCCGGCGCAAAGTGAACGTTTTCCGGCGCAAAGTGAACACTGGTTCGGAACAATGTTAGCTTTTTCCGGAGTAAAGTGGACACTTGATACCTTGTAGTTTGGTTCAGCGTAGTGTTTGATCATATAGCCCCCGCTAGCGCGAGGCTACCCAAAACAACCACAAAAACCAAAGACAAAACCCATAGACGCTGGCGCGAGATTCAAATCTCGTGCCGCCTATCAGTCGGGTTCCAACCCGACAGCTACAGTACAAGCGGGTAAAACCCGAAGGATAACAAACACGAAGTGGAACTTCGCGCCAGCCCGAAGGATAACAGATACGAACTGGAACTTCGCGCCAGCCCGAAGGATAACTGACACGACGATTTAAGCATTAAAAACAAATAACCGCATGAGCGTCAAATACAAAATACGCGACCAGCACGGCCTGAACTACCTGACCTGTTCCATTGTCGGCTGGGTAGATTTATTCAGCCGGCAAATATATCGGGACATGGTGCTCGACAGTTGGCGGTATTGCCAGGAACACAAAGGATTTCAGGTACACGCTTATACTATTATGTCCAACCACTTGCACCTGATTGCCAGTTGCCGCGCCCCGCACCTCGCCCCAGCGTTTTTTTTGCACAGACTGCCGTTGCAGGCAAGCAAAAAACCAAACCAGCCACCTATGACGGGAACTCAGAATTGACTATCTTTGTTAGTGTACATAGACGAGGTTTTCAATTTTCTGATTATGAGTGCCTTAAAGGATAAATACATCAATCCCCTAACCGATTTCGGTTTCAAGAAACTCTTCGGCACAGAGCTGAACAAGATACTGCTAATTGACTTCCTCAACCAAATTCTGCCGGAGAAACACCGGATCAAGGATTTGAGTTACGCTCGGAATGAACAACTGGGACTGAACGAATTGGACCGCAAAGCGATATTCGATCTCTACTGCGTCGGAGAATCCGGGGAACGATTTATTGTTGAAGTGCAGAAGGCCAAGCAGAATTTTTTCAAAGACAGAAGCATTTACTACGCTTCTTTCCCCATCCAGGAACAAGCGCAGAAAGGAGATTGGGATTACCAGCTGGAACCGGTTTATACGGTAGGTATCCTGGATTTTATCTTCGATGATCACAAATCAGATACGGAATTGCTACACATCGTAGAGTTGAAGAATCAACGCTGTGAGGTTTTTTATGACAAGTTGAAATTTATTTATATCGAATTGCCAAAATTCAAGAAGGAGGAGGACGAATTGGAGACGCAATTTGATAAATGGCTGTATGTGTTCCGGCATCTGTCAAACCTTCAAGACCGCCCCCGAAAATTACAGGACAGAATATTTCAAAAATTGTTTGAAGCGGCGGAAATAGCCAGGTTTTCACCCGAGGAAAGGGATGCTTATGAAGATAGCTTAAAATATTACCGCGACCTGAAAAACGTAGTAGATACATCGCGGGAAGAAGGAATTTTAGAGGGAATAGAAAAGGGAATAGAAAAAAGAAATGTTGAGATAGCCCATAAGATGAAGGAAAAAGGATTGTCGAATTCAGAAATTTCAGAAATGACCGGATTGAGCGAGGATGAAATCAATGATTTGTAAGATATGCCGGCCTAATCGGCACGAGGGGGATGGAACCTCGCGCCAGTGAGGATAAACGGCACAAGGGGGATCCTCGCGCCAGCGGGCAGGAACAGACAAATCACCTGATCACCGTTACATTGCCTTTTTTGAAGTCAGTGTGACCACTTTTAAATTTTACCATTGCAGTCCACAAATAGGCTCCTTGCGGCACAGGTTCACCCCTGAAAGTTCCATCCCAAAAGTCAATAGGTTCACCGTTTAATACCTTATTCAGCGTTGCGATTTTGTCACCCCAGGGTGAATAAATGGTAAGTTCATATTCTTGTATTCCAATACCTTTCGGTTTAAACACTGCAACCTCCTGGTTTCCAAAATTTTGGTCAGGACTCATGGCATTTGGCACATAAAAGGTATTTATTCGTTCGAAACTTATCAACTGAGAGACCACATCTTCACACTCAAAAGCTCCGTTATTATTGTTGTAACTAAAAAGTGTCACGGTCACCGGTCCATCAATATTAAACTCATGTTCGGGATGCTCCTCACTGGATGAATTTCCGTCGCCAAAGTCCCAAAAGAAGGCATCGGCGTCCACGCTTAGATTCAGAAACCTGACGTCCCCTATGATATTTGGGTCTTCATCGGCAATGGCCAGGAAATCAGCGTTCGGGGCATCGTAAACCTCGATGGTATGCTGTAACATGAGGGTGTCGAAACAAACATCGCCGAAACTCGCTACCAGGGTGAGCGTATACTGCCCGCTTTCAGTAATTACCAGTGGAAATTCATCCCATATCTCTCCGTTGATTATCCACTGAAAAGCCTCAGCCCCTGTGCTGGTATTGAGAACTACCAAGGTATCGCCTTCACAGATTTCAGTATCCGGAACGTCAAAATCAGCCGAAACCGTGGGATATATCGTCAGGCTGAGCATCGCGGTATCCGGGCAATTGAATTCATTGGAAGCAATCAACGTTATCTGGTAATTACCGGGGGTTCCGTACGAGGCAACCGGTTCAAAAAGGGAAGAGTTTTCATTGTTTCCAAAATACCATTGGTAGTCTGAGGCCAAATCCGAGGCGTTTATCATTTGTATTTCCACAGGAACGCCGCAGGAGTCATAAGGAGGTAATGCGAAATCTGCAACCGCCCTCGGAAAAACATCTACGTCGATGTAAAAAGTATCGCTGGGGCAGCCATTGGTATTGCCTGCGATCAGGGTCACCAAATAATATCCATACCCGGTAAAGGTATGAGCGGCTATGTCGTCTGTGGAAGTATTATTCCCCTCCAGCACCCACTTGGTAAGATCGGCATTTTCGGAAATATCTACAAAATTCAAGGTCAACTCCTGACAGCCGGCTGTATCCGGAAAGGTAGCTCCGGCCTGCGGCGAGGGCAGCACCTGAAAAGCGGCCAGGCTGGTGTCCCGGCAGCCGAACGCATTGATGGATATGAGTTCCAATTCCTGAATGCCGAAGCCCTGAGACACGATTTCAATGTCATTCAGCTGATTCGAATACAAATTGCCGTTGATATACCATTCACTGCTGATGAATCCGTTGGAGGTATTCGTCACAAATACGGTGTCATAAAACTGGCAAACCTCAGTGGAAGACAATTCAAAACTGCTGAGTGGAGCAGGATGGACGAGCAAATTAATCACCGTGGTATCCGCCGAACAATTCCACTGGTCGTATACGGTTAAGGTCACCGCATAGGCGCCGGGGACCTGGTAAGTATGTTGCGGGTTCGGGTCCGTGCTCCCCAAGGAATCTCCAAAATCCCACGCATAACTTAACGCGCCTATGCTTCCATTTTGAAATGACACTACCTCGCCCGGGCATATCTCTCCGGGAACCGGTTCAAAAATGGCCTGGGGCAATTCGGGTATAAAAATTGTCTTGGTTAACGTATCAGGGCAATCGTTGTAAATGGAATTCATGATGAGCGATACCTCATAAGTGCCCGAAGTCTCATAAATGTGAACCGGGCTTACCTCGCCCGATGTATTGCCATCACCGAAGAGCCATTGGCTGACCACGCCATCGGTGGACAGGTTGGTGAAAGGTACCGCTTCTCCTATGCAGGCGTAATCCGGCAGTTCGAAATTGATGTTCGCCAGAGGAAAAACTGTGATGGTGTCACTGTGGAAAAAATCCGTGCCACAAAGGGATGCATACTGGGTGATGACATACTGCCCGGGCTCCGTATAGACATAAGTGGTGTCCGGAGTGTTTCCGGTGCCGCCGTCCCCGAAATCATAAGTCACCGTTGCCCCCATCGTAGCGTAATTCCTGATGTTTACAGCCAGGGGCGGGCATCCCGACAGGGTGTCGATCTCGAAAAAGGCATCCACGTTGTTGGGGTATACCATGATTTCCTTGGAAAGCTGGTCTTCTCCACACATATTCGATGCGTAAAGCGTAATGATATAGGTTGAAATGGAATCGTCGGGACTCGTAAAAATTTGCGGGGGAGGATTCGGTAAGGTGTAGGTGCTGCCATTTCCAAAATTCCATAACAAGTTATCAGGTTGTCCAAGGGTCGCATTCATGAAATATACCGTATCGGGCGAGCAGCCTTCGTCGTCGTTAATCCCGAAATCTACCATCGGGTATGGGTGCACCAGGATATCCTTGCTTTGGGACAAGGTGTCGCAATCGTTATACACCACCAGGGTCAAAGTGATCATGGAATCTGTCGTCACACTATCCAGAACGATCAGGGGTTGGGCTTCGAATAGAGTTTCCACACCGTCGATGATCCAAAACTGGCTGGTATTTTCTCCTGAACTGCTGTTGGAATATTCAATTTCCAAAGGCGCGCAGCCTTCCTCCGTAATGATATCCAAAATCAATGTCGGCGGAGGCGTGACGTGCACCGGGTGCACGATGGTATCCAAACATCCGAAATCCGTTTCGGCTATCAGGGTTATCAGGTAATCACCTACATCATTGTAAGTGTGCGCCGGCTGTATGGTGATTTCCAGCTGCGTGTTATCGTCAAAATCCCACTCGTAATTTACCGCGCCGACGCTGTTGTTGATAACGCTGAAAGATTGCCCCTGGCACGGAGATCCCGACAGTTCGAATGCCGCTTCTGGAAGGGGTTCTATTGTTAATACCATTTCCTTACATGCTTCGCACGCTATTTGCAGGGATTCAATGCAGTAGGTATAGGTATAACTCATCCCTTGCTCCAGGACGGATACATCTATGACACCGTTAACGGCATCTACAACACCCTCCCCCGACCAGGTACCACTTGCGGGACCAAACCCGGGGATAGTGTATAGAGCCGTTGTATAACAAATACTTATCCCGGAAGGAACCTGGATGTCATTCAGCAAATCCAGGATGCTGACATTCACCGAGGCCGATTGTTCGCAGCTCGTTCCGGCGCTATGGGTGTATTCAAAAACACAATCCGACTCTCCGGTGGCCATCAGATCGATTTCTCCGGTTTGGGTATCAATGATACAATCGGGATCGGAAGAAGACCATGCTCCATTGCCCGGACTGGCAGTCAAGGTTAAAGTACCGTCGGAAACGCATACCGTTGTGTCGGCATCAACAATCAGGTCGGGCAACCCGGTCAGTTCAATGATAAAGGAATCCTGTGCCACGCAACTCCGGGCATAAAAATCCACGACAATCGTATAAAACCCGGGATCAAGGCCAAATCCGTTGAACCAGCCCGAATCCGTGATGGCAATGTCCGTGCTGGAAAATGAAAACATCCCCGTTTCACCGTTGGCGCCGACATTGGCCAAGCTTCCGATATTTATATCTTCATCTACAATGCACACCAAAACCGTATCAATCGAGGTAATTTCAGGAATGGTATCCACATCTACATTAAAAGTAGTGGTCACCTCACAATCGTTAGCGTCGACGGAAAGAAAAGAGATGGCATTGGGCCCGGTATTTGCCAGAGCGGGATCAAAGACGCCCTGGCTTGAAACCCCAGTCCCTGAAAATTCACCCACCATAGGAGGATCAACGCTAAGTTGTACAGGGATATCTGTGATGCAAAAGAAGGTATCCATTGCTGTGACAATCTCAGATGCGACCACCTCGATAATCTGGGTCGCCGTTGAAGTGCAAACCCCATTCTCCAGGCTATACGTAATGAGATAACTATCCGGATCCAGGTTGGATGGATCGAAAATACCCTCCTCAGGAACGGTGATTCCAATCCCCGACCATGTTCCTTCGGAAGGATTGGCCGTAAGCGTATCTGGCCCGCTCCCCTGGCAATATGGATTGTCGAATGGATCGATGACAACCGGGACGTTTGCCTGGACGATCAGCACAGACGTATCCGTCACGGCGCCACATTCATCCGAAGTCAGCTGGGCGATAATGGTATAGGTATCCGGGCTATTGAGGGAAAACCCGGGGTGTTGGCTGGCAGAGGTGGCAACGACATTACCGCCGCTATCCAGGATTTCCCAACTCCAGGAGTCGATATCTCCTCCGGAATTAGCAATGACCGGATTGAAATTGGTGACCGACTCACAAACATCTGTATTTTCCCCAAGCGTTATCGAAGGACCTGCCTGGATGGAAAAACTGAAATCATCTTCCGCCGGGCAATCGGGATTATCGCTCAGCACGTAAGTGATGGTATAATTGCCCTGAGCCAAACCTGAAGGGTCTAGCATATTATTGACAATGAAGGAGGCGGGTGAGCCATTGTAGAAGTAATTACCCCCGGAGGCCGAAGGATTCAAGGGGATCAGGCCTGCGTTATTGCATATGAGATTCGGTACCGGATCAGGGACGGTGACCTCGGTCGTTTCAACCACCGTGATAACCATCGTCTGAGAAACGTCCAGGCAGGGATCATAGGCATACAGGTTCAAAGTCATGCTTCCGCTCGATTGAAAAGTCACACATCCAAAGTCCAGTTGACTGCTTCCGGAGGAAGATCCCCCGTTGAAAATCCATTCGATTGCGGCATAATCTCCGCCCACGGAGATATTCAGATCGTTAAAGCATACATCAATGGAGTCACACCCACTTTGGTTCGAAAATCCACTGATCGAAGGCTGCTCATATACGTGAATCGTTTCCACCACAGAACCGGCCCCACAGACATTTTGATAGTTCAGGGTAACCGTGTAATCGCCAGGCTGCATAAAATATAGTTCAAGCTGTTCCTGAGTGGAAAGCAGGCTATCTACTGTGTTGCTGGTAAAAGTTGAATCGTGCAGGCATATTTCCCCAGAGCCGTTGTAATCCGGATTGACAAAACACCAGTTTCCGTCCATATTCGTGTAGCCCGGGCTAATTTCCCAGTGGAAACTCCCGGAGGGTCCGGTAACCCATTGGTTGGCATCCATGGTGAGCGTCTGAAATCCCGGAGCGCAAATTTCGCCTCCTGTATCCATATCGATCTCCGCTTCAGGATACCCGACCACCTGAATCGTCTTCGTTTGGGTATCGCTCCCGCAATCGTTGAAAACTGTAAGAGACACTGTGTAAGTTCCTGGAGTACTGAAAGTGTGAACAGTGTCTGAATCAATTGCATCCGTTATACCATCATTATTGAAGTCCCAGGCATAGGTCTCAGCATTACAGCTATTGTCGGTAAACATCACGGGGGTGTTTACACATACAACCTGTTCGGCATCGAAATCCGCTCTCGGCTTAAAAACGATGGTCAACGGCTCTGCCGTATACCGGCAGCTTTCTCCCTCAGCGCATACCGGGCTTGTCACGATCAACCGGACTTCGATATTTATCTCATCATACAAACAGGCGATTGAATCATCTACGTAGTAAAGAAATTCCAGGGCAATGGTATCATTATAAGTTACATTTAGCAATTGTTCCTGGGTTAGCGTATTCGTTAATATCCAGGTATACGAGTCGATATTATTGTAAGGCACAGACTCTCCGCTTCTGAGGTAAAAGGTTACACCCTCGCAGGCTACCGTTTGATTTCCTGTTAATTGCCAACTGGGGTCGAGAGCTCCACAATCATCATCGTTGCAATAGGGATTGACCTGCGAATAGACCTCAATAATAAATAAAGAAAAACAAGATAAAACAAATATCCTCATCCTTTTCATATTAACTAGATTTTAGATAATTATTGACCGGAGCGTGGGCCCGGCGATTTTATTTATTAATACCTTCAACCGGATGAAACCAGATATTCTCGTACATCACTCTATGCTTTCTGGATACGGGTGGACAGTCGCTTTTTGTCGATGCCGTGGAACCACAGCCATCTTGCCGGAAGTAATATCCAAAAGTAACCTGCATCGTCTGCCCGAATACTTCCGAAAACCCACCGATATTGTGAACATATTGAAAACCAATATTTAACTGCGAATTACTGATTGTTAGCGCCCTGATGTAAGAATTGAAAATCAATGATTTGGTATCCTGCTCGAAATCTTTAAAATGTCCGGCGCTTAAATAAATACCCAATCCATAGGCCCTTCTATAGTTGATATCAAACCCCAGCTGAACATTGGTCAAGGCGCTTTCGCTAAGCAATACGAAACTAGGGCGAAATCCGAAATAATCCTTGTATGAGCGAGTGAGCGGAAATTCCGGCGCCAAATAAAGCGACCATTTGTCGACTAACCTCTTTTTATCCTTTTCCAACCTTAAAATGCTGTCATACCCTTTATCTTCAAATGTATTGGTATAATTCTCAGCCGCCCCTCCCCATGTAAGCGACCAGGTCTTTACCCGGCCAATTTCAACCCTGTGAATCAAGCCAAAGCCGACAGTCAGCCGTGAAGAGGAACTCCAGTCAGGAGGAATAAAATCACTTTGATTGGGTATCCCAAAAGCATCTGTCAAATTGTATTTTGGATCAATTTGATCCGAAAAAATCAGTCTATCCCAATCAATAGTTTTATTAGTGTACTGAACCTTCGTACCGATCCTTACATTGTTCAATGTGCTTGAAATTTCAAACGGCACAGTGTATACGAAATTCAGCCCCGTATGATTTGTTGTGAGCAGGCCCGTGCCCTCCCTGTCGTATACGTGAAATATTCCGGCATCGACTTTAGCACATGGCCAGCTTTGCTCAATACTTATACCTGCTGATAAAAAGTCTCCTATTGTATTAATGTACTGCTCCTTTCCCAAAACGGTAAAAGAAAGCGATCCATTTATTCCCGTTAATGCCGGATTTATAAAGCCTCTGATTTGATTTTGTTCATAAAAAAAGGCATCCTGCGATATTCCAAATTTCGCGAAAAACAAATACCAAAATAACAAGAATAAAAACTTCATTTTCGTATATTTTTATATATCTTAATAATCAAACTTCTCAGAATGTATCTTTAGTAAGGCAATTTACTCAAATATTCGAAAATAAAACATATTTCTTTCAATTTTCGCTTTCTCGGCACTCCTAACCAAAACTCCATACTACTGGACATTTTTGAAAAAGACGGGAGAAAGCCAGATAAAGGCACCCGACACCTTAGGGTTAAGAAATGACCGGGGAAGGCGGCACGTCATCCATGCCACAGTTAGACTGTGCAAAAACTCCCAGCATGAGCAAAATTCTCGAACCTGATATCGTGCTGCAAAGTAGCAAACCAAAAATCTGGTCGAGTGTTTCGGTGGGGAGTTTGACCCGAAAGAAGAGGTGACATCTTCGTGAGGCACGAACGAAGTTCGTCATCTCGCTTCGTGGCTTAGGGACGCTTCCAAGCAGCCGACCGCCGACTGCCGACCGCCGACCGCAGGGAGATCCTCCCCCAAATTTGCACAAACAACAATTCCAATGCCCCGGGAACTTTCGCCCCCTCCTGCACAATGGTCGCACAGTCGTCTGCCCAGGATCGGTCGTTTCGACTCCGCTCAACGACCGGCACAGATCGCCCCATCTCCCCCTCGCCAAGTCGCCCCCTCCTACAATAGTCGCACAGTATTTTTCTCGCATATATCTTGTTTTACAATAAAAAATGAACTATACTTGTGCATAGTCCAATCGTCGTTAGAGGTAGAAAACAGACAATCAGCACAGCACATTCCGCGCATTAACCAAATTGAAAGATGTATTGGACTTAAAATACGGCAAAGCGTTGAAGGCAGATGATCGAAGAATTTGATAATGAAGTGAATCAAATTTTTCAACTAATGAAAGTAATACAAAAACAAAACGCCAAACTTCGCAAAGCGCGGGATATTTTATTGCCGAGATTAATGAACGGACAAATAGCGGTATGAGTGAAATTTTAATATACCAAACGCCCGATAATCAAACGCAGGTAGAGGTGCAGTTTGAGGGGGAAACATTTTGGCTAAGTCAGGAGCAAATAGCTCAATTGTTTGAACGAGACAGAACGGTGATAACCAGGCACCTGCGCAATATTTTCAAAGAGGGCGAATTGGATGAAAAAGTGGTATGTGCAAATTTTGCACACACCACTAAACACGGCGCCATAGCCGAAAAAACACAGGAGAAAAGCGTCAAATACTACAATCTGGATGCCATTCTCTCGGTAGGTTACCGGGTAAACTCCAAGCGGGGCACCCAATTCCGCCAATGGGCCACCCAGCGGCTCAAGGCCTATCTGGAGCAGGGGTATGCCATCAACGAAAAACGGCTGGCTGAAAAGCAACAACAGGTAGAATACCTGAAAACGGGCATCCGCATATTAAACCGCGCCATCGCACAGCAGGCAACCGCTCAGGACAGCGAGATGCTGCAAATTTTCTCCAAAGGACTGGAATTGCTGGACGACTACGACCACGAGCAATTGGACAAAAAAGGAAAAACCGTTAGAACGGCAACCTATCCTTCCGTGGCGGAATACCTGGCCATTGTATCGCAAATGAAATCCGATTTTGCATCTGACGTATTCGCCAAGCCCAAAGACAAAGGTTTTGAAAGCGCTATCAAACAAATAGAACAAAGTTTTAACAACACAGATTTATACCCGAGTATCGAGGAAAAAGCCGCTGCGCTGTTGTACCTGATCGTAAAAAATCACGCCTTTGTAGATGGCAACAAGCGAATTGGAGCAGCCTGCTTTCTCTATTTTTTAGAAAAAAACGGCTTGCTCTACTCCGAACATCAAACGCAACTGCTGAGTAATGACGCACTGGCGGCTTTGACATTGTTTGTGGCAACCAGTAAGCCCGAAGAAATGGAAACGGTAAAACAACTTATTATTAGTATTTTGAACAGAAACAAATGAGTTGGGAATTTTCAGAAGATAACCTGATAGAATGAAAAAGACGATATCAAAAAAATATCCATTGAACTACTGGAAGAACTGAAAAAAGACAAACTAAAAGTAGCGCAATGGTCCGATAAATCGGTTACGGCAGCAGCTGTTTTTAACACCATTAGCAAGACATTATTTGAAACGCTACCCTACCCCACTTATCAGAACGACGACATTGACCTCAAAACGAACCTGGTATTTGAACATTTTAAAAATCAATACGCGGGGGGCGGAATGAGTGTTTATGGGGGATATTAGTATAAAACCGTAGGCGCGGGGGTTGCTCCGCTGGCACAAGATTCAAATCTCGTACCGCCTATCCGTCGGGTTCCAACCCGACAGCCACAGTACAATCGGGTAAAACCCGAAGGATAACAGACACGAAGTGGAACTTCGCGCCAGCCCGAAGTATAGCAGACACGACGATTTAAGCATTAAAAACAAATAACCGCATGAGCGTCAAATACAAAATACGCGACCAGCACGGCCTGAACTACCTGACCTGTTCCATTATCGGCTGGGTAGATTTATTCAGCCGGCAAATATATCGGGACATGGTGCTCGACAGTTGGCGGTATTGCCAGGAGCACAAAGGATTTCAGGTACACGCTTATACGATTATGTCCAACCACTTGCACTTGATTGCCAGTTGCCGCGCCCCGCACCGACTGGAAGCAACCATGCGCGACTGGAAGCATTTTACTGCCACAAAAATATTGGACTACTTAAAAGACACAACACAGCCTGAGAGTCGCCGGGAATGGCTTTTGTATTTGTTCAGTTTTTTCGCTGCCGGCAAAAAACACAAGCAGATCTATCAAGTATGGCAGCACGATAACCATCCCATCGAACTGTACAGCGAGCAGGTGATTGCACAAAAAATCAACTATATACACCTCAATGCGGTACGGGCAGGCCTTGTCGAATTGCCGGAACACTGGCAATACAGCAGCGCGCCGTTTTATGCAGAAACCACGACAGACGTGCCTTACAAAATCAAGCCTTACCAACCATTGGTGGAGATCGTGCCGATTTGGCAGTGGTTTTATGAGGAAGGGGCGGGAAACGGGTAAAACCCGAAAGATGAACGGCACGAGGTGGAACCTCGCGCCAGCGGGCTGGACGAACAGCCACCTGTACCAATTTGTAGTCGGCAGAGGCGATTATTATATTGGGGCGCCCTCTGAAGATGATTTTTATGAAGTGGAGGACAGCCGCAAAATGAAAATCATTACCCTGCTGAATGCGCCTAAAGACAAAACAATGACAAAATTTTAATAAAAATGAAGTCAAATAAATTAAAATACATATTCCTGTTACTAGGAATTCTAATTTCACGAATTACTATCAGTCAAGTTGAAATGATAGAGGATGAGTTTATCGAATACAACGAAGAACTAGCTAAGAGTGATTATAAAATAGCGATTCAATTGGAATATTCAGGCTCGCTAAATAAAGCAATAAACCATTACAGACATGTTGCAAAATTTGATAGTACAAGTGAAATCGGAAAATTATCAAAAGGTAAATTAGATTCAATTTGGGTAATTGAAACGGAATTATTTCAAAGCAAATTAGTAACTGATTAGCGCTAAGATAAAGCATGGTTGAGATTAATTCCATGGATAAGGTAGGAATAAGAAACAATATGTAAATTTGGGTATGAATTTGCCACGACAAACATTGGAGAAGATGAGCAAGTCC
>Ga0209573_1003963_pt1 | contig 15306 bp, 15 predicted proteins | sample TNRBio252014_DNA_FD_185870 | JGI IMG/M metagenome (GOLD analysis project Ga0209573, IMG submission 185870) | Wastewater treatment Type I Accumulibacter community from EBPR Bioreactor in Madison, WI, USA - TNR Reactor_6/25/2014_ DNA (SPAdes)... | ecosystem: Engineered > Bioreactor > EBPR >...
TGCGCAAGGGCAATCCCAAAGGCATCCAGGATTGGGGTGATCTGGTCAAGCCGGGCGTCTCGGTCATCACCCCCAATCCGAAAACCTCCGGTGGAGCGCGCTGGAACTATCTCGCCGCCTGGGGCTACGCTCTGAGGCAACCCGGTGGCGACGAAGCCAAGGCCCGTGATTTCGTAGCCCGGTTGTATAAGAACGTCGCGGTGCTGGACTCTGGGGCGCGAGGTTCAACCACCACCTTCGCCGAGCGTGGCATCGGCAACGTGTTCATTTCCTGGGAAAACGAGGCGTTTCTCGCCACCAAGGAATTAGGGCCGGACAAATTCGAGATCATCGTGCCATCCCTGTCGATTTTGGCGGAGCCGCCAGTGACGGTGATCGACAAGGTGGTGAACAAAAAGGGAACGCGCAAAGTCGCCGAAGCGTATCTGCAATACCTTTACAGCGACGAAGGGCAGAACCTGGCTGGTAAGCACTATTACCGGCCGCGTAATCCCCAGATTGCGGCGAAGTACGCCGATCAGTTCTCCAAGGTGAATCTCTTCACCATCGACGAGGTTTTCGGCGGCTGGCAGAAGGCGCAAAAAACCCATTTTGATGATGGCGGTACTTTCGACCAGATCTATCAGATTGGACGCTAAGTCCCCGGAGAATCCGCCATGGCGCATTGGTACGAAGACAACTCCCAGTCCATCGGGCGCACCCCACTGGTAAGGCTGAACCGGATCACCGAGGGATCCACGGCCACGGTGTTGGCCAAGATCGAAGGGCGTAATCCGGCCTATTCGGTGAAATGCCGGATTGGCGCGGCGATGATTTGGGATGCTGAACAGCGGGGTTGGTTGGTGCCGGGCAAGGAACTGGTCGAACCCACCAGCGGCAATACCGGCATTGCACTGGCCTTTGTCGCCGCCGCCCGGGGCATTCCACTGACCTTGACCATGCCGGAAACCATGAGCCTGGAACGCCGCAAGCTACTGATTGCCTACGGCGCGAAACTGGTGCTGACCGAAGGGGCGAAGGGTATGAGCGGCGCTATCGCCAAGGCCGAGGAGATCGCCGCGTCGGACCCGCAACGCTACGTCTTGCTTCAGCAGTTCAAGAATCCCGCGAACCCGGCGATTCACGAACAGACCACCGGCCCGGAAATCTGGAACGACACGGACGGCACCGTGGACATTTTGGTGTCCGGAGTCGGCACCGGCGGCACCATTACCGGAGTCTCCCGCTACATCAAGCAGACGCAGGGTAAGCCGATTACTTCGGTCGCCGTGGAGCCGGTTGCTAGTCCTGTCTTGACTCAAAAGCGCGCTGGCGAACCGCTCAAACCCGCGCCGCACAAGATTCAGGGTATCGGCGCGGGCTTTGTCCCGGAGGTACTCGATCTGTCGCTAGTGGATGAAATTGAGCAGGTCAGCAACGAAGAGGCGATCCATTACGCGCACCGCCTGGCGCGTGAAGAAGGGATCCTGGCGGGAATTTCCTGCGGGGCAGCGGCGGCAGTAGCGGTTCGCATTGCCCAACGCCCGCAGAGCGCCGGTAAAACGATTGTCGTGGTGCTGCCCGATTCCGGCGAGCGTTACCTGAGTTCCGTGTTGTTTGAAGGCGTGTTTGACGCCAAGGGGCTGGCGGCGTGAGCGCCAGAATCCAATCGATCGATGGGCTACCGTTCCCCGGTGTGCGGGGGGATATCGATACCTTGGTGGCCCAGTTACGCGACCAGCGGGAACGGTCGCTGGCGGAGCGACAGCGGGTGCATCGACCGCCTCGCCTGCCCTCGCGCAAGGTCTTGGCCGGCATTACCGAGGGGTTGAGCGCAGCGCTGTTTCCGAATCGTCTGAGCGGGCATGACCTCAGCGAGGAAAGCATTGACTACTACGTCGGGCATACCTTGGACACCGCGCTGCGGCACTTGCAGGGACAGGTGCGGCGGGAATTACAGTATGCCGCCGGAGCGGAGGACGTTCATGACGCCGATCATCAGGCCATGGAGATCATCCGGGCGTTCGCCGCGCAACTGCCCGAAGTGCGCACCCTGCTGGACAGCGATCTTCGCGCCGCCTACGAAGGCGATCCAGCGGCAGGCAGCGTTGATGAAGTGCTGGCCTGCTATCCCGGCATTACGGCGATCATTCACCACCGGCTGGCGCATCGGCTGCACCGATTGGGCGTTCCACTGATCGCCCGCATCATTGCCGAAATCGCGCATTCGACCACCGGTATCGATATTCATCCCGGCGCGACGATTGGCGGCAGTTTCTTCATCGACCACGGCACCGGCGTGGTGATCGGCGCTACTTCGGTCATCGGTCAGCGGGTGCGGCTTTATCAGGCTGTGACCTTGGGAGCTAAACGCTTCGCGGTCAACGAAGACGGCTCTTTGGTGAAAGGCAATGCCCGGCACCCCATCGTTGAAAATGATGTGGTGATCTACGCCGGGGCGACGATCCTGGGCCGCATCACCATCGGGCGCGGGTCGATCATTGGCGGCAACGTCTGGCTGACCCGCAGCGTTCCGCCCGGCAGCAACATTTCCCAGGCGCAAGTGCGCAGTGAAGTGTTTGATGGCGGGTCGGGGATTTAAACGACGGATTCTATCCCGATGAATGATGCATCGTCAGTGGCTCTTTCCAGACTCGCCGAATGTTTACCGCCCTTTCCATACGCCGATAGGGTCGTGCGGGTGATGGAACAGGAGCCGAGTGAGGATACGACCGGTCTAGCCGCTGTCATTGGCGGTAATGTCCGTCAGTTACGTAAGCAACACGGGCTATCGCTGGAAACCCTGGCCCGGCGGTCGCACGTCAGCCGGGCGATGCTGAGTCAGATCGAACGGGGGCGCAGTACGCCGACCATCGCGGTGTTATGGAAGATTGCCTACGCCTTGGAAGCGCCGATTTCGGCGTTTTTGCGCGAAGGTCGCGAGGACAGCCTCTGGTATTTGCCCGCCGCCAACGCGAAGTGGCTGCTTTCCCAGGACGGCCGCTTCTGCTCGCGAGCGTTGTTTCCCTTCGACCAGTCCCGGCGGGTGGAATTTTACGAATTGCGGCTCAAAAGCCGAGGGGAGGAAGCGGCCCACCCGCATCCGCCGGGCACCCTCGAAAATTTAGTCGTCAACTGTGGCGAGGTCGAGATCCTCATCGCTGAACACTGCTACGCGCTGACCGCCGGCGATGCGATTCAGTTTGTCGCGGATGTTGCGCATACCTATCGCAATGTCGGCCCCACTGAAGCGGTGATGTATCTGGTGATGACCTACGCGCAGACCATTTAGTTGAACTTTGATCTACATGCTGCTAACCAGGAGGATGAGAAGATGGCTAGAGGTTTCGCTGCGCAAAGAGCGCACCTGACCCAGGTGGAATCCCGCCCGCGTGACCGGGAGATCAATACGGTCCCAGGCCAGTTTCTGGGTGATCTCAGCGCGGCCCAGGTTTGGCAGCATCTGCAACACCAGTCCGGCGCGGTGCTGGTTGATATTCGTACCCGCGCTGAATGGACGTTCATCGGCGGTCCTGACCTTTCCACTCTGGGCAAGTCTGTACTACAGGTGGAGTGGCAAGTGTTCCCCAACATGGAGCGCAATCCCCGGTTTCTGCGGGAGTTGCAAGCCAAAAATGTTACTCCCGGAACGCCGGTTTACCTGATTTGCCGCAGCGGCATCCGGTCGCGGGCGGCCGCCGAATTTCTCGCCGAGCGCGGCTATACCACTTACAACGTCACCGATGGTTTCGAGGGTCCGATCAATGACCACGGTCACCGGGGCGCAAGTGGCTGGCGGGCCGAGCAGTTGCCCTGGAAGCAAAGCTGAACTGTTAATTCATCGAATTAACATAGCGAAATAGCGAGAGCTTTTGACTTCTCGCTATTCGCTTATTGGTGAGACCACCCGCCCCGCCCAGCCTGGATGCGCCGCAGGGCGGCGACCAGCGCGTCGAGGTCTTCGTAGGTGTTATACAGCGCCAGCGAGGGGCGGACAGTGCTCTCCAGACCGAACCGGCGCAGGATCGGTTGCGCGCAATGGTGACCGGCGCGAACCGCGATTCCCTCTTCGTCCAACGCCTTACCGACATCTTCGGTGCGGAACCCGTCCAGGACGAAGGACAGCACACTGGCTTTCTCCGCCGCAGTGCCGATGAGGCGCAAGCCGGGGACGCTTAACAACCCCTGGGTTCCGTAAACCAGCAGTTCATGCTCATAGCGGCTCACGTTCTCTATGCCGATTTGATCGAGGTAATCGAGCGCCGCGCCCAGTCCCACTGCGTCGGCAATGTTACCGGTGCCGGCCTCGAAACGCCCCGGCGCGGGCTGGTAAACGGTCTTCTCGAAAGTGACATCCACGATCATGTTGCCGCCGCCCTGCCAGGGCGGGGTGGCGTTGAGCAGGTCTTCCTTGCCAAACACGACGCCAATGCCGGTCGGACCAAACACCTTGTGGCCGGAGAATACATACCAGTCGCAATCGAGCGCTTGCACGTCTACTCGCAAGTGGGAGACGGCCTGCGCGCCATCGACCATCACCCGTGTGCCATGGCGGTGGGCAATCTCCACCATTTCCCGCACCGGCGTAATCGTGCCGAGCGCGTTTGAGACCTGGCTGAACGCGGCCAGTTTCGTCCGGGAACTGAACAGCTTCTCGTATTCCTCCAGAATCACCTGACCCCGATCATCGACCGGCGCAACCCGTAGCCGTGCGCCTTTCTCCGCGCACAACTGCTGCCACGGCACGATGTTGGCGTGGTGCTCCAGCCAGGTGATGACAATCTCATCGTCCGGCTCGACATTGCGGCGACCCCAACTCTGGGCGACCAAGTTGATGCCTTCCGTCGTGCCCCGCACGAAAATGATTTCACGGGCGGAGGGCGCATTGAGGAAGCGCCGCACTTTCTCCCGTGCCGATTCATAGGCGTCAGTGGCCCGCGCCGCCAGGGTGTGAGCGGCCCGATGGATGTTGGAGTTCTCGTGCCGGTAGAACTCGGCGAGCCGGTCGATGACCGCGTTCGGCTTCTGGGTGGTGGCGGCGTTATCGAGCCAGATCAGCGGTCGGCCATGCACCCGTTCTTGCAGGATAGGGAAATCCCGGCGCACCGCCTGGGGGTCGAAAGGACGGGCCGCCGAACCCAAATCCGGTGTCGCCATCGCGCCGGGGGACGATTGCAAGCCGGGTATCCCGGCAAAAGAAAAATAATCGCTGGCGGGTGGGAGCCGCAGCGCCGCTGGCTGCGGAACCGCGTTGGGGTGATCGAACGTCGTGGCGAACATATCCATCTCCATCAGCCGGGAAAGTCGCGCCGATCGACACGGGGGTCATATGGGCCGGCCATAATCCCCAAGTCGGGAAGCATCTCGGGGTGGAAGTCGTAGTCCGCGGTCGGAAAAACCGGTTCTGGCGGCGGTGACCCGTGGTCCAGGAAGTAAAAGGATGATCCGGACGTGCCGGGCATCCCCGGCGATACGGGCGCAGGTGAGGCCAGCGAAGCCGGGAGCGACCGAAGTTCAGCCTCAGTGGGCGGGGCGAAGGTTGACGCCGGAGCCACTGCTGGAGCGGCGGACAACGCGCCCGCCTCGACCGGTGGCGTGACGGGTGGCGCTGAAGCGACCCCGCCCCCTGGAAGCGTCATGGCCCCCGCGTCCGGGATCAGTTCCGGGCGGAAGTCGTAAGGACCGAGCAAGGCCGACGGCGTGAGGCCCGCTTGCGGTGGCCGTAGCGTCGCGCCGGATACCGTGGCGGGCAACGAGCGGAACTCCACTTCAGTCGGCGGTCCCACCGCGGAGGATGGAGGAATGGCTGGAGCCACCGGTAATGCGCCCACTTCGACCGGTGGGGTGGCGGGCGGCGCTGAGGCCACGCCCAAGCCCGGCGGCGGCGCGGGACGCCCCGGCAACGCCGCGAAGAGTTCGTTGGCCATCTGGGCGATCACCGCGGGATCGAACGGCGTTCCTCCGGCTTCGAGATTACTGATACTCATGATAGTGCCCGACCTCGACGCCTTCGAGGACACCCAGCGCATCCTCGGTAAGAACCGCTGCAGAGCAGTAAAGCGAGATCAGGTAGGAAGCAATGGCTTTACGGTTGATGCCCATGAAACGCACTGACAGGCTGGGCGACACTTCGCCCGGCAATCCCGGCTGGAACAGACCGACGACACCCTGCCGCTTTTCGCCGGTGCGCATCAGCAGGATATGGCTTTGACCATTGTTCACAGAGAGCTTGTCACTGGGGATCAGCGGAATGCCCCGCCAGGTAATGAACGGCGAACCGAACACATTGACCGTCGCCGGGGGAACGCCCCGGTAGGTGCATTCCCGGCCAAAGGCGGCAATCGCCAGTGGGTGAGCGAGGAAAAATGCCGGTTCCTTCCAGACCCGCGCAATCAGTTCGTCCAGATCATCGGGCGTCGGTGCGCCAGCCCGGGTCTGAACGCGCATGGAGTCGGCAGCCTGACTCAGCAAACCGTACTCGGGATTGTTGATGATCTCGCCTTCCTGCTTCTCTTTAACCTTCTCAATGGTCAGGCGAAGCTGTTCACGGATTTGGTCATAGGGGCTGCGGTATAAATCAGAGACGCGGGTCTGCACGTCGAGGACCGTAGTCATCGCGTTCAGGGTGTATTCCTGTGGATGCTCTTCGTAATTGACGAAGGCTTCGGGCAGATCGGTTTCTTCGCGGGGGCTGCACTCGACATCAGCAGGCGCGCCAGCGCGGGTCTCGACCACCCGATTGACCCGATAGGTGCCGGCTTCAACGGGCACCCACGGTAGGCAGGCAATCAGCCAGCGCGGCGTAATCGCCCGCATCTGGGGAACGGTTTTAGTGGTATTTGCCAGTTGCCGGGCGGCTTGTTCGCCCAGCGTATGGCGGATTTCGGTAATTTCGGACATGGGATCCATCTTCTTGGTGTGGTGAGGAATTAATAGGGAGAACGTATTCTAGTGCGGTTAAATAGCAATACAAGTATTTATTTTTTAAATAAAAATTTCTTATTTAACGGATAAAAATCCAATAAATTGGCCGACGCTGTCACGGGTCCCTGCGGTGATTATTCGACGAAACAAGGTTCCAGGGCGGTGGCTGGCGGCGCGGTAGCTGAGACCGGTAAAACGCCGGTACGCAGTTCTCGCAGCAACGCCTCTCCCTCGGGCCAGGGTCCAAACCCGGATTCGACATTGATGTGGCCGGCCCGGCCCAGATTCACCAGGCGGCTGCCCCAATGCCGGGCGAACCACTGGGCCCGCTCCCATTCGAGATGCGGGTCATTTTCGCTGGCGACGAGGATGCTCGGGAAGGGCAGCGGCCACAGCGGCACGGTATTGAAAAATGGGCGTCGATCCACATCGGCGGGCGCCACCAGCAGTGCGCCCCGGACGTCAGTCCAGCAACGCTGCACCCACTCGGCGATCGTAATGCAGCCCAGGCTATGTCCGACCAGGACGGCTGGGCTGGGCGCACGGCGGATTTCTCGATCCAGCGCCTCCACCCACTCATCGACTTGGGGATGCTCCCAGTCCCGCTGACAAACCCGCCGATACGCCGGGTTGGCCTGGCCCCAACGGGTTTGCCAGTGACCCAGGCCGGAGTCCCCCAGTCCCGGCACGAGGATCACTGTGGTCTCTTCCGGCGACTGCCGGCTGCGGTCCTGATAACCGTCCGCGCCAACCCAGTCGGCGATTTGAGCTTGATGTTCAGTGGTGACGCCGTCGAGCAACGCCAGGACCCCGTGGCGTTGAATCTGCTGGACCCGTTCCGCCAGTTGGCAGCCATCGTTGGCGCTGGCTTCAGCCGCCAACAAATGGGCGCGCCCCAGCTTAATAAAGTCCGGCTTCAGCGCCAGCAGGCGCTCCAGTTCGCTAGGGTGGATGCCGCGCTGGTGCAGGGCAATCCGGAAACCCCGGGCGTGGAAACTGTTCATCGCCTTGACGAGGTGATTGGCGTCCTGAACGGCGGCGTCAGTGATCTCCAGAACGATTTGGCGCGGCGACCAACCGCAATCCTGCAAAATGCCCTCGAACACGGCGCCGTGATCCTGGGGCACCTGGGCGATGTGCCAGGGATGGACGTCCAGAAAGAGCGGTCCGGTCAGTCCCTGGCTGGTGGCGTTGAGAACGTGCAAAGTGCGGATGAGCCGATCCAGATTGACAATCGAGTCCGCATCGAGGGCGACGGCGTAGGGCGCACGAGCTGAAATACTTTTGCCGCGTGGATTGAAGGCCCTGAGCTGCGCTTGATAGCCAAGCGGTTGCCCCGCCCGATCACGCAATGCCTCAAAGGCGCTCTCCAGCCGGATGCCATAGAATTGGGCCACCACAGTATTCTCTTTCAGGGTGAATGACGCCAACGCCGAAGACGGTCCCGTCTGATGGAAAGTCCGGTTGAAATGGGTAACGAGCTGCGCCAGTGACATAGCGAACTTCCTCCTCGGTAAAATCATTTCCGTAAAAAGGCCAGGACCATAATCCCGGCAAATAGCCATCAATCGGCTATCAAGAGTCATAATAAACCGCCTTTTTTATTATAAAAAAGAATATTTAATGGATTTTATATGAAAAAAATGGATTAACGCAGGTACCCGCTCATGGACGCCCTGCGGATCCATCATCAGAAAAATTCATAAAAAAATCTGAATTTATTCTTTATTGCCAGGTAGCCCGCGGAATTATAGTGAGCGGCAAAATGATGTTGTCGCCCGTTACCTGAATGGCGGGCGGCGTTCGAAATAACGACTTCCGGGAAAACGCCATGAGCGCACCGCCAAAAATTTTACGTTACGAAACCTTGCAACTTCATGCCGGCTATCAACCCGATCCGACGACTGGGGCGCGGCAGGTGCCCATTTACGCCACGACCAGCTACCAGTTCCAGAACAGCGACCACGCCGCTCGGCTGTTCGCCTTGCAGGAATTCGGCAATATCTACACCCGGATCATGAATCCGACGACCGACGTGCTGGAAAAGCGTATGGCCGCACTGGAAGGGGGCGTGGCCGGTCTGGCCACCAGTTCCGGCCACGCTGCCCAATTTCTGACCTTCACCACCTTGGCCGAGGCCGGCGACAATATCGTCTCCACGCCCAATCTCTATGGCGGCAGCTATAACCAGTTGAAAGTCACCCTGCCCCGCTTTGGCATTCAAACCCGCTTCACCAGCAATATCGAGCAGCCCGAGGAATTTCTGGCGCTCAGTGACACCCGCACCCGCGCCTGGTTTATCGAGGCTATTGGCAATCCGGCACTGAATATTCCCGACTTCGAGCCGATTTTCGCCGCCGCCCAAAAAGCCGGAATTGCCGTGGTCGTAGACAACACGTTCGGGTTGGGCGGCTATCTGTTCCGGCCCCTTGACTGGGGGGCCAATCTGGTCACCCACTCCGCGACCAAATGGATCGGCGGCCATGGGGCAGCGATTGGCGGCGTCATCGTAGACGGCGGCAACTTCCCCTGGGATAACGGCCGCTATCCCTTGATCAGTGAACCCGCGCCTGGCTATCACGGCTTGAAGCTGGTGGAAGCCTTCGGGGCGCTGGCGTTCATTCTCAAGGCGCGGGTGGATGGATTGCGCGATCAGGGGCAATGCTTGGGACCGCAGGAGGCGTTCACGCTGTTGCTTGGTCTGGAAACCCTGTCGCTACGCGCCGAACGGGTGACGCAGAACACGCTGGAACTGGCGCATTGGCTACGAGAGCAGGCGGAAGTCGCCTGGGTCAATTATCCCGGTCTGGACCAGCATCCGTCCTACGCGCTCGCTCAGAAATACTTCAAGGGCCAGCCCGGCGGCATCCTGACTTTCGGTCTGCAAGGCGGTTTTCCAGCGGCTAAAACTTTCATCGACCGGCTGGAACTGGTTTCGCATGTCGCCAATGTCGGCGATGCCCGTACCTTGGCGATTCATCCCGCGTCTACGACGCATTCGCAATTGTCAGCGGAGGATCAGGCGACGGCAGGCGTCAGCCCGGATTTGGTGCGGATCAGTGTCGGTTTGGAACATATCGAAGATATCAAGGACGATCTGGCGCAGGCGTTGCGGGCCGCGCAACACGCCTTGGTTTGAGCGCGACTCATGTTGATGGATGTCAGCCATGGGTCTGGCGCTGCGTCGATCCCGCCACCGCTGGACCGGGTTCACCGCGCTCGTTTACCTGCACCGAATACCCACCCATCCCCTATCGATACCGTATTGTGGCGATCACCGGACGGTTTAATCCTGGAGCGGGGCGGGGTGTTGCCGGAAGTGCAGTTGCGCTACCAAACCTACGGTCGCCTGAACGCCCGCTGCGACAACGCGATCCTGATTTTTCACGCCCTGACCGGCAGTGCGCATCTGGCTGGACGGTACAGTAGAGAAGTCTGGGCCGCCTTGTCGCCTAGTGAACAGGCGTTCGGGCGGCAAGGCTGGTGGGATCGTCTGGTCGGGCCGGGCAAACCGTTCGATACCCGTCGCGACTATGTCATCTGCGCCAATCACCTGGGCAGTTGCTATGGTAGCACTGGCCCATTGTCCAGCGATCCCCGCCATGGCCATCCCTACGGTCCCAAGTTCCCGGAGGTGACGATCAGCGATTTGGCGCGGGTGCAGGCGGGGTTGCTGGATCATCTGGGCGTCGAAACGGCGACGCTGGTCGGCGGCAGCCTGGGCGGGATGGTGGCGCTGGAGTTCGCTTTGGCGTTCCCGCAACGCAGTCGGCGCTTGATTGTCGTTGCCGCCCCGGCGCGGCATGGCCCCTGGGCGCGGGGCTGGAATCGTTTGGCGCGGGAGGCGATCCGTCTCGATCCCGGCTATCACGGCGGGCGTTATCAGCAACAGCCTCATGGGTTGGCGCTGGCGCGGGCCATCGCCACCCTCAGCTATCGCGCCCCGCCCAGCTTTGAACAGCGCTGGGAGGCGGAACCGGCGCAGGCTGAAAGTTATTTACTGCGTCAAGGCAGCAAATTTCTCCATCGTTTTGACGCCAACAGTTATCTGACGCTCTCGCACGCGATGGACAGCCACGATGTCGGTCGAGGGCGCGGCGGTCTGGTCAAAGCGCTGGCCCAATTGAAGAAGTTGCCCACCTTATTGGTCGGCATTGATAGCGACGTGCTGTACCCCTGCGCCGAAGTGCAGGAAGCCGCACGACTGGCGGGCGCAGAATTCGCGGTATTGACCAGTCTGCATGGCCACGATGCGTTTCTGCTGGAAGATGCCCAAGTCGCCGTTTTGGTCAATGGGTTTCTGAGTCGGCGCTGATTAGATAGAAGAAAAACAGATAAAAAATTGAATTTTTATTCTTTATTGATGGCACGACCTCGATGTTATCTTCTGTTCATCCGCTGTTCGTTTCATTTACCGGAGATCATCGATGTCAAAAAAATTCTGGTTCCCATTGATGGCTGGCGCAGCGCTGGCATTAAGCACCGTCAGTGCCCAAGCCGATAAGGCGCTGAAAGTTGGTTATCTGCCGGTGACCGGCCACGCCAAATTCTTCATCGCCAAGGAACAGGGTTTATTCGCCCAGGAAGGTCTCGATGTTGAGTTGATCGAGTTCGCCAACTCGGCAGACGGCCTCAACGCCATAGTTGCCGGCAAACTGGACATTGGCGCGTTTGGCACCACTGCACCGCTGGCGCATATCGCCAAGGGTACGGATTTACGCATTATCGGCGGCATCATGGGCGAGGACGCTTCGCTCATCGCCACCTCGGAGAAAGCCCGCCAGATCAAGACGGTGGCCGATCTGAAAGGCAAGAAGATCGCGACAGTACGGATGGCGTCGGGCGATGCGGTGCTGCGCGGCGCACTGACGGATGCTCAGGTGAACTGGAAATCCGAAGTGCAAATCTTTGAGCTGAAGAATCCCCCGGCGGTCATCGAAGCGGTCAAGTCGGGACAGGTCGACGCCGGATTAGTCTGGGGACCGCACGACCTGCGCGCCGAAGATCAGGGCTTGAAAATCGTCATTCGCTCCTCGGACCTGCAACCGGGACACCCCTGCTGCCGGCTAGTCGTCACCCGCCAAAACCATGATGACAAGGAGACCTGGGGCAAATTCCTGCGCGCCATTCTGCGCGCCGAGAAGTTCGCCGCCCAGAACCGCAAGGAAACCATTGACGCCATTCAGAAATACGTGAAGCTGGATCGTGATCTGCTCGAACGTGGCTATTACCAGCCGCATCTGGATCAACAAAGCGATCCCGATGTGCGTGGAGTTCAGACCTTCTGGACGGTCATGCAGAACAGCGGCTTCATCGAATCCAACACGGACATTACCGATTACATCGATGTTGCACTGTACAAGCAGGCGCTGGACCGCCTGACCGCCGAAGAACCGCAAGAGTCGTTTTGGAAGCAGCGGCAACGCGATTTCCAGCAACGGGACGTGCTGTGAATGCCGCGACTCTGACCTTGGACGCCGTGGCTTTCGCCTACAACGGCGTTCCGATTCTCGACGACCTCCGGTTGACGGTGGGCGAAGGGGAGTTTTTATGCCTGCTCGGCCCGTCCGGGTCGGGCAAATCCACCCTGCTCCGCCTACTCGCCGGTCTGGAAAGTCCACAACGCGGCGCGATTCACTGGTTTGGGCAGCCCATCGCCGGTCCTGGCATCGACCGGGGGATGGTCTTTCAGGATTACTCGCTGTTTCCGTGGTTCAGCGTGGCCGATAACATCGCCCTGGCCATCGCCAAGGCCCATCCGGCGCTGAGCAAGGCGCGCCGCCGGGAACTGGCCCGCGAGTATCTGGCACAGGTCGGTCTGGAGGACGCCACCGACAAGTATCCGCTGGAATTGTCCGGCGGGATGCGGCAGCGCGGCGCGATTGCCCGTGCGTTGGCGCTCGGTTCGCCAATGTTGCTGATGGATGAGCCATTTGGGGCGCTGGATACCCTGAACCGTGCGCGCTTGCAGGACTTGCTGCTCACAGTCTGGCAGAGCGCAACGCCGCGCAAAACCATCCTGTTTGTCACGCATGACATCGACGAGGCGCTCTATCTGGGCGACCGGGTGGCGGTATTGGGGACTGCGCCGGCGCAGGTGATCGCCGATTACCCGGTGCCGTTCGACCGACCCCGCGACCGTCGCCCCTTGTTTACTTCGGTCCCGTTTCACCAACTGCGTGAAACCATCGCCGATGCGTTGAGCGCCGATACGGTGGCGCATTTGAATTGAAGGAGCCAGAGGTGGTTTATGAATACGCTAACTTCGATATCGACCCTCCCAGAAGCCCCCGCTGTTTCGTCCCCGTCCATGGCGCGGCGCGGGTTCCAGGCGCTGTGGCGCTGGCCCGGCAAGGAAGCCACCTTGCTGTTCACCGGGTTGTTGCTGGCCTGGCAACTCGGCGCCACGTTTTTCACCACAGCGGCTAATCCGCTGTTGCCGACACCGTTGCGGGTGGCTGAAGCGCTCTGGGATGCCTTGCCGGAACTGTGGGTCGGCACCGGGTCCTCCTTGCTGATCTTGTTGCCCGGCTATCTGGCGGCGGTGGTGACCGGAGTCGTCACCGGTTTATTGGTGGCGACCACGCCCGGATTGCGCCGGGCCTTTTTCCCTTTCGCACGAGTGGTCGCCCCGGTACCGCCGACCGTGTACATCCCCTACACGATTGCCTTATTGCCGACCTTCCTGCTGTCAGCGATGTTCGTGGTGTTCATTGGCGCCTTCTGGCCGGTGTTTCAAAGCGCCGCTGCCGGGGCGTTGACGGTGGAAGGACGCTATCGGGATAACGCCCGGGTGTTGGGGCTGAGCCACGACGAATACCTGTGCAAGGTGGTGTTTCCCGCCAGCCTGCCGCACATCTTTTCCGGCATGGCGGTGGGACTGGCGTTCGCCTTCATCCTGCTGACTGTAGCGGAACTGTTTGGCGCGAACGCCGGGCTGGGACGCTTCGTCCAGTACTACGCCGATTTTGCCGACTATCCCCGGATGGTGGCCGGCATTCTGTACACCGGACTGGTGACCTTTCTGTCGCTGTCGCTACTGGAGCACATCCGCCATCGGGCACTGTTTTGGTTAAAGTGAGAACGATTTATGCAACGGCTACTGTTGGTTTTATTTGTTTTGCTCTGTGGGGTTGAGGGTGCTGTGTTCGTCGCCCCGGTTCGGGCCGGGAGCGACGCCTTTTTCAATGCCACCACTGACAACCTGCAACGTCTACTCGTCCAGGCGCAGCAAGAGCACAAGGGGATCCTGGTGCTGTTTGAAATGGCCGGATGCGGTGAATGCCGCAAGGTCAAGGAAACGATCCTGCGCGATCCGGCGGTGCAGGATTATTACCGGCAACATTTCCTGAACACCAGCCTGGATCTGAGCAGTTTTGCGCCACTGACCGACTTCAAGGGCGAGGCAATCACGCCGACTTTATTGGCCCTGAATCACCGGGTGCAGGCTTCGCCAACCTTCGTGTTTTTCGACGCCAGTGGTCAGCCGGTCACCCGGTTCACCGGGCCGATTCAGGACACCGCGGAGTTCCTGCAACTGGGTCGTTATGTCGTCGATGCGGCTTATGAAACCGCGCCGTTTCGAGCCTATCAACGCCAGGCGGGGGGCCAATGACCCACAAACTGATCACCTTGCCGCAAGCCGTGGCTCGATTCACCTGCGACGGGATGCAATATGCCAGCGGCGCGGCCCTGCCGGTGGGCGCCGACGCGGTGGTGTTTGGGCGGGAATTGATCCGCCAGAACCGTCGCCAGTTACACGCGATTTTCCATTCCAACACCCAACAGTTAAATCTGCTGTGCGCGGCGGGCGCGGTGGACAAACTCGAATGCGGTTTCACCGGGTTGGAGGGCTTCGGTTTCGCCAACGGCTTGCGCCGGGCGGTGGAGAGTCTTACAAGGGTAGGTTTTTTCATGTCTCTCCTTCTGACAGTGGTAACGAACCATCATTTGCAGGGATCGAGAGCGCTGGCCAGGGTTCGGGGCAACCGTGGCCGATGGGGAGCGGTTGGTGATTGAACATCGCGGCGATAATTAATGACCAACCATGCCGAAACACCCCGACCAACCGCCAGCGGTACCCCTGACAGCGTGGTGAACCGGGTACGGGGGGAAAGGTCGTGGTGGGGATCGCCGCTTCGGCTTCGCCGCCGACCGCGAGTAACCACCATGTGGCTATCACAATCGCCAACCACAACCGTTCGGCCCGATCAGGATCAGTCATGCGAGTGTATTGCCATTGCCAACCGCCCCGCTTGATTTTTTTGAATCCCTGTTCGATATACCATTGAGAATGCCGCCATAACATTGACCGATTCGGCGATTGCGCCGACCGTGGATCGCGCTGCCCTGATGGGGCTGGCAAACTGGCTAGCGAGGCGAACGATCCATGACGACGCAAAC
>Ga0209573_1003965_pt1 | contig 15295 bp, 15 predicted proteins | sample TNRBio252014_DNA_FD_185870 | JGI IMG/M metagenome (GOLD analysis project Ga0209573, IMG submission 185870) | Wastewater treatment Type I Accumulibacter community from EBPR Bioreactor in Madison, WI, USA - TNR Reactor_6/25/2014_ DNA (SPAdes)... | ecosystem: Engineered > Bioreactor > EBPR >...
AACCAACAGGCGTTGGAACGCAAGTGGAAAATGCAGGCAACCTCTTCTCCGACGCCTTCTAGCCTATTTCGTTGGCAATTTCATGCAGACTTGCCGGATGGACACGATCGAGCAGGGCGTGAATGCTGTTGCGGACCAGCGGTCGCAGGAGCGCGGGAAACCAGGCGGCAAATAGTTCACGCGTTGCCAGGGCGACACGCTGGCTGGCGGCGGTGCAGTGGAAATTGTCGGCTTCGTATTGGCGACTATAGCCTTCGAACTCCGCATAGTCCTCGGGGATGTCGTGAATCGACATGCGCTCGCCGACCTGCCGCCAGAACCAGAACCAGGCCAACTTTTCGGTTTCAGTCATGCGCCGCCAGCCAAACCGCGCGTTCCAGCGGATGGGCTCAAACACGAAGCTTGACAGTACGTACAGATAATCATCGTTGGCGATCCGAAAACGTCCATGCAGGGCGTTGATTCGCGCGATGGCTCGCGAGCCGCGCGGACTATCGCAACCGTGCTCGATGATCTCGCTCACCAACAGATCAGTGTCGTCGTAGCGCTTCTGGGGACGACTCTCGAATTCCCCGCTGCCGTGCAGCAAGCCGCCAATGCGTGCTGCCGCGAAGGTGCGGAACAGGGCCAGTTCGAGCGCCCGCGTGGTGTCCCAGGGAAAGGTGATGGTTGCCAGCCGACGGGCAATCGTCTGGCAGTCTCTTCGGGGATCGGGTTCCTGCTCGGGGGCCATCGGCGTCGCCTCGCGACCTTATCTACGCACATCATTATAGGCGGCACCCGATCGGCGCTGCGCAGCGATGGGAATGGCCCGCCCTTCTCCCCGCCCACGGTTTGGACGACGAGAGCCGGAAGGCCCCGGTTGAGGTGTCGATGGAAGCACTGCGCGAACTGAATCGTCGTCCGCCAGCTTTCTGGTGCCTAGCGGTCATCCGAAAGGGTTCGCTGGCCGGCAGGTCATCGGCCACTGCGGTCATTGGCGTCACACGACACGGACGGCCGGTATGGCTCCTTTACCCGACGTGCGGGAAGAAATTGCGCCGAACTCCGACAGCTGCTGACGCCATCGAACCGGAGGCGGGCAACTGCGCCGCGGCGCACAGGGGTCAGCGCGCCAGCGAAACCGTGTTCCGCCGCGCAGCACCCAGCGGTTCGATGAGGGGCCCAAGACACACCGGGAAACCGATGCAGTAGTCGCGGCTGGCGGGGACGCCGGTGTAGCGGAAGTCAACTCGACAGTCACTCGGGTGATTGCCCCACGACCCACCTCGCAACACGCGAGATAGCCGTACCGGGATGCGCGATGAGCGCACCTATCCTTTCTTGCGGCACCGTCTTCGTCTCGTCGGCCAGCGCCGCTAGGGGACGGTTTTGCCCTCTGTTGCCAGCACCCAGCTTCTGGCCAACAGCGCCTCCGCAATGCCGCGACTTCTCCTGCCACATCGGGTGCCTGCCGGTTACCTTCGTCGCCTTCGGCGACTGGCTCGCCGCTCCGCGCCGAACGCCGGTCGCGCTGCAGCTCATCAAATCCCCATAGGCTTGTAGCCAATCCGATCGCCTGTGGGGCATCCCGCGGTTTCCTCCACCGAGGCTTGCCCGACGCCTGCCCTCGGTCTCCACGTGCGCGCGGCCGTGTCGTCAGTTCAGGGCTGGCATCCGACAACCCTTAACAGGTCAAGACAGTGCAGGCATCAAGTTGCTTGCCGGATTGCGGACATTCAGCCGCGTCAGGGAATGCCTTGGCTATCCAAAATTGGATGACCATCTCGACCGTCAGGTGATGGCCGTTATGGATAGATGTTCATAACGGCCATCACCTGACGGTGGCGACGGGCAGCTTCCTGGCATGCCGAAGCAACCGCAAACTGATCACCAGAACGAGGCTCCGCAGAAGAGGCAAGCACCCTCAGGCAGGAGGCTCCCTGAGCGATTGCGGCGCGACGCGCGGCCTGAGACTGTTCGATGCCTCAACCTCGGGTTCCTTGCGTGCCAAGCCATTGGCCGGACCTCGCCGGGCGCCGGATGGCGCCCCGATCCACTACGAGCGCCACTGCCCGGAACAGACCACGCTGTACTGCCTAGCACGCCGCAACCTTCTTCTCCCAGGCTGAGGCCGAAGCCTGCGCCGACCTCCAAGTACTCCAAGCGACATCGCGGCCCAAACATTCGGGCTGCCGCAGATACAAGCTGAGACAGCTTATCGAGAGGGTTTCGCGAGAAGGTCGGGGTTGATGACCAGATTTCGGACGCCGTGCGCATGATCCTCGTTGAAGGCGTTGCCCTTGCACCAGACACCCACCGATTCGGCATTCACTTTGCTCACTTTGGGGCGAACACTCCATGTCACTTGCAGTGGAGACGCCTTCTCGTTGTACGACGGACCCGTCGTCGACCCTGCGTATTGGATCGGAACCCCCGTATTGGAAGGAATATTTAGAGCTTGGTGCAAGTTGCTCTTTACCCCGTGCTGAACCAGATCGACGAAGTTCAGCGCGTTCTTATCGTTCACCAAGAGGTAGACTTGAGTTTCCACACGCAATTGCGGATTCGAGATGGATTCGCTCAGGCATGCACCCAAGGTTGGGCCGGGTTTGACTTGGGCTGTGGAATGCACATAGTGCACTTCAATGGTGTCTCCCACGGCCAATGCGCCATGTTCGCTGGGGCAAAGCGTTTCGGACACGGGTGCCAGCTCTTCCGCAGTCAACACACCCGAATACCGATAGCCGGTTTGGAAGCCTTTTCCATCACCGTTGCCTGCGTATTTTGTGAACTCGCCGCCTTTGTGCTCAGCGTTCTTGTGGAAATGGATATTGCAGAGATTCATTGCCGTGTAGGCCGGAGCAGTCGCGAACACGCGTTGATTGCTCCCCACATCCGAGTCAATATCACGCGGGGACTGTGGTCCGAAGCCTTTGCCATCGGAATTCTTCGCAAGTGCGGCGTTCTGGGCGGCGATGACCGCATCTGCGACCGGTCCATGTGCATGTTCGTTGTGGTGGTCGCCGTGTTTTCCAACGCCAGCACAAGCCGACAACAGGATTGGGGAGGCCATCACGAGGGCCCACTGACTGAACTTCATAGCTCGCTCCATTGATAGATCATGACACCAGGCAAAAAGACGTCCGACAGGGTTCTCGACGGTAGGATTCTACATGTCGCAGAACCTGAGTCAAAGAGCTTACGAAGATCTCCAAGATTACGATCACCTTGGGCTTCATCGAAAAGCAGGTTTAACACGAACACGCAGGCGATGACGAAGTCAACAGTGAGCAGCGTGCTGCCACGGCAAATTTGTTCTCCGTCGCAGATCAAGGCGAGAGGTGGCCTGTGGAGTTTTTGGTCATGCGCAGATAGTCGAAGACCAATCGGATGTTGCGGTTGAGATGGCGCATTTTCTCGGCGAGGCTGGTCTTGCCGTCGGCGAAGTGATAGAGGATACCGACGGCGAAACGGCGCAAGCGAGAGATGTTCTCGGGGCCATAGCCCTTGCTGATTCGGCTACGGTCCTCATCGTAATTCCAGTCGATGACGTAGTGACAGCGGTTTTCGATCGACCAATGGAGGGCCACCCCTTGCGCATTAAGCTCTCGCCGGTACCCAGTTTCACCCTCAAGGCGATTGCGGCGTGGGCCAGAACGAACTTGGCCGTGGGCAGCACCGTCTGTTCCGACGGGCTGTCCTGTTTCAGCGCGGTCACCGCGGCGGGTTGTGTGCATCAGCGCACCGTCGTCGCGGGGCGAAAGCCGAAAGACTTGCCCGAGTTCCAGTGGATCAACACCGTCCTAGGTAATCTCAAGACCAGTTTGAGTGGCAGCTACCATGCATTCGACTTCCGAAAGTATGCCGCTCGGTACTTGGCCGCATTCACCTACCGCTTCAACCGCCGATTCGATCTCAGGACGCTGCATCAGCGCTTGCTTGTCGCCGCAGCTCGCTGTGGCCCGCAACCCGAGGGTACGATTCGGATGGCTGAGCTTCATGGCTAATCAGGTTCTCGTTTGACTGAATGGGAGCGACGATCAATGACTGCTGACCCTCATGGTCAGTAGTTCAATGACGGTTGCGACAGTACAGCTTGCGGAGGCATATGGTGTCTTTGGTATCAGGCGATAAGTTCATGGTAAGCACCATGTCTAAATTCGTCTAATTGAGTGTCAGAATCCTATTCATAGTGGTTGGTGCGCTATCGCCAGGCGGTTGGAATTCTCCATTCATCCCTTGCGTTGAGAAGTGAGCGGTAGAAATAGCCAATCACAAGCCTGAGGGCTCGCGTAGATGACAGTCAGCGTCGGTGTCGGTAAGACTTAGCGGCAGCGGCCGTTCGATGTGATGACTTTTTTTCGACCATCGCTGTTGCCGCTCTTGGATTGGGTTTCACGGCACTGGCCAACGGCAGCTTCTGCTTCGACGTCAGTCAGGTTCTTGATGCGCCTTAGTGACTTGAAGTGAACAAGGCATGAGGCCCTCTGTTGCAACTCCTGCAAGTGCCGCTGATATCCAACTCCACCGTATCGAGACGGAAGCCCCGCGGCAGTTTTGGCGATGGCGGCGGTGCTGTCTTGAGGCAGAACACACCACCGCAGCCGGTGCAACGGAAATGGATGTGACCGCCATGCTCCTGCCCAACTTTGCTGGCAGAAAATCGGAACACACCGCGCGGATCGATCGCCTTCAGCGCCAGACCGCAATTCACCAGGGAATCGAGCACGCGATAGAGCGTCACCCGGTCGGCATCGAGCAGCAAGGCTTCAAGGTCGGCGTGACTCATCGGCTGTATCGTAGCCAGCAGCGCATCGAGGACGCGCACGCGGCCCGGCGTGACTTTGACGCCAGCATCGCGCAGGAGATCGCTGGTTGTGGGCATGGATGAATGAAAACACAATCGTACGTCATTTGCAACCATGTTGCATTTAAAACATGGTTGTGTTTCACTCCGCCCCCATGACTTCCATGCCACCTCTCCCCCAGATTGTCTTAGCCTGCCTGATGGGCGGTCTGCTCAGCCTGCTTGCTGCTGCGCTGGTGCTGTTCGGCCTGCCGAAGAAGTGGCTCAACTACGCCGTGAGCTTTTCCATTGGCGTGCTACTGGCCACCTCGCTGTTGCACCTTCTGCCGGAAGTGCTCGAATCGGGCCTAACACCGCATGAAGCATTCCCCGTCCTGCTGACCGGTATCCTCGCCTTCTTTTCGCTGGAAAAGTTTGCCATCTGGCGCCACGCCCACGGCAACGGTGACCAGGCCGACAGCGAAGCCTGCGGTGAGCACACGCACCACCACTTGGAGGGAGCCGAGGCGGTCAGCATTCTCGTCGGCGACGGTTTCCACAATCTCACCGACGGCCTCCTGATCGCGGCTGCCTTCCTTGCCGATCCTGCGCTGGGCTGGGCTACGACGCTGGCCGTGGTAGCGCACGAGGTGCCACAGGAGGTGGGCGACTTCGCCATTCTGCTTGCCGCGGGCTGGCAACGCGGCCGCGCGCTATTCTGGAACGGCGTATCAAGCCTCGCTTCCGTCCTGGGCGGCATCATCGGCTACCTGGCGCTGGAACGTGCCCAGGACTGGGTGCCCTACATCATCACGCTCGCCTCCGCCAGTTTCATCTATATCGCCATCGCCGACCTGATGCCGCGCTTGAAGCGCGAGCAGCGCGGCATTGGCTGGCACGGCCTGCTTCTCGCCGCCGGCATTGCCATCGTGGTGTTCGGCAGCGGACATTCTCACTGAACCCGGAGAACGCTCATGAAACAATTGCTACTGCTCGTCGCCCTGTTCGGCGCGCTGCCCGCCCTCTCCCAGCACACGCACACGCACGTGCACGGCGAAGGCCGGCTCGACGTCGCCATCGACACGGACACCGTCACGCTGGACCTTGAATTGCCACTCGATGCTGCCGTCGGTTTCGAGCGCGCGCCCAGGAACGACAAGGAAAGAGCCGCGCTGGTGGCGACAGAAAGGGCATTGAATGACGCCGCCGCGTTGTGGCAAGCGACCTCGGCAGCGAATTGCACCGTGCAGTCCGTCGAGGTCGACATGCCACAGTTCGAGGGTGGCGAGCACGCCGACGTGGATGCGCACTACGTTTTTCGTTGCAGCGATCCGGCTTTGCTGAAAGGCATTGGAACAACGATTTTCAAACAGTTCAAGCGTCTCTACCGCCTAGAAACCCAGCGCATCGGCCCTGCCGGCCAGGGTGCCCAGCGGCTCTCGCCGAAGACTCCCGCGCTGAGCTGGTGATCGGCTGATAGGCTCGGGTGCATGATTGCTCTTACTGATCTCGTCTTTCGTTGGCCTGGCCAGGCTACGCCCTGTCTCGACATTCCCGACTTTGCGCTCGTCGACGGTGAGCTCGTCTTCCTGCATGGCCCCTCGGGCAGCGGCAAGAGCACGCTGTTGGGCTTGCTCGGCGGCGTCGCTGTGCCCGAGCATGGCGCCATCGCACTGCTCGGCCAGGACATAACGCATCTCTCGGCGCGGGCGCGTGATCGTTTCCGCGCCGACCACATCGGTTTTATCTTCCAGCAGTTCAACCTGATGCCATGGCTGTCCGCCCACGACAACGTGCGGCTTCCCTGCACCTTCTCCGCCCGGCGCAAGCAGCGCGCCGGCGATGCGCATGCAGAAGCTGCACGCCTGCTAACCCATCTCGACCTCGCACCTCCCCTTTGGCAGAAGCCCGCCGCCGAACTTTCGGTCGGCCAGCAGCAGCGCGTCGCCGCTGCGCGCGCGCTGATCGGCAAGCCCGAAATCCTCATTGCCGATGAACCCACCTCGGCGCTCGATGCACCACGCCAGCAGATCTTCGTCGACCTGCTGCTCCGCGAAGCCGCCGAAAGCGGAGCCGCGCTGTTGTTCGTTAGCCACGATGAACGGCTCGCCGTACATTTCGACCGCAGCATTGCGCTCACCGACATCAACCGCGCAATGCAGGAAAGCGCCGTATGAAAGCAATCCTCGTGCTCGCGCTGCAGAGCGCCTGGGCGCGGCGGCTGACGCTCGGTATCGCGCTTGTCGCCATCGCGCTGTCCACCGCGCTGCTGCTTGCCGTCGAGCGCGTACGCAGCGACGCACGCACGAGCTTCACGCAATCGGTGTCGGGCGTGGACCTCGTCGTAGGCGCGCGCAGCGGGGCTGTACAGCTGATCCTCTATGCTGTCTTCCATTCCGGTAGCGCCACTCAGAACATGCGCTGGGAGAGTTTCGAGACGCTGGCGACACATCCGGCGGTGGACTGGGCGGTACCGCTCTCTCTTGGCGACGGTCATCGCGGCTTCCCGGTGCTCGGCACGACGCCCGCCTACTTCGAGCGTCTGCGGCATGGCGACCGGCAGGCGCTTGCCTTCGCCGCCGGTAATCCGTTCGCCGATGTGTTCGAGGCGGTCCTCGGCAGCGCGGTCGCGGCGCAGCTCGGTTACCGCCCCGGCGATCGCATCACGCTCTCACACGGCATGGCAGAGTTGGGGTCCGAGCATGCCGACAAGCCTTTCACCGTCGTCGGTATCCTCGCGCCCACCGGCACGCCGGTCGACCGCACGGTGCATGTGAGCCTCGAAGCGATCACCGCGATCCATCTTGACTGGGCCGGCGGTGCGCCGCTGCCGGGCCTGGCCATCCCCGCGTACCAGGTGCAGAAATTCGATTTGCAACCGAAGGAGGTCACGGCGATGCTGATCGGCCTCAAGAACCGCGGCGATGTTTTCCGTCTTCAGCGGCACATCAACGGCCAAGGGGGAGAGTCGCTGATGGCGGTGATGCCGGGGGTCGCGCTGGACGAGCTGTGGCAGACGCTCGGCATGGTGGAGCACTTGTTATTGGCTCTTTCGGCACTGGTCGTGATGGTCGGCCTCACGGGGCTGATGGCGACCATGCTCGCCAGCCTCAACGAACGCCGCAGAGAACTCGCCATCCTGCGCGCACTGGGCGCTGGCCCCGGCGGAATAGTCCTGATGCTGGCCTGCGAGGGCCTGCTCGTCACCACCGCCGGCGTGCTGCTCGGCAGTGTGCTGCTCACCATTGCCATCGCCGTTCTGGCACCGCTCGCACAGCCCTATGGCGTGCATCTTTCCCTGCGCCCTCCGGCAGCAAACGAATGGCTCTTGCTCGCGTCCATACTCGCGACAGGGCTCGTTGCAAGCCTCGTCCCAGGCTGGCGGGCTTGGCGCATGACGCTGGCCGACGGCCTTACCCCAAGGAGCTGATGATGCGCATTCTGTTCTTGCTGGCGATCCTGCTCGCCGCCCCCTTCCCATACGCGGCCGAAGCCTGGCCCGAGATCGGCTGGGACGCGCTGCTGCCCAAGGATTGGGATCCGTCCGCCGACTTCAAGAATCTCGACCTGTCCACGCTGCAAGACTCCGACCCGAAGGCGATGGAGGCGCTCGACAAACTCAAAGCTGCATGGGACACGGCACCAGCGGAACCAGCCATGAACGGCAAGAGGGGACGCATTGCCGGATTCGTGCTGCCGCTAGAACGGCAAGGTGAGAAAGTGACGGAATTCCTGATCGTTCCCTACTTCGGCGCCTGCCTGCACACCCCGCCGCCGCCCGCCAACCAGATCATCCACGCCAAGTCTGCCAAGCCGCTCACCGGCGTGCGCATGATGCAGCCGTTATGGACTTATGGCACGTTCAGCGTGCAGCGCGGCGAAACGGAATGGGGCGTTGCCGGCTATCGTCTGCTGGTGGACAAGGTCGTTCCTTACGAGGAGCGCAAGGGGAAGTAGTGCACCGCACAGACTTGGATCGCACGGAGACTTGGTTTTGCGCTTGTAGTCGCGCTTCCTTCATCACCTCGATAGTGGCGACGTTCGGAACCATTGGTTCCGAACGGCAGTGTCTTCTTTCTCGCGAGCGACGCGGGTCAGCAGGATGCGGAAAGCGTCCTACACGGTCAGCCCCATTGCCGACCGGAGCGAAAGTTGCCGGGCGGGATTCGCACCCGCTGAAAGACAGCGCCTTGGCACGGTGCACTATGACGGAACGCTAAGTTGAGAGGATTGACCAGCGGCCCCGCGCACGGCGAACGCATGGGATCCTACCGTGGCGAACCGCTCTATCACGCCAGTTTGTCGGCGGCGGAGTATTTGCGCCTGCTCCATGCCAAGGGCTTCACGGTCCTGAAACATGTCGCCGAGGATCTCGACTGCGGCTTCCACACCGTCTGGCTCTGGCGCAGATGGAAGAGTGAGGCAGGGTTGGCGAGCACCGCGATGCGCCATGCATCCTCACTCGGGCGGTTCGTGTAGCGCTCAATCGTCGCTTCGGTAAATGCCATCAGCCACTTGCTTGTCTGGCTACGACCCATGCCCGCCTGATGACGTCAGCACCTACTCTGGCGGCTTGCTGATCATGGGGCTGCCGGTCGCGAGAATCTGTTCCGGGGCGGCGATTCGGCCGCAGGCTCCGTTCCCGAGGCCGCAGACAATTTGCCGGAACGAGCAGTTTGATGATCCGCTGTCAATATCCTCGAAAAAACAGTCGGAAATCGTCGTCTGCGATGTTTGCTGCCGCCCCGCTTTGTTGCCGCTTTGCCGGTACAACGACACGCTCTGCGCATATTGAAATAATGCGCCAGCTGGTTCAAGCTTTCCTATCCGACGGGAGTCAATCGGATGGGCAGTGAATCAATAGTGGCATCCCGTAGAGATAAGCAATTGTGGAAAAACGCAACCAACCAAGAGAAGAGCCATAAAGCATGTTTAAATCATTTTTCCCGAACCCCAAGCTGTTCTTTATGTCTGTAGTCGGCTATGCCGTTATTTGCAGTCTTGTCTGGTACGGTTTCAATGAGCACTTCGACACCATTCTTGGGCTCAATCTGGAATCGTCAGAACCGGTCATCGGGTTAGGGCATTTTGTCAGTGACTCCTTCCTGCTGTTTTATCTCTACTATTTTGTCTGCACCGGCCTGTTCGCTGCATTCTGGTTTATGGTCAGCAAGCATCCATGGCAATGGTGGTCTGTAGTCGGATCGGCCTTTATTCTCTTCTCCACTTACTTCTCGGTACAGGTTTCCGTTTCCATCAACAATTGGCGCCGCCCCTTCTTTGATCTGGTTCAGGATGCCTTGTAGAGTCGAGATGTGACGCGGTTGCCGTAGGCCCGACTTGTCTGTTGCCGCCTCTTTCGTCTGGCGGTGCCCAAGTAGTCAGGCCGTAGCTCCGTTTCCACACCCCGCTCATCGAACCGGACAGGCGGATTTCCCGCATCCGGCTCTCGGACAAGACGTCACGCTTTCGCCCACGGAAGGTCATGGGTTCTTGCCGGCAGGTTGACCAGCCCCAACTGCTCGTGGAGATACTGATCGGGGTAGCGCCTTCTCCCCTTGCCAGGAACCTTGTGTTTCTTGCACAACCACCGGCGGAGCCGTTGTGTGACGTGGGTGTTGATCGCCCGATAGGCCGGGCTGACAGGGCCGAGGCAGAAGTAATTCGCCCAGCCGTTCAGTTTCCGGTTCAGTCGTCCCACGACAAGCTCGGCATCCACGAGGGTTCGGCGACGAGCGGTTTCCTGAGTGATGCTTTCCACCATGCGTTTGATGCTCTTCTGCGAAGGCCGGGTGCCCAAGTAGGCGCGCCCGGTTTGCTGGCTGTAGCACCGCCCGAAGGTGTATCCCAGGAAGTCAAACCGCTCTTGCGGTATTTGACACAAATGTGTCTTGTCGTCGTTCACCGTCAGCTTCAGTGTCTCCATCATGCCGCGCATCGCGTCCATGGCATCCTCTGCCCGGCCTTTGCAGCAGATAACGAAGTCGTCCGCATAATTGACGATTCGCGCCGACCAGCGACGCGCGTACCCCAACGTTTTCCATCCGAGGATGAAACGCCGCATGTACAGATTCGACAGCAGCGGTGAAATCGGGGCCCCTTGCGGGGTGCCGCGCCCGGTGTCCCGGTTGGACGTGGTCCGTTGCCGGTGACCGTGTCCATCGTCCTCTTCCACCGGCGCCTCCAGCCATTGCTTGATGAGGTGCAGAACGTGCCGATCGACAATCCGACGGGCGACGCTCTTCATCAGCTCAAGGTGCGGAATGCTATCGAAATAGCCGGATAGATCCGCGTCTATCACTTGCCGGTGGCCAGTGTTCAATAAACGATGAACCGCTTGTACCGCGTCCTGCGCTCCCCGCTCTGCCCGGTACGCGTACTGCTCCGGTTGCAGATCGGCCTCGAAGATGGGTTCCAGCACGAGCATGGCCGCCGTTTGTACAACTCGGTCGGTGATCGTCGGTATCCCCAAGGGGCGCAGTTTGCCGTTCGGCTTGGGAATCCAGACCCGCTTGACCGCTTCCGGTCGGTAGTCTTTCTTCTTCAGCCGTTCCGCCAGTTCCCCAAGCCAGCGTTCTGCTCCATACGCTTCGATGTCTTCAAAACGCACTCCGTCCACCCCGGCTGCTCCCTTGTTGGCTTTGCAGCTTCGGTAGGCATAGTCGAGTACGTCCGGTCGATGAACCTTGTCGTACAGGAGGTAGAACCGGTACCTGGGTTCTTCCTTCGCTTTGGCATGTAACGCCATCTGCAGTTTCTGAACGCTTATTGGAGTTTGCAGGTTGCCCAATCTCCTGTCCCTTTCCGCTTCTTGCGTTGGTCTTGAACTGAGGCCCCTTCCCTCCATCGGCATTACCCGACTTCAACGGTACTACGGGCCTCTCCGCCACCCCACCTCGCCCGGCCTGTCCCTCGCGGGCGTCCGGTTGGTCTTGCGCTTGACCACGTGATGGGGCTTCCCGTGTTGCGTCTGCCTTCCTCTTCCACACATGCCGTCACCAATACCCCGGCGGAACCACAGACTGCGTTTCGCTCGCATTCGCCTGTGACGACGGCCTTCCCCGTATTAACGCCGGGTCGGCTTCCGCATCACCCTTTTCGGGGCCTGCTCAGTGTTCATGCATATTACGGCCTGCGTGGTCGCCAAGTCCCTTACAGGACCCTCTACACCAGAGGCTTCAGCCGCTTCGTTACCTCCACGACTGCTCCAGTTGCTACCGGCCGGAGCGAAAGTTGCCGGGCGGGATTCGCACCCGCTGAAAGACAGCGCCTTAGCACGGCGCACGCCAAAATCTGGGTAGTAGGGGTGGGAGTCGTAGCCGGTGAATACAACATAACGGCCGTCGGCTGAAAGTGACCCGTTGAGCTTGTTCAGATCGCTAGTCTGGGAATCGTTTGAGACGCACTGGATCGCACCGGTCTGCAGGTCCTTGACGAAAATGTCGACGTAGTAGTGGTTGTCCCCCGCCGCGAGGTTGCTCGCATCGCTTTCGAACACCACGTAGCGACCATCGGCGGAGAACGAAGCGTTGCGGCTGGGCCCATTCGCCTGCGCGCCAGCGGCGTCCGTCGACACGCGCTCAACCGCGCCGGTCTGCAGGTCCTTGACGAAGATGTCGGTTCGGTTGTTGGTATCGTCGGCAACGAGGTTGCTGGCATAGCTGTCGAACACCACATAGCGGCCGTTGGGGGAGAACGAGGCATTGTAGCTATCGTAGTTTCCCTGCACGCCGCTAGCGGCGGTAGATACGCGCTGGATCGAGCCAGTCTGCAGATCCTTGACGAAGATGTCGGATCTTCCACCGTCGTCGCCCGAAACCAGATTACTGGTATAGCTCTGGAACACGACGTAACGGCCGTCAGCGGAGAACGAAGCATCGTAGCTACCAAGGTCTGCCTGCGCGTCGCCGCTACCGGTAGAAACGCGCTGGATGCTGCCGGTTTGCAGATCCTTGACAAAGATGTCATGGTTGCCATTGGTATCGCCAGGGACCAGGTTGCTGGCATAGCTTTCGAACACGACGTAACGGACGTCGGCGGAGAACGAGGCGTCGTAGCTGTAGTTGTTCGCCTGCGCGCCACTGGCATCCGTCGAGACACGCCGGATGGCACCGCTCTGCAAGTCCTTGACGAAAATATCTCGAGCGTAGTTGGTATCGCCAGACACCAAGTTTCCGGCATCGCTTTCAAACACCACATAGCGACCGTCAGCGGAAAACGAAGCCCTGCTGCCACTGCCCTTCGTACCGGCGGCGTCGGACGAAACAAGCAAGGGCTCCTCGCTGACCACGTCACCGGCATCATCGACGACGTACGTATCGGCGCCTGGCCCACCCTTCATCGTGTCGGCGCCGAGACCACCATTCAGCCGGTCATTTCCCAGGCTACCCAGTAACAGATCGGCCCCGCTCCAGCCCACAAGCTGGTCCCCGAACATGCTGCCGCTTAAGGTGTTGGCCCCGTCGTCGTCGTTGGCAGGACTGTTGTTGCCAACGATCAGCAGTGATCCATTGGCGAAGACGACGTGGTCTGAGCTCAGGCGGGTGATCGACACCGCCGGCGGCAGGAAGATCTTCTTGGCCAGTGCAGCGAATGAGATCGCCGTACCATCCGCAGCATAGTCGAATCGCACCTCGCTGGCGCTGAGGCTGGTGTTGTCGAAGTTCAGGACATCGACGTCGGGGTCGAAGGCGATAGTCGAACCGCCAGCAAGGTTGCTGAACAAATAGGTAGCCATGAGAAGGGTCCTTATCCGGGAAGCACAAGGGTAAGAAAGCGTATGGCGCGACAGATGGTCGCAATCGGCGCGCCGCAAGCCCGTCGACGGAAACGGCCAGTAAAAACCCCGCGGGCGCGAACGGAATGGCCGTACAGTCTGATAACACCTGATCAGCGTGTGCCTCGCGGCACCGTCTGGTCGTTGCCCAAGCGGCGCGCAAAACGCTTTCGGAATGCGCAGCACACGTGGCATGCAAGAAGCTGACGGGAGTGGTGAGCAGAAAGTACCTACGGCTAACGCAGTCGGGCGCTAGCCGCAGCGAGCCAAGGACCCGCGCCGGCGAAAAGGTCTTGTCGGCGCAGCTCATAGCGCAAGCCCTCCCGCGATACCCACAAAAGACTGACGCCGCAGATTGCTCATTCACGGCAAAGACAGCGCGGCGCGAGCGGACGCCGAGTCGGCAGCGTAGCCAGAGGATTCCTGCCGCACTCCTCGACTAAGCCCTTGGTCCCCTGCTGCGATAGACCGAGTCCGACGCTCTCAACACAAACGCGTCGAATCCTAAAATACGCTTTCGCGATCTCGGCACCTTGATCCAAGTCAAGGTTCGGAGAATGGGCTATGCTTTCCCATTCGCCAAGTTGTAACTCCTTAAAAACCCCGGGCATGACCGTTTGTTGCACGCGCTGGCGATTGACCGTGTGCCCCGCATTCCGGAGAAAAATCACCATCCGCCGGGTGCCGTAAAGCGGCTGCCGCGTGTACTCCTCGTCGATCAGCCGACTGTGGATGAGATCGCTGGCATCGACCACCGGCGGTCGGCACTGCGCATAAACCGGCGCTCGGCATACCCCTGCCAGAGTACATTGCTGCACCACGGCGATTGGCTCGCCGGGGTCGATCCACCCATGCCGTATCACGGCAGGCTGATCCCAGACTTTTTTTGAGCCAGTCAAGTTACATCTTCAACTTGCCGATCTCGCTGTACAACCGCTCCGATTCACGATGCGCAGCCGTCGGCTTCGAACCGCGCTTGCCTTCAAACAGTATTTTGGCTTGCTCCTGGATGGCCTTCTTCCATTGCCCAACCTTCGCCTCGAACTCCAGCGTATGTACCTTTCGTGTCTTCACGTCACTCATCGCTTCTCGCTCCTTTTCGTGGAGCACAGTTTGAACCACTGTTTGATTTCCACGGACCACTATAGGCGGGGTTCGTTGCTAGCTTAGGCACGAATCCTCGATCACCCTGCTCCGCCGCTCACGTCACCAAGAAGTCAGCATTGCTCAATGCCAGGCCGCTGCTCAGGCTGGCGAACTGCACCGCCAATCCGGCACCGTTGCCGTCGGCATCGTAGTGCAGCGCTCCCGAGGCGCTGTCGTAGAGGATGAAATCGTTGGCGTCGGAGGCGCTGACGCCTGCGGCCGAACGGAACGACCCGGCGGCCAGGGTGCCGGTGCTGCTCAGCGAGCTGAAGATGGCGTTCTCGAGTTCGATGCTGTCGGCGGCGACGTCGAAGTCGCTGATCGTGTCGCGGTTGCTCAGCGCGTTGAGCAGGGTGTCGAAGCGGATGCTGTCGCTGCCCGAGCCACCGATCAGGGTGTCGTTGCCCAGGCCACCGTTGAGGGTGTCGTTGCCGGCATAGCCTTCGAGGCGGTTGGCGCCGCTGTTGCCGGTGAGCTTGTCGGCATTATTGCTGCCGCGCAGGTGCTCGATCGCCGTCAGGGTGTCGGTGCCCGAGCCGCCGGTGGCTTGCGCGGCGGTCGTGGCGAGGCTGACGGTGACGCCGGTCGTGCCGCTGACGCCGTAG
>Ga0209573_1003966_pt1 | contig 15295 bp, 14 predicted proteins | sample TNRBio252014_DNA_FD_185870 | JGI IMG/M metagenome (GOLD analysis project Ga0209573, IMG submission 185870) | Wastewater treatment Type I Accumulibacter community from EBPR Bioreactor in Madison, WI, USA - TNR Reactor_6/25/2014_ DNA (SPAdes)... | ecosystem: Engineered > Bioreactor > EBPR >...
GAAAAATATTCTCGATAATTAATTATATTTAAACGGTCAATTTTCAGCGAAATCTTGGTCAGTTTTTAGACGAAATCAACAAATGAAATATAACAAATGGAAAGATCAGTGGATAAACACATACGATTCAGAGTTAAAAGGGTATTTACCTGAAGAAGCTTTTGCACCTCCAAGAGATTCAAAGAGCATCGTTAAAAAAGGAGAACAAGATTTAACCGTCAAATACTCTAGAAATGGAATAATAAAACACTATAAAGAACTTGACCAGTTAAATTTAATTCTGATTTGTCCAAATGGACATTTATCCGATATACCTTGGTCAAAATATTTGCGGTGGAAAACTCAAGTCTTGCTAAATAAACTTAAAAATGAGCAAAATGATAATGGTAGTTTCCTTTTTAGGATGGAGGACTGTTGTGAGACTCCAAAATTAAAGTGGAGTGAGAGTAAAACCAGAGGAGAAGGATACGGAAGTGTTTTTTTAGAGTGTACCCATTGTAATAGGGGCTCCGGAAATGAGAATTTCCCAAAAGTCTCCCTGGAAGGAATTAACAATCTTAAACCTTTTTGCAGAGGAGAAAAGCCATGGGAATGGGGTATAAGCAGGAATAATGACAATTGTCTTTGTGCAGGAAATACTGGTCAATCTGAGCGTATGCAGGTCTCATTAGTTACTGGTAACAGCGTATATTTTCCACTTGGGAAATCAAGCCTGTTTATTCCTAGAACTGAGGAAATCAACCATTTTCTTCTGCTACCAATTGAAAAACTTTATAATTTCAGAATCGAAAAAAACCCCCAACTCAGCCGAGATACATTCTGGAACGACTATTATAAAAGAAATTTGGATGACTCAGAAGATAGAGAAAATTTTGCGCTCCACAATAATTTGGAGATTGAGCATCTAGATGCCATTCTTGAAGGATTAAGAAATTCATTTTTAAATTCAGCAGCGACTAACGCGCACAACGATGAAGCATACCGTGCTCAGGAGTATACATTTTTTTTAAAAAAAGATTCCTATACTGATGCTAAATTGACCTTCGACAATGTCGATTTACCTGAAAGTCTTATGAGCTATTTTGCCCAGATTAAAAGAATTAGTAAACTTTGTGTTACGAAAGTACAGGCTGGTTTTTCCAGAGTTACCCCGTTTTATGAGATTGAGGTTAATGGTGCCACTCATAGGAATGGATCTCTCAGGCCAATTTACTCGGGTGCACCAGAAGAAGTTTACGCTATCCCTGGATGGGTAAGTTATGGCGAAGGCATTTTCGTTGTACTTGACCAGAATAATATAAAGGAATGGGAGAGTAATCTGCCACAGGATGTATATGGATATTTCTTCGATCGGCAACTTGATTCAAATGAGTCTGGTTATCACCTAAAACAAGATCTTCAAAATAAAGGTCCCAAGAAGTTATTGATTCACACTTTATCACATCTTTTGATGCGAGAGCTTGAATACTCATGCGGTTACCCAACCGCGAGCCTCGTAGAAAGATTGTACATCTCTGACACCATGAGTGGCTTCCTTATCTATACTGTAGATGGGTCAGAAGGAAGCATGGGTGGGTTGATACAGCAGGCAACACCCTCCCGTTTTTCCAACTTGTTAGGTAAAAGTCTTAGAAGGGCCATGTCGTGTTCAGCTGACCCGCTTTGCTGGTTGAATGAGCCAAACGGATTGTATAATCTGAACTTAGCCTCTTGTTTTTCGTGTTCGATGGTTTCTGAAACTGCCTGTGAAGAGATGAATCTTTCTTTAGACCGGCGAGCACTTATTGATGAGAAATTCGGTTTTTTTAAGGATTTATTGTAACCCAGAATATTTGGATTAAGTATCAGGTTAATAAAATTACAATGCTAAGTTGAACGATATTGACTTTTTTGAATATGTTCAATATATTGCACATAACAATTTTTTATATTCTAAGAGAGATTAAATGAAGACTTTTAAAGTTGGTCAGATAGTTAGATTTCATACACCGCTTCCTGACGAAAACCCGACACAGAATTATGTTATTGTTGAAATATCCGATGACATTGAAGCAAATCGTGCAGCTATAAAACCTTTGAATTTCAAATTTCAATTCCCTCCGATTTTGACTGTCAAGATTTCTGATTTAGAAGAAGTCAAAGTACCAACAACAGAAATGGTAGGTGAAACCGTCTCGATTGTCAAAAATGATGGTAGTGAGGTATCCGGTCGGGTAATCTCAGTCAAGGACAACGAAATATTTCTTGAAATGTCCAAAGATGAGCGGCAGGTAATTACAAATTGTCAGCTCACAATTGTCGATAAGGTCGGCTTACAGCACGAAGGGTTTTATGTCTTCAAAACCTGATTTTGTGGTTTTAGACCCTAATCTGGAGGATTCCAGGACACTAAGAAAAGAAGTCGGGAAGGCAATCATGGAGATTCGAAGATCAAAAGGACATAGTCAGGCACAATTGGCTGAGATTCTAAACATCAGCAGATCAACGCTTTCAAAAATAGAAACCGGAAATTTTGCCATTTCTGTTGATTATCTTGAAAGGATTTCTAGAGTGCTAAATTTTCAAATAATCTTTAGACATTCACCGATTGATAGGTCTGAGATAGGGTAACATATTGAAGTAACTTTAAAGTTAAAGTTGCAATTGTGCGCGAATTCTTACCGGATATAATGGTGGCAATAGCAAGTTTCATGCGGTTTGCAGACTGTATTTCTTGGAATTGATTGCAGTATATAACAATACAGGAATTAAGGCTAAAACTAGCCTCGCTCAAATTAAAGTTCCAATTATTGTAATTCGGTTGATTTGAAATACATGGTAACTGCGCTGCCGAATAAATGTTAATTTTTTTAATAGTCCTAATTTAACATTACTCTGAAAAGTTATGATGGGTGGATTCCCTAATCATATTGGTTGAATTGTATATTTCACTTATCCATTGAAATCACCAACTTGAAGGAAATTAAAATGGCAATTTATGTTTATACATCTAAAATGGCACAAACCGACGCGCAAACTCATGGATTCGTAACGGAACTTGAAAAAATTACGAAGAATGTCGAGCGGGGACAATCTCTTGCAATATTCCAACATTATCCGGTACCGTATCTAAAAAAGGCTTTGGGGAAAAGTTACCGACTTATAGCCTCACGCCATAATTTTAAAGATGATATAATTCTTGTGATGTTGAGAATACTCTCGAGGGGATCAAGTGAGTACAGCGATTTTATGGATGATAATTCAGTGATGGAGGCATTTACTCCAAGTCACGACGAACTTATCGCATATCTGGCACAGAGAAATTTAAGACCAGTTATTGTAAAACCGGCTGTTAACGATACCGATTTACAATTCTTATACGGAGTGTTAAACAATTCAGATGAGGGCAGGTCCATATTCGTTTACGAATCCAAAGTATGGGTTGAAAAGATAAATTCACCTGAGATTGAACCATATAAAAGTGTTATTTGCGATGCAATCTGTGGCTTTGTAAATGACCCCTCTCTTCTTGAAGATGAAGAATTTTTCATTCAGCATGGTTCAGGATCCGGAATAAAGATATTATGCAAGAAATTTCCCTACGATAATGCGCTTGTTTTAATTGCTCCTCTAAAAGACGGTGAACCTGAAAAACAATATCTTTACGATTATGAACAAATCTTCAATGCCGAGAAACTAACCGACGAGTTAAAACAATTTGCCATTAAATCATATCCCCTTTATTTGGTAGTGGATAAAGAGATTTGGTTTAGCGTTGAAAAAGATTTCGGTTCTGACAACAGATCGGCAAATTTGTCATTATCACCTGAAGAGGTTTCCCTGCTTGAATCAATTAATCCTGTAAATCCGGTCTGTTTTCCTTTGTTTATAAACGGGAGACCGGGAAGTGGTAAATCAACTATTCTGCAATACTTATATGCTGATTATCTAAAACACTATCTAATTCACCTGAGCGAGAACGCTACTTATAATCCACCAATTTATTTGACTTATAGCCAGGATCTTCTTAATGATGCAAAAAAGCATGTAATAAATATTGTAAAAAATCATTATAAAAACTTGGTAACAAATCATTCTATTTCGCCCGAATCGATTGAAATTATTGATTCAATGATGCTATTTCAGGATTTCCTGTTGCGCAACATTCCTGATGATGTGAAGCGCATAAAATTTAAAAAGGAGTCAAAATTTTATTTCAGGGATTTTAAGGTTTTTTATAAAGAATTTAGGAAAGGGGATGGGTCACTAAAAAGCATAACTCCCGAAATTGCCTGGCATGTGATTAGAACTTACATTAAGGGAATGACATCCTCGGAAGAAGTTTTTAGTCTTGATGACTACGAGGAACTTCCTAAAAAGAGGAGATCGGTTTCATCTGAAATTTTTAAACTAATACATGATAAAGTATATCAAAATTACATAGATCATTTAGATCAAAATAATTTATGGGACGACCAGGATATTGCCCAGTATGTTCTGATAAACGACCTGATTAGAGACTACTATCCTGCGATTTTCTGTGATGAGGCTCAAGATTTCACAAAAATTGAACTTGAGGTAATTAATCGATTTTCAGTTTACCATCACAAGAAATTACAATCTCATGAAATTCCAAAAGTACCGGTTGCATTTGCAGGTGACCCATTTCAGACATTAAATCCAACTGGTTTTAAGTGGGAAAGTGTGAAGGATCTTTTTCGTGAAAGCCTGATCCTGGCGAATGACACTACAAATTCAGACAATTATGACTTCAACTACAAACCTTTATCTTATAATTATAGATCAACCCCAAGTATTGTAAAATTATGCAATTTAATTTTGCTTGTAAGAGCCTCCTTATTTAATGATAGTGATGTCAAGCCACAAATACCCTGGGGAGGTTCTCAGGATTCCATTCCTAAATATTTTAATATTTGTGAAGGCTGGGTTGGGGAAAAATTTGCTTCTCAGCCTGACATCACATATATTTTGCCCTGTGATGAAGGCGAAGAAAACGATTATATAAAAAATGATTCTTTCCTTAAAACACTGCAAAATCCCCAAAGTATGAGTAAGGGTGTTTTCCTGAGTGCCATACTTTCAAAAGGGCTCCAGTTTTCCAGAGTGGTGCTTTATAAATTTTCAGAGCAACTTGGGGATAAATATAACTTAAAACAAATATTTTCGAATCAATCGCTAGCTGGTGGCGATCTTACCCTTGAGTACTTTTTTAACAAACTTTATGTTGCCGCCAGTAGACCATTCAAGCATCTGTTTATTTTAGAGGCAGGACATATTCAGGAAAATCCGTTATGGGGTTTTCTAACAGATTTGAACAAAGATTTTTTTGAAAAATATACTCGAGATAAAGACTGGTTGGACGAAATTGAAAACAATCCACCATCCATAAGCATCAGACCTGAAGGTGACAGCACATTTGATATTGATGCTGGAAAGGAGAACCCAAAAGAAGTTGCGGAACAACTCTTCACTTATGCAATGTCTGAGCAAAATCCTGCCATCTTCCTTCTTGCAGCACCCAGGTTCAAGGCTTGTAATCAGAACATAAAAGCATCTCTATGCGAAGGCTATGCGATGAAGTTTCAAGGTGAATTTTTAAAAGCAGGTGATATTTTCAAAAGGATATCTGACTTTAAGCTTGCACTGGAGTGTTATTGGAAAGCTATAGCTTATGAGCAAATTGCCGGTATGGATTCTACAGATAAATTTACCAGGACTGATTTAAGGTTCATATCTTCAAAATTCTATTGTAACGATAATGCGGACCCTCTGGATTTTATTAAGACTTTTACCGAACATGTTGGTGACGATGATTCTATAATGCAAGATCCCGGATACATAAAAATTATAAATATTGTGTTGGAAAGGTTGTTCAATAGTCCCAAGACATCAATCGATCCAAAGTATTTTCACCTTTTTGAAAAGTTTGATAATCCTGAAAGACCTTTTGAACAAAAGAAAATGGCACACTTTGCTCTCAAATCAGGCCTGAAAAGAAACGCTTTTGAGCTTTTTAGGAAATATAATCCGGTTAACGAACCAGAATACATCACACTGCTTACTGAATTTGGGAGTACAAAAGAAAAAATTGATGCTCATTTCAAAAGGCAAGAGTTCGACAAAATAGTTGAAATTGTAAGTAAATCAGGGATTGAAATTCCGATCGATGTATTCGATCAAGTCTTTACTTCATTTATAGCACTGGAGAAACTGGATAAAGCCTGTGATCTTATAGATTCCAAATTGATCGCATCTCATGACCCCGGAATCTCAATAGTAATCTTAAACAAATACAAGGAAATAATTGAACTTTACCTGAAGCTGGGTCGTGCATCCTTAACCAATGATGTTGTTGTAAAGTATATTCAAGCAAAACTTGACGAGGACATGTGGAAAGATGTTACTGATATATTACGAAAAAAGAAACTGGTTTTCTCTGATAAAAAAGAACTGACAATTGAAGATCAACTCTACGAGAAAATTTTGAAAATTTATTTAGTGGCTGTTGTCAGGTCGGATGCATTTTTGCTTGAGAAAACAACACTTTTAGAGAAAAAAGATGTTATAGATTTCTTGTCCGAGCTTGTTAAGCCTAAAAACTTTATCGATGGTTATTCCATTCAAGAACAAAAAATCATTGGTGCAGCCCTTGAAATGACAGGCGATAAATTTATTGCCGGAGATTTCTACAAACGGTTTATTATAAAAGAAACCGGGATAACTTTTATAGATCTTGAATATTTTAGGTCAAGATGGTTAAAAGCCAGAGAAAAAGTTGTTGATCATTTTAGAACCAGAGGCAAGACACCCGAGCTTATGAAGACTCTCAAAGAAATAAGTGATAGAAAAACTGAGTGGAACATTATTAATTTCGATAAGGTGCCTGAATATCCAAATTTCGAATTTCAAACTCTTCAGGAGTTCATAGAAGGAATACCCGTAAATAAAATTTCACGAACAGATAAGAAGGATAAATATAAAGTAATCAGACTATTAGAGGTGGCAAAAAACAAGGATGCAAAAAAACTTGCAGAGAGAGTTGCGATAAAAATTAACAAGCGAGTTTCGCATGTAAATGTAAAATATTTTACTGACCGGATGAAGCTCGTTCTCGATTTTTCTGAGGACAGTGTAACTTTTCTTTTGAAGGACTTGATGTGCGAAAGTAGCGGTTGGGAAAAAACTTCACCTGATATTTGGCAAAACGAAGAGTGGCAGTTCAATATCAGATTATTTCATGACAGATTCCAATTTATTCAGAAAGACAATTTCACGATATTGATGGAAGTTGTATTGGTTTAACTTGAGCTCTCAGAATTAAGAGTTGTTAAATATTTTTTTTAGAGAATAAATTTTTTATTCATAATGGAGTACTTATGAAAGAGAATGGCAATAAATTTTTAAGTCTTTTGATGGAACGAATCGTGGAATCACATCAGATTCCTAAAGTTCAGGTTGAAAGAGTGGTTTCACCAATTCTTTCAATGTTCGTTGCTGATGCATTAACAAAAAAGTTTGCGAACAACGATTCTTTACGAGGGAAGTATGAACTTGTTTGTATGGAATTTCCTTTAAAGAAGCCGGAGAATTCACAATCAACAAATATTGATTTCTTACTTGTAAATACGACTACACTCTCGATTGTATTTCTTGAAATCAAAACTGACAGCAGATCGATTGATCGTAATCAGTTGGAGATTTACCTTAAACTTAGAGATGAAGTGAAAGAATTTGGTGGTGGATTTCTCCTTCGCAATTTAAGTGAGATTGCAGGCCGCAGTGCCAGAGGTAACAAGTATCTGTTTTTGCAAAACATGATTGCCCCTTATAAGCGGACAATTATTGATTCATCGGAGCTAAAAATAATTTATCTTGTTCCAAAAGTGCTTAAATCGCGATTGGTTGCTGAAAATAATATTGATGCTGTATTCTCTTTCATGGATTTACCGGATAATATTGATGGTGAGTTGGCGGAAGAATGGTGTATCATTAAAGAATCGCTCGTTAAATTGGAGAGTATGGAGGTAGAGCCTGAGCTATACCATACACCTGTCAGTACAAACATTTTTTCTCAAAATACCGGTTTTCAGACCTTATCTCAACGAATTCCGGACGAAAGAATGGAAGTACGAATTCGGAGACAAATTGAAGATTATTGTCAACGAAATTTGCCCCCCGGTGTAGTACCAAAATATGTCCAACTTGGAAATACCGGTGAAGGTGGGTCCCCAAACTATCAGGTAGTCTTCTCAAACCATAAAGTAGTTCCGTTTTATAATTTAGGTAAACTTTTTACAAGAGCTTCATCTTTTAAGTCAGCAAATCTAAAACCGCTTGTACTTTGGGAGAGGTTCGGTATTTAAAGAACTTCTTCATGACGGGTGTTCTCACGAAATATATAGTAAACGATTTCGCACCTTCTCAAGTGTGAGAGTTGTACATAAATAAACAGGAGTAATCACTGGCACAAAAAGTAGTCGTCACATGTCCGCATTGCGGAAGCACAGGACAATTCACAATTGGTATTTCGGAGGGTAGTTTCGGCTCTGGTTCATACGGCGCTCAGCGCCGGCAATGCCACAAAACATTCAGGATTGAGTTTCGCCAAGGACAGAATTTTTCGGGTGACAAAGTAGGTTTACCCGTGGAAAATGGGGGAGCAGCGAAAATCTGCTCCCTATGAATTTTTACAGGTCATGAAATGAAAATTGTGCTAAAAAGTTAACTGTCAAATTGGTGAAGTTTATTATTTAATCCGTGCTTCTTTCGGCTACTCCTGAATCCTCTCCTTCACCTCATCCGGTATCTTTAATTCAGGAGTTATCTTCAGCAATCGGCGGGCGATGCTTTTATATCTAGATTGCCGCTTATAAAATAATTTGTAAATCTCGACTGCTCTTTCCTTTGTCGCCGTGCTGACCTCTTCGAAGGCTGAGATGTATTCAGGATAAAAACTCTTGAAATCGTTCGCACGATAGATCACGAGAATATCTTCTTCACTCAAACTCTCGCCATAGCGTGCCGGGATAATCCTTAACCCACAACGAAATATTAAATAGCTGATACTTCTATATGCGCTCTCTCTTTTCTCAATAAGTTCGTATTGTTCCTTCAAATAATCATAGGTAGTCATCCCTTCAGGCACCTTTTCATCCGGGAAAAACTTGAAGTAATTTCCCCAATAGATATCTTCATCTTCGCCGGGATTTATAGCGAAGTCCGCGTAAGTCTCAAGCGCTGAATCCTTTGCATATCCATGTTCTCTGTGGAACGCGACGCATTCTTCCACAACTGCTGTGTTTCCACCATACCTGCCTATTTTTTCTTTTAAGCTATCTGTTAACATATCCCACCGAATTGATCTTTCATCGGCAGCGTAGGACTCCATGATTTCCTCCATCTCTTTCCTCTCGTTCGGGTCCGGATCCAGTTCATCAATCAACTTTCTGGCAGCTTCGTCCTCAGAGTAAGAGAGCTCGAATATCACTTCCTCATTATTAGAAAGCTCTATAAGCCCTTCCTCAAACTGTTCAACTTTGTTTTTCTCTTCCATCTCTCTTCTCCTTTAGTCTTTGTTGTTTTCAAGGTACGAGGTTATAAATTTGCCGAGGCTTTCATTTCTTTTTTGAAGGCGTGATTTCAGGTCTGTTACCGGGGCAGGTTTTGTCGGAATAAAACGGTCAAAATTACCTTTAAGAAACTGTTTTTGGTTCCTTAATTCGATTGAGTATCTGATCTGTGAAACCAATGAATCGGGTGCCATAACGGTGAGATTTGCGGGAATTTCACCTGAAAGGAGCTCTTTCATCAGAGTTTTGAGAAGTTCGTCTCCTTCGGATGAGGTGGTAAGATAATCATAAAAATATTGCGCCGAAAATGATTCCTTCAGTTTGAATCCTGCATACGGCAAAGTTTCGATTAGTTCAGAGTCACAGTTTGAGAGGACTTCGTTGTAATAAAATAAAGGAATATCTGTTGCGGAAGTCGTTTCGAGTTTCTCGAGCAACCCTTTCTCCTCACAAAATTTAGACCAATTTTCGATTTCAGTAAGGAATTCAAAATTCTTGTTTAAGATGCAATCTAAAAGTGATGCCATCTTTTCCTTTCCAAGTATTGTCTCGAGGTCACTTCGTTTTGCGAATCGGAATGACTCCACAGGGATGGTTTCTTCCGCATTGTAATTAAGCGAGATATATACATCTTCAAACACTTCGTTTAAAGGGAATTCCTTAAATTTAACCGGTACACAGAGGGTGTCTTGGGTAAATGCACCCAAATTTTTGTAGTACTGTAGAAATTCGTGAAAGCTATTTATCCGAAGGGCATCAGTTGGATCGCCGTAGTCTTCCAGGAAAAATACAATTCCTTTTGGGTTAAACTGAACTGAGAAATCCATTTTTTCCTCATCGATATCACTGTTGTCGGAGCCATACCACTTATCTGATTCAGCATCGTAGATTGGTAAACACTTTATCGGCACACCATCAAATATTCCGGCAATTCCTTCATATTCGTTATATCCAATTTCGTGGAAGGCGCCGTCTATTTCATCCAGATTTGAGGCGTTGATGGATTGTATTAATCTTGTAATTGAAAGTCCCATGAGTTTTCCTTTATCCGTTGTTTGCTTTTTTTGGTTTATTGAATTTGTCGACAACTTTTCTGAGGTTTCCTTTTCTGTCAATTAGTACTGTCTTCATCTCACTTACCGGTAGATTTTGTGGCATCAGAGAGTTGGTAAGATTGCGAACGAGCAGATATTGTTTCCTGGATTCGATCGAATATCTCATTTGTGCGATGAATGAATTTGGTGCGACTATCTTTATTTTGCTAAAATTATCACGCGCAAGGAGTTTATATGAAAGTGTATTCAAAAACTCTGACCCTTCGGCTGATCTGGTTAGAAAATCATAGAGATACTGAGCTGAAAAATCTTCACGGAGTTTAAACCCGAGGTATGGTATCATATCAGAGAGGCGATCGTCACAATTTGAAAGAACTCCATTAAAATAGAGAACAGGTATTTCTGCAGCAGAGATTGTTTTAACTTTATTGGGCAATTCTTTCCATCTGCAATAACCTGACCAACTATCCATTTCTTCTCGAACATTGAGGTCTTTTTCGAGGATAAGGCCGAGTATGGAATCCATCTCTTCTTTACCAATTATCTTTTCAACATCTTCCAGTTTTGCAAACCGGAATGTTTCTTTCGGAATGGATTGATCTTCACTGGCGTTGATAGAGATATAAACTTCTTCTATCACGCTTTTTATCGGGAATTCCTTAAATATTATAGGGGATTCCAGTTTTTTCTCTGTAAAAAAGGGCAAACTATCAAAGTACTGCATAAATTCATAGAGGCTGTGAAACTGAAGGTGATCATACCAGGTATCAAGTTCACCTGCAAATTTAACCATACCCGAAGGTCGGAAGTGAACCTTAAATTCAAAGTCGGGGATATCGTCATCGTATCCATAACCTTCTTGCCACTGATCTTTCTCGGGATCATAAACAGGCAACATTTGAGACCACTGAGAATTAACATTGCCTGTCAATACAGGGCTGTAGTTATCCCATGATGCATAAAAACTGTATTCGCGATCGGTCAGATCTATTGTATCGATCGCTTGTCTTAATCTTAGTAATGATATTCCCATATTATTTCCATTTTGCTTGTTTTTAAATAATTAAAATAATATATTTTTTGGTGATTCAAATAAGTGCTTTTATTCCTTCAGAATCGAGCGCTTTAAGGAGGTTATTCATTCTGGGGATGAAATCATCCCGCTCCAATTTCTCCTTTTTAGTGAGACGGTCACTGGTTTTGTAGTATCTAAAGATCAACGATGCCAAAAAATAGTCTTCCGGTGAAACAAGTTTTGCAATTAGAAGAGTTGTAAGGGATACAGAGAAGTCATTAAACATGTCACTGATCAGAGTTACGGAATATCGTTGGGCACGACTGAAACCATTTAGAATATCCGTGAATTTCTCTATCGTTCTCTGAGGAATTCTTCCCCAATCAGCAGATTCGTCATCTGTTTCCTCACTTACGTAAATAGGACTCACCGGCAGGTCAACCCAATCGCCATCAAGAAAATCGACAACAGGGTAATTGGCTCTCCGCTGCGGTATTGCAAACTTAGGGTTGGGACTGATTCGAAAACAATGATCCCTCTGTATCAAATTGGTGATATCTACAGAGAGCTCATAACGGTTCATTTTACATTTGTGGTCGCCACAGACCGAACCCGGCCTCGTATGATGGAGAGTTGAGAGGACACAGAAAACGAGACTGTCTCTTTTGCCGGGATTGTCAATGTTATTAATGGCGAAGTTCACGTCGTCTGCGAGTATTGAGGCGATATCTTCTTCAAGAGGTGGAAAATAATCATCATCGTGTGTTTCGATTGGAAAACCACAAAACAAAACATCAAATTTCCCATTTTTATCTTTTTGAATTTTAGCCAATTGTTCTTGCATGTTTTTAATCCTTCACTTTTTGTGGATTTTGTGTTGGATATCACTCTATCTATTTATACAGTTTTCCCCGTAAGGAAATAGAGTAAGAAAAATTCCAGTTTTCCAGTTTTTGATAAAATATATTTTTACATCCAAATTATTATTTGAATGACGAATTTTGCCAAACCGATGACTACAAGATCCAAGACAAAATCACTGAATTCGTAATCAAATGAAGTGTATTTGGAAAACATACTTTCAATTATTTTGAGAATAAAGATCATATTTATAATCCTGAGTGATTAGTAAATCATTTTCGTTATGGAGAAAAATCTAAATATATTTTGCGTTAAATCTCACAATTATGTCAAGGAATTCGAAAGGGAGAAGTTTGATTACCTTCTGCTTTATGAACTGGGGTACTTCACCGTAGAACGCTTCCGCAATTGCGCCTGTTATAGCTCCCATTGTATCGGAATCTCCTCCGAGGGAGATGGTGAGGCGAATGGCATCTTCATAATCTTTGCTTTCGAGGAATGCGATAATTGACTCAGGCACTGTACCCTGGCATGAAGAATCAAAATGATAACCGGGACGGATCTCGTCGCATGTTCTGGATAGATTATATTGAAATGTGTTGGTGATAAATTCTCTTATCTCCTCTTTGGATGCCCCTGTTCTGGCGAGGAAAACTGAAGCGGCAGTAGCTTGTGCCCCTTTGATACCTTCGGGATGTGAATGGGAAACTTCAGCTGAATTCTTTGCTTCTGAGAGCGTTTCATCCATCGTCTTGAAGGCATACCCCACGGGACTGACCCTCATTGCCGATCCATTTCCATAACTGGCAAAAGTTGGTGCCTCGGGGTTAATCAACCATTTTTTGAAATTATGACCATAAGATCCCTTTGGATGCGGATATTTTGTGCCAAATTTGCGGTATTCTGTTGTGTAGTCGCTTTCGCTGATAAGTTTATTTGCGGTAGCCATAGTGAGGACAGAATCATCAGTAAAGTTTGATTTTGGAGGGAAAATAGGGAAGTCGTAGAACTTTACTTCCAGGAACTCATAGTCTGATCCGATCACATCTCCGGCGATGGCACCAAGCAGTTTGGTGTCTGTTTCAAGACATTTTTGTTGGAGGGCGGACAATTCCGGTATCATATTTCTTCCTTGAGAATAGTTTTAATTTGGTAAGTAAAAGTAAATAAATTTATTTTATTTGTTAATGCTGTATATCACATCTAACAAATACTTGTATACAAGCTATGTATTGTAATCTGACCGCATTATCCCCTTGAATCCCTTCCCTGATCTTTAATCTTAACTGCAGATAGATAATAATTACCTGAAACCACCACTCCGGCTCAGATTCCATTTCATCGCATTTCTCTTTCTGTTTAATTGTTAATTACTCGCTCCACATATCAAGAGAAAGAAAAAAAGAAATTTTCCGGAAAAACTGAAAATTTATCTCTCTTAATATTTGAACAACGACAGAGAAACGATGAAATCACTATCAAACATCACAAACGAAAACATCAAAGATCAACTGAACGAATATCACTTGATGGTATCAGAGATACTCACCGGGATAGATACCGAAGTTACTGCTCTTAAAAATGGTCAACTAAAAGTCGATCGGAGATTGGATGATCTTGATCCTGCTGTTCTTCAAACAAAAATTGAAATAGCCGGAATCAAAGAGAGCCTGAGAATTCTTGAAAAAGAGGTTGTTTCCCTGATGGCAAAAGTTGACCAACTTAAAGAATTCGCTGAAAACGGATTTAATCTTGTGCTGAGGAGAATCAATGGATAATTTTATTCTAAAGGAAGTAATCGACGGACTTCTGAAAATGAGAAAAAAATACTTCTTCGATGAGAGAAATACCCTCGAATCATTTTATTCTATATATGAGAAGTACCTTAAAAAAAGAAGGGACGCCATAACCGATTGTCTGATAGCCTCGGCAAATCTCTCCATCAACATCTTTGATAACGATGCCGATCCTCTCGCACTCGAAGCAATTAAAATGACCAATCCAAATTTTGATCCCTCTGCATTGCAGGATTATTCAGATGAACAGTTAACAGGTATCATCAATTCAGCAAAAGGGAAATATTTTGAATTGCTGGTTGCTGAAAAATTGAACAATGGTGAACAAGTGGGTGATCTCATACTCCCCGATGGATATCATGTGGAACTTGCCGAATCACTAACCCAACCCGGGTGGGATCTATCTATTGTTGATGATTCAGTAAACCTTGCCGATCATCTGCAACTTAAAGCAACAGAGAGTCTTTCCTACATCTCGGAAGCTCTCCATAAATACCCCGACATCAAGATACTCGCTGCTGACGAAGTTGCCGAAAAATACCCTGACGGCTATAACATGATAATCGATTCTGATATCCCAAACAGCTATATGGTTTCAACTGTGAAAGATTCTCTTAATAGTGAAGACCCCGGATTCATTGAAAAGTTTGGCGATGGTTTTCACCCTCTAATGCCCCTTTCAATTATTGCCGCTATGGAAGGATATAAAGTTTTTACCAAAAAACAGACCACAGAAAAAGCAATTAAAAATGGAAGTGCAAGATTTGGAAGATCATTATTTTCAACAGCCATTGGTTCACTGGTATTTGCACTCGGAGGCGGGGTTCTGTCACTTCCGGCAGCTTTTACCGCAGGACTGGACAAGTGAATAATATAGTGTAATGATTTTAAAATTGGCATACTAAACCTTTAAAGCCTTGCCGGTGTAAGTCCACTGAAAAGGTTTGGCGCGGGTGAGGTTGTATGTTTTAATATATTCCATGATCTGATCCACAAGTT
>Ga0209573_1003967_pt1 | contig 15290 bp, 8 predicted proteins | sample TNRBio252014_DNA_FD_185870 | JGI IMG/M metagenome (GOLD analysis project Ga0209573, IMG submission 185870) | Wastewater treatment Type I Accumulibacter community from EBPR Bioreactor in Madison, WI, USA - TNR Reactor_6/25/2014_ DNA (SPAdes)... | ecosystem: Engineered > Bioreactor > EBPR >...
GCAACAGAACTAATATAACTTGTATGACCGACAGGCAGCATCAGCCTGGGCTGCTGAGCCAATGTATTTATAGCTAACACGGTGAAAAATAAGAGGAAAATAGCCGGATACCGGTTTATCATACCGTTATTTTACCTAAAGCTAAAGCTTAAAACAAATCGGGACAATACCCCCGGTAAGGTATAGATTATTTCTTCATCAGTTCTAAATCCTTCTGCATCCGGAACATCTCATCTCTCAACCTTGCTGCTTCCATAAAATCCAAATCCCTTGCAGCCTTTTCCATTTCTTTCCTAATTTTTGAAAGGGCTTTTTCCATTTGAGGAATGGTTTTATATACTTCCTGCTCCTCAGCGGCTACGGTTACCAGGTCTTCATCGGGTGCAATGGCATAAGGGTTTTTAATGTCATACCCTTTTATATCCAATACCGACGTTTGAGCAAATACATCTTTAGTGGATTTTTTAATTGTTGTTGGTGTAATATTATGCTCAATATTCCAGGCGATCTGTTTTTCTCTCCGGCGGGTGGTTTCATCAATGGTTTTTTGCATACTCTCCGTCATCTTATCGGCATAAAAGATAACAAGACCATCCACATTCCTGGCTGCACGGCCGGCGGTTTGCGTCAATGATTTTTCATTGCGAAGAAAGCCCTCTTTGTCCGCATCAAGAATAGCAACCAACGATACTTCAGGTAAATCCAATCCTTCCCGCAGCAGGTTCACTCCTACCAGCACATCAATGGTCCCCAGCCGTAATTCACGGAGAATTTCCACTCTTTCCAGCGTATCTACCTCACTATGTATATATTTTGATTTGATATTGATACGGTGCAGGTACTTATCCATTTCTTCTGCCATTCGCTTTGTCAGTGTTGTTACCAGCACCCTGTCTCCTTTGGTTACTCTTTTATCTATTTCATCCAGCAGGTCGTCTATCTGGTTTACACTCGGACGAATCTCAATAGGCGGGTCTAATAAGCCTGTTGGCCTTACCACCTGTTCTACTACTATCCCACCACATTTTTCCAGTTCATAATCGTCAGGAGTGGCGGATACAAAAATTACCTGGTTTTGTAAGGATTCAAATTCATGGAAATTCAGCGGTCGGTTATCTAATGCAGAGGGTAAACGGAAACCATAATCAACCAATATCAGCTTTCTGCTTCTGTCACCACCATACATGCCGCTTACCTGTGGTATGGTCTGGTGGCTTTCATCGATAACCATTAAATAATCCTTTGGAAAGTAATCCAGCAGGCAAAAAGGTCTTGTTCCGGGTTTTCTTCTGTCAAAAAATCGTGAATAGTTTTCAATCCCATTACAATAACCCAGTTCCCGGATCATTTCAATATCATAATTCACTCTTTCAGTGAGGCGTTGCGCCTCTATGTATTTCCCTTCTTTTTTAAAATATGCTGCCTGGGCTGCCACTTCATCCTGTATCTCATACAATACTTGCTGCAGAATATCCTTTGGCGCCACGTAAAGGTTGGCCGGAAAAATGGCAGCGTTTTCCATCAGCCCGATCCTTTTGCCGGTCACCACTTCTATGCTTTCTATTTCTTCTATCTCATCTCCAAAAAAAGTAATACGGTAGCCATAATCAACATAGGGCAGGTTAATATCTACTGTATCGCCTTTTACCCGGAAAGTACCCCGGTTAAATTCTAAGGTTGTCCGGTTATATAGTGAATTGACTAATGAATGGAGGAAAGCCTGTCTTGAAATGGTCTGCCCTTTGTTGATGCGGATAATCCCGTTCTCATAATCAGTTGGATTACCCATTCCATAGATACAGCTTACGGAAGCCACCACAATAATATCCCTGCGACCACTCAACAGACTTGATGTGGCTCTTAGCCGGAGTTTGTCCAGTTCATCATTAATACTGAGGTCTTTTTCAATATATACATCACTTACCGGCATATAAGCTTCGGGCTGATAGTAATCGTAGTAAGAAACAAAATATTCCACTGCATTTTCGGGGAAAAACTGCCTGAACTCACCGTACAACTGTGCCACCAGTGTTTTGTTGTGCGTCAGCACCAGTGTTGGCCGCTGCACATTTTGAATGACATTAGCTATTGTATACGTTTTACCACTCCCGGTTACTCCCAACAAGGTCTGGTACTTTTCGCCATCAACAAGTCCTTCGGTCAATTGACGGATAGCTTGTGGCTGATCACCAGCAGGAGGAAAGGGAATATGCAGCTTAAAAGACATAAGAATATGCAATTTAACAAATGACTCCGTTAATCAGCTTGAGGCTTGTAATATATAAAATATGATTGTCCCAGTTAACCAGAATCATATGCAGCTCTATTCATAAAAATGCCATCTTTATCCAATTAATTTTCCGTTCAGATAATTGGCGGCCCGGCCCGCCTCATAAAAGCTTACTTTAACTGTAAAACCTCATACATGAACAAGGCTATTATAGCAGCAGCATTTTTTTTAGTATCAGTATTTAGCCTCCATGCTCAGCATATTGATTCGGCGCTAACTGTTCTTAGTACCCAATTCCCCACAGAGAAGATTTATATTCACTACGATAAGGAATATTATGTAGCCGGGGAAACGATTTGGTTCAAAGCATACCTGTATAGTGATGGTAAACCAAGTGGAATCAGCAATAATTTTTACCTGCAGTTTATTGATACAAAAGGAAATATTATCAGTAATCACAAATATCCTGTTCTTGGAGCTACCGCAAAAGGAAATATCAGCATTCCTGATTCACTTCCACAGGGTAATTATTATATCAGGGCTCTGACACCTGATATGTTGAACTATGAAGAGTCATTTGTTTATAAGAAAAATATTTTCATTTTCAGGCCAGGGACTACTCCGGGGGGTACAAAGCCTTCTCAAACAGTTTTAGTACAGTTTTTCCCTGAGAGCGGATATTTGGTTGATGGGATATTAACTGTTGTAGCTTTTAAAGCTATTGACCAGTTTGGAGTCCCTGTGGAAGTAAGCGGAACTATAAAAACAACAGACGGGATTACTGTAGCACCATTTAAAACCTATCATGATGGTATTGGCCGGGTTCAGCTTAAGCCACAGGCTGATAAAAAGTATATTGCAGAAGTTGAGACAATTGCCGGAAAGAGACAGTTTAATCTTCCGGATGTACAAGCAGCAGGAATAAATCTGAAAGTACTGGACGAGAAAGGAGGGAAAAAATTTCAATTAGCAAGAAGCAGCAAGGACAAAGAACAATTCGAAACCCTTTTATTAGTTGTTCATACCAACAACCATGTGATCTATGAGACAGAGGTTTCTTTTGAGGGCTATCCTTCCATAATAGGTCATCTTCTGACAGACAGCCTGCCTTCGGGTATTTTGCATTTCACTGTTTTTAATAACAAAGGGGTACCTCTCGCAGAAAGACTTTCTTTTGTCGATAATGAAGAGTACAAGAGTAAAATGGATATCAATGTGGTAAAATCAGGCATAGGAAAAAGAGAAGAAAATATTTATGAGCTTGATTTCCCTGACCTGATTCAGCGAAGCTGCTCAGTTGCTATTATTGATTTACCGGGGAACAGTTCTGATAAGGAGAACATTTACTCAAGATTATTATTGACCGGGGATCTAAAAGGATACATCTATAATCCGGCATACTACTTTGAGACAAGATCAGATTCTGTGAAGCAGGCACTGGATAACCTGATGCTGACACATGGCTGGACCCGGTTTAACTGGAATAAGATATTAAATAAAGAGTTTCCAGCTAAGATATACAGAGACCAAAACCTGTTAGCCGTATCAGGAAAAGTAATGGATGAAAAAAATAAAGGGCCAATAACGACAGGCAAATTGAATTTCTATCTTGAGGCGGAAGACTCTACATCACAAAACCAGGAGACAACACTGGATGCCCAGGGTAGTTTTGTAATGGACTCTCTTGCTTTTTTAGGGAAAACCAGGTTTTATTATGCTTATTCTGATAAGCAAGGAAAACAAAAACCAGCATTGGTAGCAATCAATGAAAACAAATTAGAAAAGTCTATACTGAATATTCCTGTGCCCAATGTTGACGAAACCGGTCAGAAGAATTTTGATGCATCACAGTTTAGTGAGGATGTAAGCAAGCGGTTTGCTTACACGAAAGACCTTGAGGAAAAAGTGAAAGTGCTGGAAAACGTTGAGATAAAAGCAAAATCTGAAAAAAAACCATTTGATATTGTTAATGAGAAGTATACCACAGGTGTTTTCCGTACAGAAGGTAAGGTGAACCTGGATAATATTAATCAGCCGGCTAACGATAAATCTATGAATGTCGTTGATTATATAAAAAACAGGATTCAACAGGTAGAAATACAAGGAGGCCGTTTTGTAAACAGGAAGAACATAAGTCTAATGAGCGGGCAGAAATGGGTAGTGGGGATTTTCCTTAACGAACAACCGTCTGATATGGTATTATTGAGGACAATACCGGTAAAAGATGTAGCACTGGTAAAATTTTATGAAGCAGGATTTGTTGGAGTTGGGAGTGGCTCTCCGGGGGGAGCTCTGGCTATTTATACCAAAGAAAAATTTATCGAGGAGGAAAAACCCGAGAAACTGAGTTTTTTTGAAGTAAATGGATATACTATAACAAAAGAATTTTATAGCCCTTCGTACACTACAGCCGAAGCAAAACAAGTAGGGGTGGATGGAAGAACAACATTGTATTGGAATCCAAACATTTTTACAGACACTGAGACAAAAACAATCAAACTGAGTTTTTATAATAATGATTTCAGCAGGAAATTCAGAGTAATTGTGGAGGGTTTTGATGCAGGGGGTAAATTGATTCACCTGGAAAAGGAGATAGGGAACTAATCGATGTTTAATAAGTACAAAACCCTGCAATATTGCAGGGTTTTGTACTTTATCTGTATGGGTTATTAAAATTCAGCCGAAACACTAACTTTTGGTTCTTTATCAATCTTTCCTGCCTCAATTGGCTGACCTGAAATATTGTAATCTTCCAATTTGAGTTTGAAATTAGCAGCTACTTTAATTTTACCGTTAGCAACAGTAATGGTTCCTTCTGCTTTTGCAGGCTTGCTTATTCCTTTTACAGTAAGGCTGCCTTCTGCTTTTACATTATAAGTGCCGTCTTTAGAAAAATTGACTTTATTTATCTTTTCAATAGTTCCTGTAAATATGAATTTTGGGAATTCATTTGAATTCATCCAGTTGGGAGCATTAAAGTGTTCCTGAATTTTAGGATTAGTAAAAGCGAAATTCTTCACAGCAGCTTCAAAGGCTACAACTCCTGTTTTAGTGTCAATTGAGCCAATGACCGTTTTGTTCTCAGCTTTTGGTAAATCATCTTTTGGTGTGGTAGCATCAAAGGAAACTACAGCAGATGATGTTGTTTTCTTTTGTGCCAGTACTATGCCTGCAGCAAATACTAAAGCCAATACAAGGGTTGTTTTTTTCATGATTGTTTTTTTAGAATTTAGTTTTATTTAAAGTTGATCGTTTAAAATCTATCGAGGTGGAGTCCAGGATCATACTGTAGGAGCTTCCACTCAGGGAGCCTTTCAGTGAGATAGTATCTCCCGGCCTGATGTCTTTTGTTCTTTCATAGTCATTTTTCTCAAGCGGGAAATTGATAAAGTATTTTGCGGTATCAACAAATTTGATATTAACGGAAGAATCGCTGTTAACTATGGCTTCTGAAACAATACCATTTACAGTTAAGATTTTTTCTTTGTATTTATTATTACCTGCTGAATCATTGGCGGCAAACTCACGGATAAGATCGGTGGCATTTATTGTGTAATCAGCCTTCAGATCTTCTGTATCCGAAAAGGTTTCAGACATCACAGAACTTTCTCCTATTTTATAAGCTCCGAAGGCAAGGGCGGGGCCTATGACCAGCCAGATAATTTTCTTAAGCCAATCATGAATTGGTAAAGCAGTAAGGATGAAACCAATGGCTGAAACAATACTTATAAACGCAGCTGGTTGAAGCATGCTGAATGCATTATTACCAACACCAAGATCGACCAGTGTATTTGTAAAAAGGTAGAATACTGTAACGAGCGATAGTGTCATTGCTCCCGCAAAAAATGCTATAAGAGCTGCTTTTTTGTTTTGTAAAACCAGTACAGTTGTAATTATTGTAAGTACTGGAATAAGCCAGAACAAGTAAAATGTAAATGCAAATTGAGGAAAGGGGTTTCCCAGTTTGAAATTTGATTCCGATATCTGAAAGAATGATCCCGCTGCCATATGGTAAGCACTAACCTGTATTTCTTTCCAGGCTACCCAGGGGAGAAAAAAAGTAATCACCAGAACTACACCAAATAACAGATGCAGCCATTTCAATGAGGTAATATGATTTTTGCCGGTAGTCATCTAAAAACTAATAACGGCTCTCCATCCAAATAGGTTGCGGAGAGAATAAACAAATATACAATGTTTAAACATTGAATATTTGTTTTTAACGTAAAAATTTTGTGAAGAAATAAAAAACCGTTCCGCTTAAGCGGAACGGTTTAACGAACTAACCAATCGTTAATTACTTATATATAAGCAGATTATGCTGACTGCATTTCCTTTATTTTCTCCCTGATTTTAGTTTCGATCTCCTTCGCCAGTTCAGGGTTATCTACCATCAATTGTTTTACAGAATCTCTTCCTTGCCCAAGTTTATCATTGTTATAACTATACCAGCTGCCACTTTTTTGAATGATTCCCAGCTCTGTACCCATATCAATTATTTCACCTGTCTTAGAAATACCCTCCCCAAAAATGATATCGAATTCAGCAGCACGAAATGGAGGAGCTACCTTATTCTTCACGACTTTTACTTTTACATGGTTACCGATTGCTTCATCACCATCTTTTACCTGCTGGGTTCTGCGGATATCTAATCGTACAGAAGCATAAAATTTTAAAGCATTACCACCGGTAGTAGTTTCCGGGTTGCCAAACATGACTCCAATTTTTTCCCTTAGCTGGTTGATAAAAATACAGATGGTATTTGTTTTGGAAATAGTGGCAGTAAGCTTGCGTAGTGCCTGGCTCATCAGCCTTGCATGCAACCCCATTTTACTATCACCCATTTCACCTTCCAGTTCACTCTTGGGAACAAGTGCTGCAACAGAGTCAATCACTACTACATCCAATGCCCCGGAGAGTATCAAACGATCTGCTATTTCAAGGGCCTGTTCGCCATAGTCTGGCTGTGATATTAAAAGATTATCTACATCAACACCCAGCTTTTTAGCATATGCACTGTCAAAAGCATGTTCGGCATCAATGAAAGCACACATACCACCTTTCTTTTGCGCTTCTGCAATAACATGGGTGGCAATGGTGGTTTTACCAGACGATTCAGGTCCGTAAATCTCTATCACCCTTCCTCTTGGTAAACCCCCAATTCCGAGAGCTACATCCAGCCCTATCGAGCCGGTAGAAATGACTTCCTGTATTGCTTCAGCTTTATCGCCAAGCATCATTACACTTCCTTTACCATAGTCCTTCTCAAGTTTATCCATTGTAAGCTTGAGGGCTTTCAGTTTTTCGCTGTTTGTGTTTGACATATCGGTAGATTTTTCTGCTTTTGCCATGATTCAAAGTTAAGTTTTAGCTATCGCTGTTCTAAAAAACTAATTAACACTCAAAACTAATCAATTTAGTAAAACAGAACTAATTATTTTGGATTTTTTTAAAAATTTTCTGAAGCCGGAGGAAGCAGGCTATGTCAATGGCCAGGTGAATATGTTAGTAAACTGAAGGAATCAGCCTTTTTTTCTCTTTGCCCGATCAGGGAAATATTTTTCCAGTAAAGCTTTGAATTCAGGAGTATCACGAATGAAGTCCAGGTCTCTGTCACTGGTAAGCTGAAAGTAACCGCCAAACCCCAATTGCAGTGATTTTTCAAGGCTTTCCAGCGCACCGGCTTTATCCTTTTTTAATGCTTTGAAGCAGGCATGATGAAACCAGGTAAACATATCATGCTGTTTATATGTAAAAAGCTGTTCAAACAAATAACTGATATTATGCGTACTGTCTATCAAACCGGGAACCCGGATATAGGTATACATTATGGAAACAAAAGAGAGATACTGTAAATTATAAACGGTGGTTTTGTTGCTAAATTCATTAAATGAAGCGGCATCAGATTCGAGATAGCTTTTCCCAAAGTATAATTGTTGATTGGTAATAAATGCTTCTGTAGAACCGGAAGCATAACTAATGGCAGAATAAAACTTAAGTATTGCACTCTCGGGCTTACCTTCTTTTTCGTCAATCACTCCCAGGTTAAAATGGGCAAACGGATAAGTACTGTCTTTAGTCAGTACCTGCAAAAAATATTTTCGGGCAGAGTCCGTTTTATTATTTACAAAATATATATGCCCAATATTATTATCACAGATGCTGCAATAGCCGTTGTAATACTCTTTTGTCTTTTCATAAAATGCAACAGCACTGTCAAGCTTATTAGCTCTTGAGTAATAAAACCCTTTTAAAAAGAGACCCTGCATTTTGCTTTTTTCATTATTGATCATACTTTCTATAAGAGCATATGATCCGGCTGTTTCGTTTTTTTTCCAGTAAACATCAGCCAACTGAAGTTTTATATTTATTTCTTCCGGAAATTCCTTTTGGAGTGCTTCCAACAGATCAATTGCCTTTTCATACTGCTTTAGTTTGTTGTAGATGATAGCCATGGAATACCGGGCATAGCTATCATTGGGACGAAGGTCCAGGTACTTTTGAAAGGCGTTGTTGGCTTTATCAAATTCATATACAAATGAATAAGAGATACCCAGTGCAGAAAGGGTGTAAGCTGCATTAGGCTCCAGTTCAGCGGACTCTTCCAGTTGGCTGATTGCTCTCAGTACAATAGGTCTCCAGCCATAATTATACTGGTCTTCATTTAAGGCCCAGATATATGACATGGCATCCATGTATAATTTCCGGGCTTTTAGGTTGCGGTACATATAATGTTGCTCACCCAGCAGTTTCATACAACTATCGAGTTCCAGTGAAGCATAATAACATTCGTTTTGGGATGAATAACTTATTTCACCCCTTAATAATGGCGCTACAATAGAATCAAACCGCTGGTTGAGCGCAGCAGCAAGATTTCTCCTCATAATGGGAGTCAGCGGATTATCAGTATATCTTTTCTCAAAAATTCTATAATCTTTTAACGCATTAGTATCTGCCGGTAATATCAATTTCTGGGCGGACATATTCTTTTTGTATGAGGCGTACAACCGTTGACCATCCGGGTCAAGAGAGTCAATATATCTTTCCTCCGTTCCTTTTGTATTCACTTTGGCTAACGCAGGCCTGTCTTTGGCTTTTTGAATTTTTAGTGCGGCCAATACGGAAGGATTCACATTCACAAATGGCTTGCCCAGATCACCAACGATCATGGGTATTTGTTTCTCTTCACTGTATGTTTCTACATTATCCCTGATATAGCGTTCCAGTTCTGAAAAACTTACTCTCCCGTCATTATTTCTGTCGGCCAGTCCTTTCATACCTTCTTCCAAATGAAGTGAAAACAAACCTCTACCCCCTCCCCATTCGCTGCTTTCCAAAGAAAACTGGTTGGGTTGACAGGAAAGGATTTTGTACTCCTTCCCCCAGGAAGCTGCCAGTGCCGAAGCTGTTTTTTCGAGCCCTTTAATACCGCCATTTAAGTTTCCGGAATGACAGGCATCCACTATAAATATCATTTCTACGCCTCTTTCAGACAAAGGAGAAAGATATCTTTTCAGATCCAAAATCTCCAGCACATCGTCTTTCATGCCAAAATAGTTACCATCAGGGCTATTGTATAATAACAAAAGACCATTCTCTACCTGGGTCAAATCCTCCATATCTCCATGTCCGGCAAAAAAGAAATAAACTCTGTCGCCGGGTTTGGCTTTGCGGGCAATGACGGAGATCGCATCAGCTACATTATTCTTGGTAGCATTTTCATTTATAAAGGTTTCAATATTCGCCCTGGCGACTTTGCCACCAGCCTCACTGAGTAAAAAATCTTCAAAAGCCTGCGCATCTTTATGGGCAAACTGGAGTCGGGGTACAACTTTATATTGACTGATGCCAATGATGATTGCATAAGTATTTCCTTTTTGTATGACAGAATCTTTTGTTTTTATAAATCCTCTTTCGTCAGGCTGGGCGGTTGCATGGAAAAATGATAAAAAGGAAATAATTAATATACCTATACCTCTAATGACCATTTAATTTTTAGACTTTAACTTATATTATAAAGATAATACAGAAAGGGGGAGCAAAACTACCCACTACATGGTATTTAGTATTTGGAGATATAGTAATAACTTTTCACAAAGTTTATATATGTTGCTCATCCGAAACAGCATTTTCATATTTCTGTTTACCATAATAAATGCTGAAGCACAGCAACCAAAGTTGATGAGGCCTGTTGGTCATACGGATGGTGTTTCATTTATTGATTACAGCCCGGATGGTAAATATATCGTTACCGCATCTTCCAGCAACGAAGACCGGGTGGCCAAAGTATGGGAGATTGCTTCCGGAAAAATTGTTTTCAATCTGAAAGGACACGAAACCCGGATTCAGAAACTGGCATACAGCCCGGATGGTAAATACATTCTTACACTGGCAGGGTTTCCTTATTTGTGGGATGCCGCTACTGGCCACCAAACAGTCATGGTTGATTCCATTATTGCAGATGATATTCTCTTTAGCCCTGATGGAAAACATATTGCCTATGCCCCGGACAGAATAGATTCTGTGTATATCTGGGATATTGAAACCCGTAAAATAACCCTCCGCTTACCAGGTAAGGGTCAAAAATTTGATAAACTGGTATATAGCCAGGACGGGAAAAAACTATTTGGCTACAGCTTTTATGTTGCGGATGCTGAAGGCCAGTCAAAATTTTTTATCTGGGACACACAAAATGGTGCTATCGTTTTTGAAGACTCTTGCCGGAATTCAACAACCGGAGACGCTATTTTCTTTAAAGATGGTAAACAAATGGTTTTTTGCAGCGATAAAGATCTCCGGGTAATAAACTTTGAAACAAAAGAAACAATTAAACCCGATGAATTCAGTTCAACGAAAAATGAATTACCTGTAATCACACCAGATCAAAAACGACTGATTGTAGTAACAGATTACAGGTATATTATAGTGTGGAATCTTGACAGTAATAAGATAGAGCATGAGCTGCTTTGGCATGAAAAAATCATTGCGGATATGCTGCTGGTGCCGGGTGGAAAAAAATTATTAAGTATTGATTATGATGCTAACGCCATTGAATGGGATATTGAATCAGGTAAACCGCAGTTGCAGTTCAAAACCCATCACAATAGTGCTAATGGAATGACTTTAAGTCCGGATGGCAAAACGATTGCTGTGACAAGCAGGGAGGATAATGTTGTTTTATTGAGAAGCCAAAGCTATACTTTAGTACAAAACTTATTTGGATCTACAGCATACATTGATAATGTATATTTTACTCCGGATGGAAAAAAAATAGTAGTGGTAGAAGGAGCAAGTTTGATAAAAATAACAGATAAAGTTACCGGTAAAGTAGAAAGAACACTTTTTGACAAAAAGGGAAGGATTGATAAATTGATATTCAATCCGGATGGAAGCCGTTTGATCACTACAGGATATGATTCAACATTAAAGGTTTGGGATATAACGGCTGGTCAATTGCTATATACCATCCGTGCTGCTACATTTCATTTTTATGATGCCGTTATTCATCCGTCAGGGGATACATATATAACCTGGGAACCCATAGATGATATTCTTTCTGTAAGGGCTATGGAAACTGGTGACGTAAAGTATAAGCATACAATTACAACCAGTTATTCGGGTGATGCTATTGCGTATACACCTGATGGCAAATGGCTGTTATTAAACGAGGGAGGAGACCTGCAGGTCAGAGACGGTAAAACAGGAGCCCTGGTAAAAAAAATGACAGGCTCGAAAAATCCAATAACATATATCAGCATCAGTAAAGACAGTAAAACAGTGGCTGCTGTTGCGGATTCCATACTCATGGCCTGGGACATAAGCAGTGGTAAAAAAATACTTCATCAAAAATCTTCTTTTGTATCTTATTATGCAGATGCATATACAGGATCACCCTCTTTTGTTAATGTACATTTTAACGATGACGGGAAAAAAATAATCGCTCCGGCTGAAGACGGAACAGCCAAAATCTATGATATACCATTGAATAAAATGGTAATGATGCTTGACAGTGCTTTTTATTACCGTACCCTGAGTGATGCTTATTATACTACTGATGGCAAAAGCATTATTACTATCAGTAAGCGAACAGGATATATCGGTCGATGGGATGCAGAGACAGGAGCACCTCTGTTTTTTATGGGTTCTTCAGATGAATCTATAAGAGCGGTGGCTACCAGTCCCGATGATAAGCGAATAGTATCTGTTGCTGAGGATAACCTGAATATGTATGATCTGCCATCAGGTAAACTATTATATAAAACTATTCTTATCAGAAATATTGACTGGCTGACTATTGATACAGCCGACCGGTACGATGGAACGGAAGCAGCCCGTAAACTTCTTTACTTTACCTGTGGTAAAGAGATCATTGAACTTGACCAGGTCAAAGATCAGCTTTGGGTGCCTGATCTGGCAGAACGAATTAATAATGGTGATACGATAAGGTCCAAAGCCCTGAAAGATCTTAACATATGCGACCTTACTCCGCTGGTGTATGATACGATAACAACCGGGGAGGCTTACCAGTTTCACATCATACCACGGAAAGGCGGACTTGGTGATATAATCCTTGTGGTGAATGGTATTGAAGTAAAACGATATAAACCTGAAGAATTAATAAAGGATGTCAGCCAATACCGGCTCAATGTAAATAAAATGGATTTGATAGATTACTTTATTCCGGGGCAAGACAACAAAGTGGCCATAAAAGCTCTTACGGCTGATAATGCTATTTCATCACGGGGATTGATTGTAAACGAGGATAAAACAAAGCAATCTGCTATACCGCCTAATCTTTTTGCTGTAATGGTGGGAGTTAGTGATTATAAAGGGGATGAACTTGACCTGAAATATGCTGCAAAAGATGCTACAGATATTTCAAATGCCCTGGCTGCATCGGCTAAAAAACTTTTAAATACAGATGGGAAAGAACATGTATTTATATACAACCTGACCACCACAAAAGAAAGATACCAGTTGCCGGAGAAGAACAGTATTAAAAAAGTGTTTGAGGAAATAGGAAAGAAAGCAACAGCTAATGATATCTTGCTGATATTTTTTGCAGGACATGGTGTGATGGAAGGAGAAAAAAAGCAATTTTATTTTCTCACGGCGGAAGCATCTAAAACGTCAGCTGCCGGTGCAGTAAGTGAAGTGGGCATCAGCACTGCAGAGCTGACAGACTGGATGAAACCAGCTTCAATTAAAGCCCAAAAAAGGATTTTAATATTTGATGCCTGTAATAGCGGCCAGGCAATTAAAGATTTTGTAAAAATGGGAGCAGATGATCAAAACTACCTTGCAGCCCGGAATGATGATAAGGCACAGCAGGTAAAAGCAATTGATAAGCTCAATGAAAAGTCAGGTTTATTCATTTTGTCTGCTTCCGCCAGTAATCAAAATGCCTATGAGATGGGCAGGTATTCCCAGGGATTGCTTACTTATTCTCTTTTAAAAGCTATCAAACAGCAACCTGATATACTGGAAGAAGGTAAATACCTGAATGTAAGCCGCTGGTTTAATGCCGCGGAAAAAACAGTAACTGATTTATCAAAGGAAAATGGTTCCCGGCAGGAACCACAGATCGTTACCAATACCAACTTCAACATTGGAATAGTGGATGAAGAAGTGATGGCAAAAATCGTACTACCGCAGGAAAAGCCATTATTTGTGGCCAGCAATTTTCAGAACAGTGATGAAAATATTGCCGATGATGACCTGGAGTTTAGTAAACTAATCAATCTGCAACTCAACGACCTGGCAACGAGAGGGACAGATAGTAAAATTATGTATGTAACTGCTACAACTGCTCCGGATGCCTATTCATTAAGTGGCCGGTATACGATAAAAGGAGACAAAATAATACTAACGGTGAATATTAAGCAGCATAAAATTATCAAATCAAAGTTTGAAGTACAGGGTGCAAAAGATAAACTGAATGAACTGGCTGCGGAAGTAACGAATAAGGCCGCAGGAATGGTGAAATAACCAGCAGTACAAAATCAGCTAAAAAAATTATCTGACCAATAAGCCACCAACATTGAGGTAAAACCTGCAAGTAATCCACCGTATATTTCCCGGGCAGTATGATCAGATACTATGAAGCGGGCTGTACAAACCAGGCCTGCGATCAATAATGCGATAGATATGTAAATACCAAAATTCAACTGTTGTGTAAATGCAAGCAGCAGCATAAACATAATCAGTACTCCTGCACCGATAGCATGCAGGCTAATCTTCATCTTAATGTTCATCATTAGTCCAATCCATGAGCTGATAAATACTGCCAGCGCCAGTTGTACAGCAGGTTTGGGATAATCAGGGAGGTTTCTCCATACGTACCAGATCCAGAAATACCAAACACCACAAGCAACCAATGGTATGATACGATCTTTTTGTTTTTCCAGGTGGAATGATTCAATGAATTTTAAAGCCCGCAACAGCAAAACAGTAACCAGTGGAAAAAAAGTAAACATGGCAAATGCCTGGGCCATGACGAGAATTTTTTCCTTTGGAGTAAACCCGGCAAACAGGTAAGGATGTTCATATACCATGAACCAAACTGCATACAATGGAATAAAAACCGGATGAAAAAGATATGAAATAACTTTTGCTAAGACCACCGTCCCCGAAAAATGCCCGTCAGTAATTTTCATTTTTTTTTTATCGTTCATCATCAGTGCGGTAGACATAATTAATCGATACTATTATTTGTGCAAAGTAAAGGAATTGATAAAAAGGGTGCGGTTTTTGTATATTTATTTATTCGTCTGCAACCCCGTTGAATACTAATCTGACTACAAAAACCTCATTATGAAGAAACTACTGTTTGCCATTACTCTTCTTTTTGTATTGCAGGAAGGCTATTCACAAAAAATTGACAAAGCCAAAATGCAGGCTATGTATGATGCCATTAAAGCAGCAGGTATCCGTCATCCGGATTTTGTAATGGCTCAGTGTATGCAGGAAACAGGTAACCTCAATTGTAAAAAATGCTGCCTCCGCTATCACAACCTTTTTGGATTTTATATAAAAGGGAATAAATGCAAAAAATTCAATT
>Ga0209573_1003968_pt1 | contig 15290 bp, 16 predicted proteins | sample TNRBio252014_DNA_FD_185870 | JGI IMG/M metagenome (GOLD analysis project Ga0209573, IMG submission 185870) | Wastewater treatment Type I Accumulibacter community from EBPR Bioreactor in Madison, WI, USA - TNR Reactor_6/25/2014_ DNA (SPAdes)... | ecosystem: Engineered > Bioreactor > EBPR >...
TTCTAATCGTACACGTGATCTACGACACGCGTGACGCGATGGGCGCCAACGCGGTCAATACCGTCGTCGAGTCGTTGGCCCCCGAGATCGAATCGCTGACCGGTGGCCGCGTGCATCTCCGCATCTTGTCGAACCTCACCGATCGTCGACGCGCCTGGGCCAGCTGCCGGCTGCCCGCCGCTGCGCTTGCCTTTGACTCGTTTTCGGGCGAGCAGGTCCGGGACGGCATCATCGAGGCTTATGCGTTCGCGGCGGTCGATCCCTATCGCGCGGCGACTCACAACAAAGGTATCCTCAACGGCATCGACCCGGTTGTGATCGCCACCGGCAACGACTGGCGCGCGATCGAGGCCGGCGCTCACGCCTACGCCGCGCGGGCGGGGCGTTATTCCTCGCTCAGCACCTGGATGCAGGGGGAGGATGGCGCGCTCGAGGGACGCCTCGAACTGCCGCTCGCCGTCGGCATCGTCGGCGGCGCGACGCGCGTTCACCCCACAGCGCAGGCCGCGCTCCGGATCCTCAACCTCTCGAGCGCACGCGATTTGGCCGAAGTGCTGGCCGCAGTCGGCCTGGCGCAGAACCTCGGCGCATTGCGCGCGCTGGCCACAGAAGGCATCCAGCGCGGCCACATGAGCCTGCACGCCCGACAGATCGCGGCGGCGGCGGGCGCGACCGGCGATCAGATCGACCGGATCGCGGCGCAGCTTGTCGCAGAAGGTCAGATTCGAGTGGCCCGCGCACGGGAAATCATCGAGGGGCGCGGGGTGAAGGGCGAAGAGCGCGGAGGGTGAACCGCGCCCCGCGCCCTAAGCTCCTCGCCCTTAGCCCGTCATCGCTCCTCCCCCTGTGACCAGAACGGTCACAACCTCCAATTCTTTAAGGAATCCGCCTTGACTCTTTAGAACTCTTGTTCTAATAATTGGAACATAAGTTCTAGGGGAGGTCGTCATGGCGCTGGCTGTATCGCGGGACTATTTGAACTTTCAGTCGGATCGCATCGAGCGGGTGCTGGCTTCGCATCGCGTCCCGGTTCGCGTCCATGGCGGCACGGTATCTCCTCGCTGGATCCGGTTCCACCTGACTCCGGCCATCGGCGCCAAGATCGCGACAGTGCGCAACCTTTCAGAGGAACTGGCCCTGGCGCTTGGCGCCGCCGATGTCCGTGTGGCGCGTGACGGCGAAACGCTTGCACTTGAGGTGCCCCGGGCCGATGCCGAACCTGTGCGGTTGCTTCCGATGCTCCGGGGCATGGGCAACATCCCCACGCTGACGGCCTGTGCCGGTCTGGCTGAAGATGGTCGCCCCTTGATGCTCAAATTGAACTCGCCTGACGTCGCACATATCCTTGTTGCCGGCGCGACGGGCTCGGGCAAAACCGAGTTGATTCGCAGCATCGTCCTCTCGTTGGCGATCACCAATCGGCAGAGTAAGGTTCAGTTTGCCCTGATCGACCCCAAGCGCCGTGGGTTGCGGGGCCTGGGCGTGATGCCACATTGTCTGGCGCCGGTCGCCGAAGACCCTCGGGCGGCGACGACCCTGCTCGAACGGCTGGTCGGGGAGATGGAGCGTCGCGACCGCGAGGGGATCGACACCCCGCATATCGTCGTCGCCGTTGACGAGTTGGCGGATCTGATGATGGTGGGTGGCAAGCCCGTGGAGATCGCGCTCGTGCGGCTTGCGCAGCGCGGGCGTGAGGCCGGCATCCATCTGGTAGCCGGCGTACAGAAGCCCTCTGCGGCCGTCATCGGCGGCATGCTGAAGGCCAATTTCCCGGTGCGTCTTGTGGGTCGGGTCGGCAGCGCGGAAGACGCCCGTGTCGCGGCCGGGGTCTCGGCCACGGGCGCCGAGCGGCTGTTGGGCCGCGGCGATTTCATGGCGGTGGCAGCCGGGCAAACCGTTCGGTTTCAAGCGGCCTGGGTTCCACCCGTCGATTGGGATATGGCGCTGCGGCGCCTGTGAGAGGTCACGATGAGCGCGGCACGCGTGATGGCATTGGTCTTTCTCTTCGGCTTCGGCGGCGCGCTGGGGATCGTTGTCGCCCAGCGTCTTTCGGCCGAGTCGATGGCCGTCATCGTCGGGGTGGTGGCCGGGGTAGCCGCCAGCGTTCCGACAAGCGTAGTCGTTGCCTGGATGGCCGGCAAGATGGCGCAGCGTCAGGCGCCACCGATTGTCCAGGCCAGCGAGCCGCGGATCGTCGTGGTTCCGCCGGTTCCAGCTGGTTCGGCGGTTGCAGGCTATCCGGGGGCGCCGGGCGCGGCATCCGGCCTGCCACGACTTGAACCGGGCGAACGCCGCTTCCGCGTGATTGGTGGCAGTGAAGTCGAGATCGATGGATCCGACATCAAACCCATTGAGGAGTCGACATGGCAACGTTGAGGGAGCGGATCACGATGTGGCACAAGCGCGATGGGATTTTTCCGCGGACGTTTGTCTGGCGGGGAAATCGGGTCGAGGTGGCCGCCGTTGAATCGTGTCGCACCGAGAATCGACAGGGTCGGGTACGGCGCCATATCTTTCGTGTGCGGACTGATCGCGGGACGTTTGAACTCGCCGAAGACGTGGGGCGCAATGCCTGGCATGTTGAACAAATGTGGCTTCGCGCAGGCTAGAGAGGTAAACTAGCCGCCGGAGGTACGTTATGGGAAAAGTTATTGCCGGCATGGCGATGTCGCTCGATGGATTCGTGGAGGATCGCCACGGCAGTGTGAGCGCGTTATATCCCGATCTCGCCGGCCTGCGCGAGGCCGAGCCCTTGAAAGAGGCCATTCGTGACACGGGCGCCGTTGTCATGGGTTGGCGCACCTATGCGATGGCGCCCGACCCCGACGCCTACGCCGGGCACTACGAGTTTCAGGTGCCGGTCTTCGTTGTCGCGCGGCGAGTGCCCGATCGGCTCCCCAAAGAGTCTCCACCCCTGACATTTACGTTTGTGACCCATGGCGTCGTGCGTGCGATCCAACAGGCGCTCGCCGTTGCCGGGACAAAGGATGTCATGATCGTCGGCGGCCCGGCGACAATGAACCTCGCCCTGCGTGCCGGGCTGGTTGACGAGCTGCACGTCGATCTGGTCCCCGTCCTTCTTGGCCACGGACTGCGCATGTTCGACGAGGGTGGGCTGCACCAGACGGCGCTGGAATGCCTGCAAACGACGGCGCTCCCGGGCGGGCGGATGCACCTGAAATATCGATTGGCGCGACGAGCTTGAGCGGCGGCGGGTTACGCCGTGGCGAGGGTTGAGACCAGAACATCCAGGGCCGTTAGCGGATCCATCCGCCCGGTCTTGACGTCGATTTCGCACTCGAACAACTGCCGATAGAGTTGCTCGAGGCCTGCCAGCGTGTAGTTCTTGGTTTGCTGGCTGAGTTTCCCTGCCGGATAGGGGTGCAGACCAAGCGTCTGGGCGATGACGTTTGGCGAGGCGTGAGAGTCGACCAGTTCCTTGGTTTGGATCAAGAGCCGATACTGCCGCGTGATCATGGCCAGCACATAGCCGGCGTCTTCATGCTCGAGCAGCGCGTGCAATTCGCGAAGCGCGGGTTGTGCGCGACGCAGGCCGAGATGGTCGACGAAATCAAAGACTCGCGCCTCTACCCCGGCTTTGGTCAGCGCCTGGACGTCATCGACCTCAACCGGGCGCTTCCAGGCGACATACGTGAGTAGTTTCTCGATCTCGTTGCCAAGCGCACGTGGCTCGTGCTCGGCTTCGGCCAGGGCGCGGGCAGCGGCGGGCGTGATCTCACCCTTGTGGTGGCGGGCGCGCTTGCGGATCCAGTCGACGAGCGCATCGCCCTGAGGGACATCGAACTTTCGCACCTTGGCCCAGGGCAACTGCGCCAGAGCCTTGAACAGTGGGCCACGTTCCGAGAGCTCGCGTCTCTCGAGAAGGACCAATGTCGCAGTCTCCGGGAGATCCGGCAGATAGGCGATCAGGGCGGCCAACGTAGCCTTGCCGCTCTCGCTGACTTCGCCCTCTTCAGCTTTGCCTTGCAGCCGCGTGATCCACCCTTCAACGATGGTCAACCGCTGATCGGCCAGAAAGGGCATAGCCCCGCACGCGCTCTGGATGTCAGCTAGTGCCACCGTGCGACCGTCGAGCAACGCGATGTTCAGGGCAGCCGTACCCGGGTCGGGGGCGACCCGCCCCTTGAGTTCATCAACGAACTCGGTGCCTGCATATTCGTCGGTGCCGTGCAACAGGTATAGACGTGGCGTCATAGGGCACAGCGTCTCGGTCAGTCGCAGGTCTCGACAAAATGGGTGCGCATCGGGCCGGGGAGCACGCGAACCGAGACAAGTCGCATGTCACGTACCTCGGCTGAGGTCGTGATGCTCCGCTGAAGTGAAGGACCGAGCGGCTGAGCCGCGATCAGGGCCAGGGTCGCCAACGAGGCGGCCACAGGCAGACGATCGAAACGCTCGCGCGAATCGCGCGTGCCCATGAAGGCGACGAAGACCGCGCCGGCCGCGGCCAGCCCGGCTGTCACGTAGTTGGTGCCGCAATGCGGATGGATCGCCAACTCGCGTTCGCCGGCGCGCAAGCGTCGCAGTGCCTCCTCGGCCGCGCGCGCGATCGCTTCGGCATCGACGTCACCATGAATGTAAAAGCCGTTGGGTGTGGAGCGCCCGGCCAGGCTGACCCGATGCGTCAGCCCAAGCACCGTGATCGTGGCATGCTCGAGGCCGTGGTTGCGTCGGGTTCGATCGATCAGAGGGGATCGCAAGAGACTGGCGAACATGGGGTTGATTATAGCAACTGGGCCCGGTGGTGTACCGGGCCCAGTGTTCTCACTCGTCCATATTCGCGCGGCGCATGCGCTTGTTGATCCGGCGGATGGCCTTCTTCTTCTCGATCCGGCGCACCTCGCTCTTGGACACAAACCAGCGCTTGTTGCGCAGCTGGGTCAACAGGCCGCTGCGCATCACTTTCTTCTTGAAGCGCTTGAGCAGTTGATCCTGCGACTCGTTCGGGCGGAGTACAACTTTGGTCGTCATGGGTATTTCACCTCCCTTCAAGATGGGAGTGGGCCCGGCTGGCGACCGAGCGGAGCGAGTCTACCCCAGGCGGGTGGGTTTTGTCAATGAAACGAGCAGCAAAGCGACATCACTCCGCCTCGATCTCTTCATCTTCACGGGTCTTCCAGGTGCGCGACGCCCGGTCGATGAATAGCACCCCGTCCAAATGGTCGATTTCGTGCTGAAAGATGCGGGCCAGCCAGCCCTCGGCCTTGATCCGAATCGGTCGGCCCTGTCGGTTCAGGGCCTTGATCGTTACGGCGTTATGTCGCATGACCATTCCAGCATATCCGGGGATCGAGAGACAGCCCTCGGCGCCGTCAACCATTTCCTCGGAGCGCCCGGTGATTTCGGGATTGACGATCACATAAAGCTTGGCCGCTGGAGGCTCGACGCCCTCCGGCAGATCCTCGGGATCTGGAGCGTATTCGATGACTGCCAGACGGATCGGCTCGGCCACCTGCGGCGCCGCCAGGCCAACGCCTGGGGCATCGCGCATGGTCTCGATCATGTCATCGATCAGGCGCTGGATCTCGGGGGTGCGGGGGTCTGCGATCGGTCGGGCCTTTCGGCGCAGGATCGGGTTGCTAGGGGTGATGATCGTGAGCAATGACATCTCGACTCAAGGCTTCTGACGCTTCTGCGCGTCCTCCTGGGCGACCTCGTGATAAGCGGCCATCCAGCGTGACATTTCCTCGCGTTGTCGGGCGGCATCCGCAGCCTCTTTGCGCGCCTTGACCGCTTCCATCCGTCGATAGATGTCGTTCTGGACACCCACCGGATCGAAGACGCCCTCGAAGCGGAGCTCATCGGCGCCGACCTTCGCGATCACGCTGCCGTAATTCAGCAGCAAGCCGAGCGCCCCCGGGCGCTCGTACTTCAAGCTTAACACGTTTCCAAGCGGCGCCGAACGTCGTTCCTCTGAGCCCAGCGGCTTGCGGTAAAGATCGACGATCTGGTCGTTAGTCACCAGATAAAGATCGTTCTTCCAGTCCTCGAACTGATACAACCACCAACCCGCAAGTGGGAGAAAAGTCAGAAAGACCACATAGGCGACGATATCGGGGGCAAAGAACTCCGGCAACAGGCCGAAAATCGCGGAGACTGCAAAGGCCACGAGCGCCACAAGCCCGAGCGAAGGATAAAGGGTCTCGCGAATCAACTCGAACCAGTGCTTGCGATAGATGACAGTGTCGCCTTGCGTGAAGCGAACCTTGAAGGAAAAGAACTCGGCGATCTGGGCCAGCAGACCGGGCCCAGCTCTGTCGTCCCTCGCGTCCTTGTTCTTCTTCGGCCCCTCATCGGGCGGGCTCAAACTGCGTCGGATCGCTGTCTTCATGGCTTCGCGTTCGGCGAGTCGATTTCGGTTGCGCGACCGATTCCATTGCTCCTCGACCAGAGCCGCCAGGCCGGCCGCGTTACCCACTGAAGTAAACGAGATCGCGCCCGAGAACGTCCGCACCAACACATCGCCGATACCGATCGAGCGCGTGATCACGTCAGTGATACGCACATCGACTGAAAGCACCGAGCCGAGTGGCGACTCCTGCCGGCTGTCGTAGATGCCGATGATTTTCTCGAGGTACACAACGCGCTGATCGGTGACGATGAAGTAATCGTTGCCCCAATCGAGCACCAACCACCACATCCAGCCCAGGACCGCAAATACGCCGAGCCCGCCGACGGTCGCGCCCCAGAGCACATCGTTGAGATACAGCCACACGCCGACGCCGGCCGCGATCGCCACGACCAAACCGACAACCGGCAGGAACAACGCCTGATAGAGGATGATCGGGTGCCGACGCGCCACGGCATAGACCTGCTCGCCGGGCGTCAGCCAGTTGAAGCGCATCCGGCGAGCTTGCTCACGGCCCTCGGCCATTAACTCGAGGTTTGCCCGGAGCCCTGGCACCTGCTGGATATCGGCTTCGAAACGCTCGAATTCAAGCCGCAGCAGTTCACAGTCGGTGACGGCAACCATCGTCGCAGACCGCGCCGCTCGCTTAAGCAAAGCGCGCTCGCCGAAGAAATCGCCTGCCTTGAGCACGCCAAGATCGACCTCGCGTTCACCGACCTGCCGCAGCGCACGAACCTCACCGCGTGTAATGATGTAAAACGCTTCCCCTCGATCGCCCTGCCTGAAGATCACGTCCTCGGCGGAATGGGCTTCCACGGTGAAATGCTCAGCCAGGCCTTCGAGTTGCTCGTCGGTGAAGCCCTTGAACAGGTAAATCGGGCGCATCCGCGCCACGTACGCCGCCGCGTTATCCATCGCACATTCATTCTAGCATCGGCAGGTAGAATGCGCCGAATGATGCCCAAACCGCTTCCCCCATCCGCCCAGCGCGTCCAGGACGCGCTCGACAGCGCCGGTCTCGGACTGACCGTTCGTGAGCTCGAACAAAGCACGCGCACATCAGCCGAGGCCGCTGAAGCCGTCGGCTGCACCGTCGCCCAGATCGTCAAGTCGATCATCTTCCGCGCCAAGGCCAGCAACAGGGTTGTGCTCGTGTTGACCTCCGGCGCCAATCGTGTCGACGAGCACAAGGTCGCGGCGCTATTGGGCGAAGGGCTCGGAAAGGCCGATGCCGACTTCGTGCGCGAGCGCACCGGTTTCGTAATCGGCGGCGTGGCCCCAGTCGGTCACCGCGAGGCCCCGATCACGTTCATCGACGCCGATTTGCTGTCTCACAACGAGATCTGGGCCGCCGCCGGCACGCCGAACGCGCTCTTCCGTCTGACGCCGGGCGATCTCCAGATGCTCAGTCAGGGGCGCATCGCCGACGTCAAACGCGCCTGAGCCTTCGGGCGCCCGGCGAGCAGCTGGCTGAGCGTCACACACTGCCAACCCTGCTCCCGGGCGTGCGCGACAAGCCCCGGCAATGCAACCACTTCCTGCCAGAGGAAGTGTCCAAGAAAGATGTCCCCGGCCCGCGCCTCAGCGACAAACCCCGCGACGACCTCGTCTGGCCCTGGGTTCGCTGAACGCTGCTTCATCGAGTTCACGCGGTTCCACATCGCGATTTGAAGACCCGCCGTTGCCGCCGCGCGGCGCACCGTCTCGGCGTTCCACCCGTCGCCATAGGGCGGTCGCAGAAAACGAACGTCGTGCAAACCGAGTTGATCCCGCGCGACCCACTTCCATTGCTCGATCTCGTTGATGACGGCGTCGAAACACAACGCTCCAAGCGCGGCATGGCTAAAGGTGTGGCATCCCAACTCATGCCCCTCGCTCACCGCACGTTGCCAGACCGCCGGCTTGTCGAGGATCGCCTTGCCCGTCGGGAAGAGCGTCAACCGGACGTCGGCCGCTCGCGCGGCGTCCAGTAGACCGGCGACGTTGACGTACCCATCGTCAAACGTCAGCGCGATCCGTTTGCTCCCCTCTGGCGCCTTGAACCAGACCGAAGGCCCTGGCTCACCCTCCCCGTGGGCGGGTCGAGCGGGCGTGGCAGTCAGGGCGCCGGCGGCGCCCGTCAGTGACAAAACTGCGACCTTTAGAAACGTCCGACGGGAGGCGTGAGTGACCATGATCGACCTCAGAGTGCGTTAGTGACACTCTGAGGTCGCCGGTTCACTCGAAGGTTCTCGGCGAGTTACGGCTTAGCGACCGTTGGTTCACCGCCAGGTTACTTCGTTTCTCGCGCCGGCCGGTGCGTCGGATTGAGCCGAGGGGTGCGTCGAAGGTGATGCGAAGAGGCCCGCCCGGTGAATGCTCCGGGCGGGCCAAAAACGGGGGGATGTGGGGGTTACTTGACCTTGATCGAGATCGCCTTCGGGCGGGCGCTCTCGGCCTTGGGCAGCCGAACCGTCAGCACGCCGTTCTCGAGGCCGGCCTCGACCCGCTCGCTATCGAGCTCGGCGGGGAGCCGGAAGGTGCGTGCGAACTTACCGTAGGTGCGTTCTCGGACGAGCCAGTCGCCTTCGGCTTCCGTCGCAGGCTCGACCTTGACTTCACCACGGATCGAGACGGTGTTGCCCAATACCTCGATCGTCAGATCTTCGGCCTTGAGCCCGGGGACGGCGGCGGTCACTGTATAGCCGCGCTCACTGGCCTGGATGTCCATGGGCAGGCTGAGCGTGTCTTCCGAGAAGCGTTCTGAAAGCGGCGCCAACGCCTCTTCGAACCAGCGATCCATCATGCGGGCCATCGGGCTGGGGCGGTAGTAAGGGCGAATAGTGAGTGACATGTTGACCTCCTGCATCAACCGATGTGATAACCAACTGATGACCGCACTTTAGCCGGGCCGTGTTAGAGGAATGCTTGCGGTGCATCTGCATTTCGTTAACAACCGGACCAGGAGGGTCCATCCACACTCAGCGAGCGCTCATGCCCAAGCGATACGAATCTAATACTCAGGCGTCATGCTCTAGACATCTCCGCGCACCGGATCCAACCAACCCCGGCGCGGACGGGAGGTCACCCATGTCGTGGTCTATCAAACTCGGCCGGTTCGCCGGGATCGACGTCTTTCTCCACCTGACGTTCCTGCTCCTTGTCGCTTTCATCGGCTACAGCAGCTTCGTCGACACAGGCACGGTCGCGGGCGCGATCGAAGGGGTGTTGTTCATCCTCGCGCTGTTCGGCAGCGTGGTGCTCCACGAATACGGGCACGCATTGACGGCCCGCCGCTTCGGCATTCCAACGCGCGATATCACCCTCTACCCGATCGGCGGTGTGGCCCGGCTCGAGCGCATGCCCGAGAAGCCGTGGCAGGAGTTGGCCGTCGCATTGGCCGGCCCGGCCGTCAACGTGGCGATCGCGTTCGTGCTGTTCTTTGGGTTGCTTGTCACAGGGAATCTTGGCTGGCCCAGCCTCCAGGCCATGGAGAACGGCCCGCTGCTTCAGCGCCTGATGTACACCAACCTGTCGCTGGCGCTCTTCAACCTGATCCCGGCCTTCCCGATGGATGGTGGCCGCGTGCTGCGCGCCGGGCTGGCCATGTACCTGAACTACGCGATGGCGACGCGGATCGCCGCCGGGCTGGGCAAGGCTGTGGCCCTGGTCTTTGGCTTTGTCGGGCTGTTCTCCAACCCGATGCTTGTGCTGATCGCCGTGTTTGTCTGGTTCGCGGGCGACCAGGAGGCGCAGGCGGTGCAGATGCGCAGCGCGTTGTACGGCATCCCGGTCGGCCGGGCGATGGTGACCGACTTCCGCACCATCTCACAGTATGACCCGTTGCTGCGTGTCAGCGACCTGCTCATCGTCAGCGAACAGCAGGACTTCCCGGTCGTCGATGACGGTCAGATGGTCGGCCTCGTCACACGCGACGACCTGATCACGGGGCTTGCGCGGCGTGGCCTCGGTGGGCGAGTGGCCGAGATCATGCGCCGACGGTTCCTGGCGGCCAACCCCTTCGACCAACTCGAAGCCGTTGTGCCTCGCATGCAGACAGTCGCGGCCGAATCGGTGCCCGTTGTCGAACAGGGACGCGTCATCGGGCTGCTCACCGCGCACAACATCCGCGAGTATCTGATGATCCAGGAGGCGCTCCGCCACCGGCGCGGCTGAGTTGTCCCCTGTGACGAGAATCGATCCAGGGCCGGTTTCACCCGGCCCTGGATCGATTCTCGTCATACGCGTCGGATCCGCGTTTCAGTCGCTCTTCTGTCGCAGCCGTTCGAGACGCCGCGCGACAGCTTCAACCACAGCCGCGCGCTGCCAATCGGGCCTTTGGGCCATGACGATCGCCTGTGCTCGCTCCGCCCAGCGCAATGCCTGCGCCAGGTCTTGCGCCTTCCACTCGTAGTACTTCGACAATTCGACGCACGGCAGGGCTTCGTCGATCGTAAAGGACGCCCACTGTTCCCAAAGCGGAACCGCTTCGGCGCGTCGACCGGTTCGTTTGAGCAGGAAGCAGAGCTTCTCAAGCGCCTCGGCCCGATCGTCAAGGGAGAGCCGCCCGGCCAGCGCGCGCCGATATGCCGACTCGGCCTCGAGCGTGCGCTCATCGGATTCGTGCCAGCGGGCCAGCCGCAGCCAGTCTTCGGGGCTGCGCTCATCGGCCCGCGCCGGATCGAAGACCTCGAGCAGATGCGCCGACAACGTCACCATCGAAAGGATGTCGATGGCATTGTGATAGATCACACGCCGCATCGCGGTCGGATCGCCACTGCGCAGGAACTCAACGTACATCCAGGGGATCAGCGCGCCGGGCACGTCGTCGGTCGTTCGCGGGATGCCGAGCACATTGGCCTCGAGCGAACTTAGCGCGCACGACTCGATACGTCCTCGATAGAGCCAGCGTGCCGGGTTGAGAAGATCGAGATGTGGGCGGGCCGCAAACGGCGCGCGCCGTCGGTTTAGCGTGAAGCGGCTCTCGAGCAACGGCACATCAAAGGCACGGCCGTTGAACGTCACCCAGCCGGCGCGGTCGGCCAGCAGATCCGCGATCGCGGCGAGCGCAGCCGGCTCCTCTGATGGATCGCGCAAGAAGTACTGACGCAGCACGAAAGCGTCGTCTTCATAAACACCGACTCCAATGAGAAAGGCAAGCGTGCCGGCGCCGCCGGCTAGCCCGGTGGTCTCGGTGTCGATGAAGGCCAGATCCTTCAGCGCGGCACGCGCCAGAGCAGGCTGGCGAGCCAAGCGGGCAGCGATCTCGGGCGATCGATTGAGCAAATCGCCGAAGGCCACACGGCCATGGCTCTCGTGGAGCGCGCGGCGCTCCTCGATCAGTTGGTAAACGCCCTGGGTGTTGCGGGCTTCACTACCGGGGAGCACGCGTCCCTCGTCGGGGTCATAGCTGCGAACGCTGCGCTGCGTGCGGGGGTTGGGCGCCAGACGAATCGGATCGGGCCGATCCCCGGAAGCCGCCTCGGCGGTCTTGTGGGTCTGAGCCTTACGTTGGGGCCTCAGCGCGTTGAGGCGTTTGCGCAGGTCGCTATCGGACATCTAGGCGGGGATTCTAGCACGTTCGTTCGCACCTTTTCGAAAGACCTCTTCGCGGGTGCACGGGCGAGTTGTCAGCCGCGGAATCCAGTCGCGGCAGAAAAGCCCTGCAGGTCGTGCTTGCACACCTCTTCGCTGGTGTATACAAGCGAGTTGCGAACAAGCCGATCAGGCCCCGGCCGATGCGGCGCGGCCCGACTCCTTGATCGCGCGATCGACGTTGACCCAGAAGGTCAGGAGCGTGAAGCCAACGACAAAGAACAGGATCAGCGACAGGATCGCCAGCCGCAGGTTTCCGAACAGGTCATTGACCAATCCGAAGAGCAGCGGACCGATCCACGACGTGCCGCGCTCACTGACTTCGTAGATCGAGAAGAACTCGGCCTCTTTCCCGGGTGGGATCATGCGCGCGAAGAGGCTGCGGCTGATCGCCTGGCTACCGCCCATCACAAGCGCGATCGCGGCGCCGAGCAGCCAGAATTCAAACTCACGGCGCGGCATCAAGCCAAAGACCAGCTCGTCGCCATTCAGGCCGAAGTACGCGTAGGTCACCACACCCGCCCAGATCACCAGGCTGATCGCCAGGATGTTGCGCGCCCCGAAACGCGCCGCCAGTCTTCCGAAGCCCAGCGCGCCGAGAAAAGCCACGAACTGGATCATCAGGATGACCTGGATCAACGAGCCTTGTTCGATGCCCAGTCCGCCGCGAATGATCGGCGCCGCTGCAAAACTGGCCGCAGCGCTGATCACGGTCTGGATTCCGTCGTTGAAAATCAGATACGCAAGCAGAAAGCGCAAGGTATGCGGAAAGCGCCCGGCCTCGCGAAAGGTCTGCGCGAGTTGTTTGAAGCCGATCGTGAGATAGGTCTCGCCGGCGGGGAGCGCGCGTACGGCGCTACGCGAGCGCAGACGCGCCCAGGTGATGAACGAGAAGCCAAACCACCACACACCCGCTGAAGCGAGGTTGACCCGCACGGCCATCGTCCCCGAGAGCCCAAGTGAATCGCGCAGCTGGTACAGGATCAGGTTGGCGAGCAGCAGCAGCCCGCCGCCGAGGTAGCCCATCGCCCAACCAAACGAAGAGACCCGATCTTGCTGATCGTTGCTGGCGATATCGGGCAAGAAGGCGTTATAAAACACCATCGCCGCGCCGAAAGACAGATTGGTGATCACATACAGCAAAGCACCAAGCCACCAGAGATCGCCCTGCACGAACCAGAGCGCCATCGTCGCAACAGCACCGATCGTAGCGAAGACCTGCAACATGCGCTTGCGGAGGTGCGAGTAATCGGCGATCGCGCCAAGGATCGGAAGGAAGAAGACCTGCAACCCGACGGACAGCGACGTCGCATAGACGAACACCGACTCGGGTTGCACAGCCCACCCCAGAACGTTGAGCGTCCCGGTTCCGGCCGCAGCTGCGGCGTCGGCTGCGAGGCTGGCGAGATAGGGCCCAAGAAACACAGCGATAACTGTCGTGCTGAAGGCGCTGTTGGCCCAGTCGTACATGGCCCAGCCAAAGATCTCGCGTCGATCGTTGATCAATGCGGGCTTCGAACCGTTCACTTTTGAGGTCATGATGATGATGAATACCGACAGGCGTTGGGACGTATGATACCCGGCTTCCGGTATTTCCCTTGAGTGTATTTGTGATTCTCAGGGGTTTGTATTTGGTTGTTCTGGGTGCAGCCGACTCAACATATTGGCGATCCGGCGGTCAAGTCGGCTCATGGGCACCGTCGCGAGTTGCGCCGGGTTCACCCAAACGGCGCCACCGACAGGAACTCCGTCAGTCTGGCCCGGGACAAAGAGCCAGGCCTGCGCACTGATTTTGAAATGTGTGTACGTGTGCGAGAACTCGCCGAGCAGGTCCGGGGGCTGCCCCAATCCGGGTCCACAACGCGCCTCGAGCAAGTTGCGTAGCTCAGCGATCCGGGCCGGGTTGGCCTCACCCACGTATTCAATGAAGGGAAACGCCCAAAGCCCTCCGAGCAAACGCGTCTGGCGTTTCTCGATGAGCACGCGTTCGGAGTCCGCGACCACGCCGATCAAGGCCTTGCGTGTCGCGACGGGTTTCCGCCGGGTGGATCGAGGAAGGCTCTCCTGCGCCCGCGTCCGGTAGGCAAGGCAAGCTGTGCGCACCGGGCAAGCCTCGCAGCGCGGCCGTTTCGGCGTGCAGAGCGTGGCCCCGAGATCCATCACAGCCTGATTGTGGTCCCCGGCGCGTCCCTGTGGGACGAGCCGATCGGCCAGAGCCTGAAGCTCGTGCACGCCGCCCGTAGATTTGACATCTCCTTCATATAAGAAGAGCCGCGCCAGTACGCGCTTGACATTCCCATCAACCACGGCAGCATCGGCACCAAAGGCAATCGAGGCGATAGCCGCTGCCGTGTAGGGTCCGATCCCCGGGAGCGCTCTGAGCCCCTCGACGGATGCGGGAAGAATGCCGTCGTATTTCTGCACCACCACTTGTGCGGCGCGCTGCAGGTTGCGCGCGCGGCTGTAGTACCCCAGGCCTTCCCACTGTTGAAGAACCTCGTCAATCGGCGCCAGCGCCAGCGTCGTGACATCAGGAAAGGCCCGCATCCAGCGCAAATAGTACGGCTGGACAGTGTCTACCTGCGTCTGTTGAAGCATGATCTCGGAGACCCAGATCGCATACGGGTCGCGCGTTCGCCTCCAGGGGAGATCGCGAGCGTTTTGGGCATACCAGACCGACAGGCGACGCGCAATCGCCCGCAGTCGGCGTTGAGGGATCACCGCGGCGAAGTCGGTCTCAGCGCGCGCCATAGGCTACTCGCCCTCTGCGTTTCGGGGTTGTGGATAACCCGTTGAAATCTGTGGATAACCGGGCATAGATCGGTTTGCTACCTGTGGAAAGAATCGCCTGTTCGTGGGATAAAGCTCGTCCGTTTGGTGCTCGCGCACGCCGTCGGTGACTCACCCGGTAGATTCATTTTGAAACAACCTGGAATCGCATCTTCGATGAGCGCCAAGGGGCACGAATCCCTCTTCAAAAGCGATTCAAACCTTTTCTGAGAATGGATAGCCCCTCGCTAGCTCATTAATTCTCCGCCATATACGCGACTGGCGAAAAGAGCTGACACGCATTTTGGGCCGAGTGGGGTATCCTCCTATGGGATGTGCTTGATCGAGCGCCAAGCTTAAGCGCGCTTGACCGAACTCTTAAAGAAAGGGAATCTTTTACAGAGTCAGCGAACGAGCGTATTGTAACGCCCTACCGGGTTTGCTAGAATCCGCGAGCTTAAGGGCAGACGCAGCAAGTTATCCCCAACGCTGTTCGCCCAGTACGCACATACCTTACAACAGAAGAGTCTGACGCGACCGGAGAAATCCTGCCTCTCCTCAACGCCCCACTCAGCGG
>Ga0209573_1003969_pt1 | contig 15285 bp, 13 predicted proteins | sample TNRBio252014_DNA_FD_185870 | JGI IMG/M metagenome (GOLD analysis project Ga0209573, IMG submission 185870) | Wastewater treatment Type I Accumulibacter community from EBPR Bioreactor in Madison, WI, USA - TNR Reactor_6/25/2014_ DNA (SPAdes)... | ecosystem: Engineered > Bioreactor > EBPR >...
TGGGAGACAGTTCGCGTCGGGATGTGGCTGCAGCGACGGCAAAGCTTGAGGAGTTTCGAGTTCATCGGGCGCGAACGCAGCGATTCGTGGCTGATGCCGAGCGGCGTCTGCGTTCCCTGATGGGGGTTCCGCTGGAAGATGGCCGAAAGATCATCCCCACCACCACACCGCTGACTGAAGAATGGCCGGCCGACTGGGATACATCAGCTCAGATGGCAGTCACCTGTCGGCCTGAAGTTTCTCTTCAGCGATCCGTTCTGCAGGAAGCCGAACTTGAACACTTTGCGGCGGATGACAACCTGCGACCGGACGTCAAAGGCTACGCAGGCTGGGGATTGAGTGGTCTTGATTCCCAGCTGGATGGTTCGCTGGAGGAACTGGCGACCATGGACTACGAAAACTGGTGGGCCGGCGTTGTGTATCGTCACGAACTTGGCGGACGACGCGCCAGGTCACTTTATGAACAGGCACAATTGAAACTCTGCCGTCAGAGAGCCACGATTGAACTCACTGAAGAAGACATCTTTGAAGAGTTGCACAGGGCTTATCAGCAACTGATGAATGCCTGGGAGGTCCTGCAACTGACGCAGAGTCAGCGGACCTCCGCCGCTGAGGTGCTGAGTGCAAGAAAGGACATGCACGCGCTGGGCGAACTGGATCTGCAGGATTATCTGACTTCCCTATCCGACTGGGAGCAGGCTACCGCTGCTCAGCAGGCGGCCATTGGCGATTACAACGCGGCTGTCATCCAGTGGGAGTTCGCGCGCGGGACGATTCTGGAACATCAGCACATCTTCCTGGGCTCGACGCCGACGACATCGGAATCGGCAACGGGACCGCAGCAGGAGTCGTTCAGGGATCCGCGGACTCTGGAGGCGTCTGTCCCCTGAAGACGGCGGCTCTTTCCGGACGCGCTGCCACATCGATCGCGGCGTTCATCGTGGGGCTTATGGAGATGAAGCGAACCGAAAATCGCTCAGTAAGCGCCGCGACCGGTGATCACTGCCGGTATCGTCTTCAGCAGGATCCGCAGATCGACCAGCAGGTTGCGTCGCCGGATGTATTCGAGATCCATCTCCACCTGACGGTCGAACGGAATCTCTCCTCGACCATTGACCTGCCAGAGGCACGTCAGGCCAGGAGTTACATCCAGTCGTCGATGGTCCATCGGGGAATATCGAGCGACCTCGCGAGGGACGGGCGGGCGCGGACCCACCAGTGACATATCCCCCTTCACGACACACCACAACTGCGGCAATTCGTCAATGCTGGTCCGTCGAATGATTCGTCCGATCCAGGTGACTCGAGGATCGTGGCGCATTTTGAAGGTGATTCCCGAGACTCCATGAGCGTTAAAGTACCTGAGTTGCTCAGTCAGAGCCTCGGCGTCGATGACCATCGAACGGAACTTTGGAAACCAGAATTCCCGGCCAGCTCGACCCACGCGCATCTGCCAGAAGAGCACGGGGCCGCCGTCCGTCAGTTTGATGCAGGCGGCGACGATCAGAAACAGCGGAATCAGCAGGACAAGTCCCGTGAGAGAGACGGTGACATCAATGAATCGCTTCAGTCGTTCGGATCTGCCGATCGCTGCGGCCTGGGGCGTCTTCGTATGGCTGTCGTGGCAGACGAAATGCGAACGGACTAGCCGCCGAACGCGTCGTCCTCGTTCGCCGTTGATGGAGTTGGAGGTGGACAAGACAACCGGATGTTTCACGTGTGGACTCACAGCACGATCCAGAGATGACCCGTCGGGTCTGTTTCTTTTCAGCAACAAGAAGACTTAGCTCAGAATGGTGGTATTCCCGCGTCATTTCTGGTGATTTCGGTCAACGTAACAAATGGATCTGGACGGGCTGTTTCCGATTTTCGGTTGATGCAGACAGAGACACGCGTGCGTCATGTTTCATCCTGCCTGTACCAGACTGATGAACAACAACGGCATGTTGATCCAGGCCAGCGTGCGCAGGACCGGGAGCAGAGATTCACCGGACGTCCTGGCTGCCAGCAACGCCTGTGTCACAGTGACACAGGTTGTTGACAGCAGTGTCGACAATGCCAGACCATTGACACCCCAGGACTGAGTCATCGGGACAACACACGCGGCATGCACGACCAGTGCCATCACGTAGGCCAGTGTTCCGGTACGAACCTGGTTTCGAGCCAGCAGCAATTGAAACTGCATTTGTCCGACGCCGCGGATCAGGGCTCGACACAGCAGAACCGGAAACAGAATTCGGACGCCGGTGTATCGGGCATCATAGAGTTGCTGGACAAGCCACGGTCCGGCACAGACGGCCAGTGCAGCGACCGGAATGATCCACAGAGAAATCAGATTCATCAGTCGCTCATGCGCAACCTGCCGCTGCCGTTCGTCGGTGAGGCGACTGAGTGACGCAAAATGAACTTCGCAGAAGCGGCTGATCAGCGAATCTGCGACTGCCGCCAGATTCCATGCCACAGCGTAAAGTCCCATGTCATGACTGGAGACCATTCGAAGCCCCAGCAGGCGATCGATGTTCATCCACATCGCCATCACCAGAGTGTTGATCAGGATCTGAGTACTGAATCGACGAAGCTCACGAGCCACCTGTCGATCAGGACGCACGGGACGCCCGGGGCAGAGGAGAAACGAAACCACAATGCCGGTGGCCGCACCTGTGAGCGTTCCAAAAACGATGGCCCAGACAGATGGGACGAAAATGGCAATCAGAACGCTGGTCAGTGTCCCGGTCACCGTCATGGTGAATTCGTCGATAAACACCGAGCGAAAGTCCATCGCTCGACGAAGTCGAGGCAAACCCGGACTGCGAAGGCTCATCAGGGCCGGACGCAGCGCCAATACAGCCAGAACGGGTGCGAGCTGAGGCTGGTTGAAGAATTGTGAAACGGGCCAGGCCGTGGCAATCGCAACGCCAGTGACCATGAATCCACGACAAAGACTGATCCACCATCCGGTACTCAGCACTGTCCGGTCATCACCCAGCGGATGTCTGACTAATGCCGGTTGAACGCCCAGATCGGATAACCACTCCAATGTCGTCAGGAACGTCAGTGCGGTTGCCACCAGGCCAAACGCCTCGGGTGCAAGCAGTCGTGTCAGTGCCAGATTGCTGCCCAGACGGACAAGAATTCCGGCCAACTGCGATATGACAGTCCAGCCGGCTCCGGACAGGTTCCGCTGCGAATCGGCGCTGAATCGTTTTCTAACGAAATCCAGGTGGGGCATCATGGTGATCGAAGCCCGATCCTGCTGAGCTGCCAGTGGTGCAGAAATCTGCGGAACTGTTCGTCGCCATAACGTGGGGCGTTGCGAATCCACGCGCCCAGATAGCCGACAAGAATACACAGTCCACCCAGAATGTAGGGGCGTTCCAGCATTCGGTAGGCCGTAATCCCCAGCAGATACACGGGATGTGTTCCCATGAAGTACTGGCCACGTCCCCAGCGTCTTCGTCCGTGATACACACTGCGGAACGAGGATCCCATCAGTCGCAGATGGATAATCCGCAGATTCGGATCCGAGTCACTGACGGCTTTCCAGCCCCGCATCCGACAGCTGTGACAGTCGATGCCATCCCACATCACTTCGCGTACAAACCCGCCAATTTCCTCGAAGCATTCCCGGCGATACAGCTTGCAGACTCCGTGCGAAAACTGATCCCCTGTTCGTTCAGCGACCAGTTGACCATTGAGCGGAACCCAGCATTTCCCGCTGATGGTTCCCAGTCTCGGATCGGCGGCAAATCGTTCCATGAGGTTCTGAAAGTACCCTGGCAACAGTTCAATATCTGCATCCATCTTGCAGACGTAATCAAAGGCGCGGATGTCCTGTGATTCAAGACCCGTGTAGAAGGCTTCAATGACTCCTGGCCCCACTCGTCGTGGTGCTCCGGGCGCCCGGTGGATGACGTGAATCCAATCATGCTCAGCCGCATATCGTTCTGCGATCTCACCCGTCTGATCACTGCTGCCATCATTGACAATGATCCATTTTGTCGGGCGATAAGTCTGCTGCAGCAGACTCTGAAGGGTCCGTTCAATCCATTCCGCTTCGTCTCGGGCTGGAGTAACGATCAGAATTCGAGGTGAAGCAGGAGTTGTCATAATGGCCTCAAATGCATCTGAGGATTGCCGTGTTTTATGCCGGTGGTCTGCGCCGAAGAGAGCCGGGACGATGATCGCGCCGGAACGGTGTTGTGTGTCAGGGTCGAATAAATCTCACAAAGGGCATCGGCTTTACGATCCCATGTGTAAAGATCGCGAACATTCTGAATTCCCTGCCGCGCCATCGTGCGGCATAAGGCGAGATTACCGGCGAGTGATTCCATGGCGGCCGTCAGGTGCGATACCACATCGCTCCGACAGCCCATCGGCAATCGAACACCGGTGGTGTCATCAATCAGTTCGGCAGGACCACCGTAATCCATGACGATGGCCGGAAGGCCGCTGGCCATCGCTTCCAGCACGACAGCACCACCAAATTCCCGCAGACTGGGGAACACGAAGGCCTGGCTGGCAGACAGCAACTCCGCGACCTGCGGCTGAGGCAACCAGCCGTGAAAGTTCACGGTTTCTGCAAGACCCAGCTGGCAGCATTTTTCCTGAAGGTTCTGCCGCTGAGGACCATCGCCCACAATCTGCAGGCGACATTTTCGCAGGAGGGATGATCTGGCCATCGCATCGAGAATCAGATCAAAACCCTTGTACGGCACCAGTCGTCCGGTGGAGATGAATCCGAACGATCCCGCAGGTTCCGTCCAGTCTGATGCGATTGGAAACTTTACCGGGTCAATTCCGTTCTCCGGCAGATGAAATTGCTGTCCATGGAAGTACTTCGGGATCTCAGTGGCGGTGTGCCGACTTCCGCTGATGACACCCGCGAGATGCTGGTACGTCGACCGAAATCCTGGCAGTTGCCGATACAGTCGACGAAGCGGTGATAACCACTCACGTTCACTGCTTCGCAGCTCGGGGAACTCCTGCGGCCACGGAAGTCCGCCGTTAAGCGGGCCCACAACCATGGGAACCGTGGTCCTTGCTGAAAGTGGGCTGGGCAGCGTCGGCGAAACGGGTGTGATGCGATGAATCAGATCAAATTCGTCGGATTTCAGCCTGCGTTTCAGGCGGCTGGCAACCGCCATTTCGAACGCCACGTAGGCCGGCCAGCTGAACGCCATATTGGTCGTCCATCCGAGGCTGCTTCCACCTCGAAGCAGCCTGCCCATCCGGTAGAGTGGCTTCGTAATCCATTCATTATCAATCCACAGGATCTCAATTCGGTTCGCCAGTCCCTGTCGTTCCAGCGCAGGGCGATTGCGGATGTGCGTGGCCAGTGTGATGTGCAGGTCTGATCGCTGGCTCAGCGCGTTGACGACGTTGAATCCGACGAGCGGTACGCTGGTCCAGTCAGGATTACAGGCTTCAGCCAGCAGGACGATTTTCATGAATGATGCAGAGTCAGAGGGGCGATGTTTCAAAAACTCTACATCACGTCATGACAGTCAGCATCGTAAAAATCATTCTCTGGAAATCAGCGACTGGTAATGTGTCAAAGTGGCTTCCTGCCTGTGCCGATTTGGCCGGGAGTGTCGGCTTTGATCGGAACGCTCGGAAATCTTCTGAAACCATCCTACGGCCTGCTGTTGAAAGGAGTCTGCTGGCAGGCGATGGCAATCCGCGTGAGCGATCAGGTGAACACCAGGGGACGTAAACGGCATCCAGGTGCTGCGGAGGTAATCGGAGTAACTTGAAATCAGTCGACCATCCTGCAGGAAGCTTTCTGAGTACCAGGACTTTCCGTCAGTAAGGACACCGGGAATTCCGGATTCACGAAGATCAGTCCCTCGAAACTTCAGACAGACAACCAGGGCATGATGTCGATCTCCGCTGATTGATGCATGCCAATGAGTCTGCAGGGTCGGCGATTGTCCCAGCATCCGCACGGCGAAGGCCCCGGAACTTCGGGATTCGCAGAACATGCCTAAGGGAGGCACTTCCGGAGGCGAGACAGAAAGGCGAATGAGGTGACTGCAGAACGGCAGCATCAGGCCCATCAGGACCAGCGCGTTTGCCATGGAACAGACGCCGTGAACCTTCGACTGCTGCACCACAGCACCAGCCGACGAACTTCCGCGAGGCGTTGCAATCATCTCATAAAGTTCGCGAATCACACCCGGTGCGACGAGGATCCAGCCCGCGATATGGAGCGAGACCACAGGAACTGTTCCGGCAAGACATGTCCATCGCGACCATGTTGCGCGGCGGATGAAGTCGGATGTCAGTGGACAGACAAGCAGCCAGGCAACCCAGAACGAATCCACTCGCAGCAGCTGCAGACCAATCCCACTCATCAGCCATAACACCATGATTGCCGTCTTGCGCTTCGGCCCGACATGATCTGCATAGCTGCTGCAGGCAATTACTGCCGTACAGATGCCAGCCAGCCAGCCATGCGACAGAGAAAGGTGCGGACTCAGGAGGCAGACAATCACGGAAATCGCCATTGCCTGAATCCCTCGGTCAAAGACCCCGCATTCATGCCGCGGGACAAAAAGCAGGATGCCGGGAATCAGCCAGAAAAAACCGATTGCGTAGTGAACCTCCATGGTTTCATGCAGGGGATACCAGATGCCCCGATAACCGATGATCGTCAGCACTCGCAACAGATTCACGACGTAGCCGGTCAGGATTGCCAGAATCAAACCTGTCAGGAATCGCAGGAGGGATGATTCTCTGCGGCGAGTCCACGCGGCGGCCGCAAACAGCAACGCGACAAGATTCAGTCCGGAGCAGTCTTTCTGCCATGGAACCTGAATGCCATTGACGGTCAGATGTTCAGGATTGCTGTCAACGATCTGACCGACGCATTGCAGAATTCCAACCAGTCCCAGACGCGTCAGATCTGACAAGGCCCCATGCGAGTCACTTGTCATCAGCAGCATCAGCAGGCTGATTCCGATGAGGACGTTCCGCTGCTGGCTGCGATCTGTTGATGCGGCGATGTTTCCTCCAGCTGCATCCGTGACTGATGCCGGCTCTGTCATGTGGCATCAGCCCGTATCTGATTCAACCATTCGGCAACGTCAGAGCTGGTGAACCGCCGCTGAAGTTCCAGTGACCAGGCATCAAACGATGTGAGATCCCGGACGCTGGCGGCAGAAAGCGTCAGCAGCAGGACTGTTTCCGATGGCAACGTGTGCGGCAACTGGTCCTGCAGACGTGTGAGCAGTTCACTGTACCGTCGCTCGACAAACATGCGACGCAGTTCCAGTTGCTGTCCGGCAAACTGTTCCACAGCCGTTCGGTCAGACGTACCTTCTCCGGTCGATTCGAAGACCGACTGCAGTCTTTCGGCAAGCAGATTCTGAATGACGTCCGGATCCAGGAGGGCGTTCAGACGAGTGGCGACGTGGGGATCGAGCTGTTGGCTCTGCACAGCCGCTCGAATCAGATCGGCCGTGTCAGGGGCAAGTCCCGAATGCAGACGTGCTGATTCCAGAAGATCGGCATCGTGCATCGTCCAATGGGACGGCGCAGTGGCCAGATACAGTTCCAGAGCCCCCGGCAGATCACCCGAATGCATTTTGAATCGAGCCGCGATGAGCGGTGAAACCCGCTTCTGTTCCACGGCTGTCCTCAACGGGACAGCCCAGGGATTTGTCTGATCGGGACGCAGAGACATCTGCAGTCGATAGGGACCGTAAAGAAACTGCGGTGGGACGTCAGTTGGCCGAATCCGATCGAAGTATTTCAGACCCGCCAACGGATCGGCCTCAGCAAGTCGAACCATTGCGGCCAGGTACAGAAAGGCCGAATTCGTCGTGGTATCCGCCGCCAGCATCACATCAGTTCGAACAGTCGCATTGCCGACGATGGAGTTGAGCGATTTCTCCACATCATTCCATTGAAGATTGTCTGCAAGGAATTCCCCGAGCCCTGCGGAATGTGGGGGGGCGTTCTGAATAGCCATTTCCAGCACGTCTCGAGCAGGTGTCGATTCCGACGCGACTACCGAGTCCTCTCGTGCCGTTCCCTGTGAAGAAGAACTCCGCGGTTCAGCACCAGGAGTTCGCAGGAACAGCAGGATCGCTGCAGTCGAGACAATGCCAATCAGTCCGATACCGGCGCAGTATGAACGTTTCATGTGGGATTCCTGACGATGCGAAGGGGCGAGCATCATCCCGGGACGGCGAGCCACCCCAGGATCCGGATTGCAGGTCGGACCAGCGAACATCCTATGGTCCACGAGGTGCAAATCGTCGGCGTCCGACCATCGCGGCCGCACCTGCAGCCAGCAGAAGGATCACTGGAGGCGCAGGTCCACCTGGCGGATCCCCCGGGGACGGTGAATCTCCACTGGAATCGAATGTGACTCCGTTGGATCTTGCTTCGGTGTGCCCGATCTCCAAGGCATCCAGGGCGGCAGCGTCCGATGTGCTCAGCAGGGAAAAGTCTTCCGGACCACCCGAGAAGTCAAAGAACTCGTCATTGGCGCGTCCGCGGCCAGGGGTATCAAGGAAGGACACATTGACGTTGGCCGAAAGAATGGTGCCTTCGTACTGAATATCGCGCACCTGAATGACGTCATCAAATCTGCCAAGGTCAAATCCAGGCGTCGAACTGGCCAGTGAGTTTCGACCCGTCTGTCCCAGGAGGACGTTGAAACTGCTGTCCTGAGCAGTTCCGGTTTCACGGATCAGAGCGATCGTACCGGTGAAGACATCATCAAAGCTGAACGTTCCGGCCGTCGTGACCAGGATCAGCTCGAGACTTTTGATGGCGATTCCCAGGGATGAGCTGTTCTCAATCCCGCGAGCATTTTCACTGACATCAATCCCCAGCCTCAGGGTTCCATCCACATTCAGGTAGTCCGAAAGGCTTTCGGCTGAGAGATTGCGAAGAAGATTAATGGTTCCGCTGCCCCGCTGGATTCGGTCGGTGAGTGACCTGGACGAATCCTGCCCGGCAGCGAAACCAGCTGAAACCAGCAGTGTGAGACATGCCAGTATCCGTGCTCCGTTGCGCATATCCTCGATCCCATGGTGAGTTTTCTCGACAGATGTTCCTTTCCGGAAGCATAGTTCAGAAAATCATCAAGTGGTGCGATTCCGCACAAGCTGTTGTGTCAGCGCATCATTCCCGTCACTTCTGCTCTTTTTGACATCTGTACTGGTCAATTGGCGAAGCGCGTCAGGGCATTGAGAAGCTCTGGAATCGATTGAGCTGGTCAGATCACAATCGGCTTGCCCAGTTCGCGACGGAGCGGCACAAGCTGGCCGGCGTGCATCATGGGATGAGTGGCGATCAGCAGAAACACAGACCCCATCGTCGGGAACATGTTGCGCAGAAACTCGGGACTGGGGTCGTCAAGCTGACTGGCAGGGAAGGCATCAAGGCACTTCAGAACCGCATCATGCACACTGGTTGCCAGATCGAGGTATTCCTGTTTTGTCAGGAAGTCGGCCGGATTGTCGCTCCCGGCATTCTCCTTCGCATGCTTCTCTTCAAATCCGGCTGGCAATGCCGGGGCTGCTCCTGGCTGGATTCCATTCAGCAGTCCGCATTCAGAACTGATCAGATGCCCCAGTTGCCACGCAACGTGATTGCAGCCCTTGCCCGGTCGCTTCATCAGTTCGGCATCGGACAGATCGCCGACATAGGAGTTCAGTACGGTATTACTCAGTGCAAACGTTTCTTTGATTGCTGACTTTGCGTCCATGAGGTGCCTCGAAATGTGTTTGTGGAATCAGTCCGACTGACAAAACATCGTCTGTGGCGGATCAGTGCCAGTCTACTGTTGCTGGTCTCCGAATTCACTCCGGTCAGGAGATTCCATCAGGTGACGGGCAGCATGGCGACAATCAGTACGCGTTCAGGTAATCGACGCGGGAGACTCTGGCGAAATCGGCTACGAAGAAATCTGCCAGGCTGTGGCCACTTCGATGGTAAAGGATCTACTTGCCAACGGTGACCAGTTCAGCTGCGTTGACATCGACGAAGCTGTGGCCCGTATGGATTCGGTGGCCCCGAGGGAATTCCCGCCAGTGACTGGTCGGTGGAGCTTTGAAGCCTCAGCGGATCACCTGTTGAATCGGTGCAACCGTTACCCGCAGCCTTGACAGGCCGGTTGTCGGGCTGGTTCAATGCCACCCTATAGTCCTCAGTTGTGGAGATCATGGCTGTCCACCGTGGTCCTGAGGCTCAGTCTGCGGCGCTGCCGTACATCAACGGGAGGAATCTCATGGCTCAGAAGTTTGGTTTGCTGTGCCTTGTGCTTGGGCTTGTCTGCACATTGTCGGTCAGCACAGCTGACGAGAAAAAAGACGGGAAGGCAAAAGCTGACGAGAAAGCCCAAAAGGCTCCTAAAGGTGAAGCAAAGTTTGCATGCAAGTGTCCGGTTTCCGGTGCTGACGCCAAGAAGGAACAGGCAACCGCTTACAAGGATAAACAAGTCTACTTCTGCTGTGAGAAGTGCAAAGCGGCCTTCGAAAAGGACAACACAAAGTTCACCGCTAAGGCCAATCATCAGCTGGTTCAGACGAAGCAGTATCGCCAGACCTCATGCCCCCTGTCAGGTGGCAAAGTGGATCGCGAACAGTCAGCCACGGTGGCAGGCGTGAAAGTCAACTTCTGCTGCGAAAAGTGCAAAGGTGCCATTCAGGAAGCTTCCGCAGAAGACAAGATCACCAGGATCTTTGCGGATGACGTCTTTGCAAAATCGTTTGCAGTTCGTGAAGTGGAAGAAGGTGGAGAAAAGAAGGGCAAAGGCAAAGGTAAGGGCAAGAAGGCCAAAGCCGCTGAGGCCAAGAGCTGATCGAACCGCCACAGGCAGTTCAGCACACGCTTCAGGGCGGCAGTTTTTGGACTGCCGCCTTTTTGCTGCGCAGTCTGATATCTGATATTTGATCGCTGCTCCTTTTCATGCGTACCGTGTGATCTTGCTTTGGCAGGGAACAAACTGAACGGATTCCTGTCAATACGACGTGAAGCCCCTTTGGGTTTAAATGAGTGTGACCCCTCATCAGGAAAATCAGGACGATGGCAAAGCAGAAATCATCTCGCAGTAGTGCTCGGAAGGGATCCGGCGAGAACACCTCAAATCGTGGTCGCCCTTCCATCGGCAGCTATCTGATTCAGAGGCTGCAGGATTATGGAGTCCGGGACCTGTTTGGCATTCCGGGTGACTTCGTGCTGCAGTTCTATGGGATGCTGGAAGACAGTCCGATCCGGGTGATCGGGACGACAAACGAAGCATGTGCCGGATATGCGGCTGACGGATACGCTCGCATCAATGGCATTGGGGCCGTCTGCGTCACGTACTGTGTGGGCGGTCTGAGTCTTTGCAATGCGGTGGCCGGGGCCTACGCGGAAAAGAGTCCCGTGATTGTGATCAGCGGAGCCCCGGGGATGAGTGAACGGCGATCAGATCCGCTGCTGCACCATCGTGTTCGCGACTTCAGCACTCAACGCGAGGTCTTTGAAAAAATCACCGTGGCGTCGACATCACTGGAGGATGAACTGACGGCGTTTCGAGAGATTGATCGGTGCCTGGCGGCCTGTGTGCGCTACAAGCGACCGGTCTTCCTTGAGCTGCCTCGGGATCGAGTCCTGTCGGTGCCGCAGCATGACCATACACCGCATGTGGAGCATGCCCTCAGCGATCCCAATGCTCTGAAGGAGGCACTGAACGAAGCGAAGGAGAGTCTCCGGGCTGCGAAGAAGCCCGTGATAATCGCTGGCATTGAACTGCATCGATTCGGCCTGCAGGACCAGTTGGTGCGATTTGCCGAACAGAACAGCATACCCATCTGTGCGACGCTGCTGGGAAAGTCTGTCGTCAGCGAGCGGCATCCGTTGTATCTGGGCGTTTATGAAGGGGCGATGGGCCGCGAGGAAGTTCGTCGGTATGTTGAAGAGAGTGATTGCGTGATTCTGCTGGGTGCGTTTATGAGTGACATCAATCTGGGCGGCTTCACAGCTCGTCTGGACCCCGGCAAGTGCATCTATGCCACCAGCGAAAAGCTTCGTATTCGCTTTCATCATTTCCACGATGTGTTGTTTTCGGACTTCATCAACGCGCTGGCCGATCGGCGATATGCCGTGAAGCGTGCGGCACCGAAGATTTCTCAGCCGGAGATTGCTGCCTGGAAACCTGTCGCTTCCGCTGCGGTGACAATGAAGCGTTTGTTTCAGAAGGTGAATTCGATTCTGGATCAGAAACTGGTCGTGGTGTCTGATACCGGCGATTCTCTGTTTGCCGCTGCCGATCTTTCCATTACGCAGCACACGGAGTTTCTCAGCACCGCGTATTACACGTCGATGGGATTTGCCATTCCGGCCAGTGTCGGCGTGCAGGTGGCGAACCGCGAGCTTCGTCCCCTGGTGCTGGTTGGCGACGGCGCGTTTCAGATGACCTGCATGGAACTGTCCACGACGGTGCGACAGAAGTTCAATCCCATCGTGGTGGTTCTGAACAACAAGGGCTACTCCACAGAGCGGTTCATTCAGGAAGGACCATTCAACGACATCCTGAACTGGCAATATCATAAAATGCCGGAACTGCTGGGTGCGGGCTGGGGCTTTGAAGTGCACACCGAAGGCGATCTGGAAAAAGCCTTCCAGGCGGCATTTGCCAACCAGGATTGCTTCAGCCTGCTGAACGTTCATCTCGACAAACACGATGTCAGCCCTGCCCTGCGGCGCCTGGCGGAACGGCTGGCTTCCCGGTTGTGATCCGCTGGCATTCGCGGTGCCGGACAGCATAGGTGGATTGCACGCCGCCTGATATGATTTTTGATCATCTCAGCCGGGCTGGAAACCATTCGTTGTACTGCTGCGAGCCATTCATGTCGAAGCGAAAATTTCTGGGAATCGATCTGGGCGGAACTAACACCAAAGCCGGTGTTGTCGACCAGGATGCCTGTGTGCTCAGTTCCGCCACGGTGGCGACTGAAGCTTCGAAAGGGCCTATGCACGGAGTGCAGCAGATCATTCTCGCAGCGCGGCAGGCGGTCAGCGAAGCGGGACTGACAATGCAGGACATCACGGCTGTGGGACTGGCAACTCCTGGAACCATGGACATTCCCGGTGGTCTGCTGCTGGATCCGCCCAATCTGCCGGGCTGGACCAACCTCCCGATCCGTGATCTTGTGGCACGTGATCTGGACTGCCCTACCATCCTGCAGAACGACGCCAACGCAGCGGCTTACGGCGAATACTGGGCAGGGTCTGCGAAAGACGTTCACAGCCTGCTGTTCTATACTCTGGGCACAGGTCTGGGCGGTGGTGTGATTGTGGATGACCACATCATCGAAGGCGAACATTCGCATGGGTCTGAACTGGGACATGTCATTCTGGAGATGGACAACGGGCGACTCTGCAATTCCGGTCAATATGGCACTGCCGAAGCCTATGTCAGTGCGACAGCGCTGCTGAAGCGGTTTCAGGATGCTCTTGACGCGGGTGAGTCCACATCGGTCCGCGCGGCCGTGGACGCTGGTGAAGAACTGTCTCCCCGACTGATTGCTCGTGAAGCCGAGCACGGCGACCATCTGTCGCTGGAACTCATCATGGAAATGGCACGCTACCTGGGCGCGACCATTACGTCGGCTGTGCATGTGATCGACCCGGCAATGGTACTGCTGGGAGGGGCCATGACGTTTGGTCGCCATGAGACTCAGGTGGGACGAGAATTCCTGCATCGCGTGCGACAGGAGTTTCGGAACCGCACGTTTGTCACCATCGCCGACAAGATCATGATTGAGTACGCATCGCTGGGAAGTGACGCGGGATTCATCGGCGCGGCTGGTTGTGCGCGGCGCGCGAAGGATCAGGGAAAACTGTAATTCATCGGATCCCTGACAGGATGATCGATTGATGTCCCGGCTGCTGCTGTTGGTGCCTGATGCGTCCGCCGTTGATTCGTCACGTCTGGTCTCTGGTCGATTCAATTCCATCAGCGTGCAGTCGTGGTCACTCGGCGCTGAAGGAAACGGCACCCTGCCAAACCTGGGTGAACAATCCGATTCGAGCGATGCCGAGGCACGTTTTGATGCAATCGCCCGGACCAGTGAATCGGATTCCGGGCAGCTGACACACCTGCTGGCTCATATCCCGACGAATCCGGATTCGCCATGCGTTCTGATGCCGGGGCTGGCGATACCCGGGGATCTCTGGCAGAAATTCCCCAGGGATCTGCAGCCACTGCTGTGTCGTCCGGCTCTGGGAGACTTGGTGTTCTGCAGCACTTCTGATCAGTCGCACTTGTTCCATGTTTCCGGAGCTTCTGACTCCGACTTTCTTCGGGCAAGCGTCGAATTCCGTCTGCAGCAGAATGCGACAATCATTCCGGTTCGTGGTGCTGTCGTGATGGAGAGGCTGCCGGATCCTGGTCCAGGTCGTTCTCTGCTGCCGGCATCCATTGTGCGAGCAGCGATTGGTCGCGTGATTCCGTCATTGCGACGAAACTCCGTGGACTCAAAATGCCTGGAAGCCGGATTGTTGCTGCTGTGGGATCATCTGGACGAGTCACACTCGGTGTCGCAGGCGCTGGAAGGGAAGGGGTCGCCACGAACTGCCGACTACTGGCATGGCATCATGCATCGGCGTGAACCCGATCCTGGCAATGCCGCCTGGTGGGCGCGCCGATTTGCAGGCCACCCAGCTCTGGATGTGCTGGGGACATATCTGCAGAAGTGGTTGCAGGAACTGGCTGTTGAGCCCGACATTCTGGAATGCGGCAGCGGACTGCTGAACGGTTCGACGTTTGATTCGATGGCCATGATTGAACTGTCCACGGCTGCTCGACGAAGCCCGGGCTCGGTGAACGATCGAACCTGCCGAATCGTGCAGTACCTGGAAATCCTGAACCTGCTGGCCTGGTCGTGCGGTTGACCGTTTCGCAGATTCGGCGAAGGCCAGACCCGCCCCAGTCTGGATCTTCGCGCTTGTTGCCCCCGTTTCGAAGGACGGGTCAGCAGTAGCTGAATTCCTTGCCGGAAGCTTCGAGATGAAGACGCCCCGGGGTTTCGGGCTGTCGCCCTCCAATCCCGGCCACGCCATGACCCCGGCCACGCCATAGCCCCAGCCACGCGACAGCGTCGTCCATCAGTTATTCCGGCGTTGACAGAACGCGGAACGAGACACTTCGTGGAGGGTGGCCGCCGGATGAAGCCCTTCCTATTTCGGCACTCGATTTGCGGTCCACCGGTCCGCTGCTCATAATCCTGTCCAAATTGGCAGTCCTACCTCGTCTTCTTCCCGTCTTAAAAAGCAATGTCGAAA
>Ga0209573_1003970_pt1 | contig 15284 bp, 8 predicted proteins | sample TNRBio252014_DNA_FD_185870 | JGI IMG/M metagenome (GOLD analysis project Ga0209573, IMG submission 185870) | Wastewater treatment Type I Accumulibacter community from EBPR Bioreactor in Madison, WI, USA - TNR Reactor_6/25/2014_ DNA (SPAdes)... | ecosystem: Engineered > Bioreactor > EBPR >...
GCATCAGCGTCGGCGCGTTGGTCACGCCGGGAACGGTCATCGCCTCACTCGACAAGATCGACGTGGTGAAGATCGACTTCTCCGTGCCGGAAACCTATCTCGGTACCGTGAAGCCCGGAACGCTCATCGCCGCGCGCACGGATTCAGACCGTGAGCGCAGATACGAGGGGAAGGTTTCGCATCTCGACTCGCGCATCGACCCTGTGACCCGTTCCATCCCCACACGGGCGGAGGTTCCCAATCCCGACCTCGCGCTCAAGCCCGGCATGCTGGTCATGGTGCGGCTCGTGGTGGAGCCAAAGATGTCGCTCTCCATTCCTGAACGTGCGCTGGTTCCCATCGGGGCCAAAGCCTATGTGTTTACGATTCAGGACAACAAAGCGAAGCGAGTCGAGGTCAAAACCGGCCGCCGCAAGCCGGGCTTTGTCGAGATCACCAGCGGTTTGAACGAGGGGCAGTTGATCGTGGCCGATGGCATCGTCGGTTTGCAGGAGGGGGCCGCGGTGAAGGTCGCGGGTGACTACGGCGGCCCGGTGAAGGCCTTCAACCCCGAACAACCCGCCACGACGACTCCCTGACATGTGGCTTTCGGATACATCGGTGCGTCGTCCCGTGCTCGCGATGGTGATGAACCTCATCCTCATCGCCTTCGGCGTCGTGGCCTACACGCGGCTGCAAGTCCGCGAGTATCCCGACATCGAACCTCCCATCGTGACGGTGGAGACCTACTATCGCGGCGCTTCCGCCAGCGTGGTCGAGCGCCGCATCACCCAGCGCCTTGAAGACCGCATCTCGCAGGTCGAATCGATTAAAAACATCTCCTCCATCAGCGTGGATGGCAAATCGGAGATCACCGTCGAGTTCAGTTTGGGGCGCGATCTCGATGCGGCGGCAAATGACATCCGCGAGGCCATCAGTCCGATCCTCGCCACGATGCCGGAGGAGGTGGAGTCGCCGAATGTCGGCAAAACTGAGCTCAGCGCCGAGGTGCTGATGTATCTGAACCTCGCCAGCGACACCCGCAGCACGCTGGAGCTGAACGATTACGCCGAACGTTACCTCGTGGACCGCTTCTCACGCCTTCCAGGCATTGCGCGCGTGCGCATTTCCGGCGCGGCGCGTTATGCGCTGCGCATCTGGCTGGATCGTGAGGCGCTCGCCGCGCGTGGACTCACCGCGCTGGATGTGGAGGAGGCCCTACGCCGCGAAAACGTCGATCCGCCCGCCGGAACCGTGCAGTCGCTCGACCGCCAGTTCACCGTGCGCATCAACCGGCAGTATGAGACGACGCAGGACTTTGAAAAACTCGTCATCGCACGCGGTGAGAATGGCTACCAGGTGCGTCTGGCCGAGGTGGCGAAGGTGGAGCTCGGAGCTGACGAGGCGAGAACTTCGTTCAAGGGCAACCGCGTGCGCATGGTGTCGCTCGGCATGGTCCGCCAGTCACGTGCGAACCCGCTCGATGTGGCCAAGGCCGTGCGTGCCGAGGCTGAGAAGATCCGCGCCACGCTGCCAAAGGACATGCGGCTCGACAACAGCTACGACATCAGCCAGTTCATCGAGGAATCGCTCAACGAGGTTTATCGCACGCTTGTCATCGCCCTCGCCCTCGTCGTGGCGATCATTTATCTCTTCCTGGGCAACATGCGCGCCGTGCTCGTGCCCACCGTTGCCGTTCCGGTCAGCGTGTTCGCCACCTGCATCGTCTTGTATGCCCTGGATTTCTCGATGAACACGCTCACGCTGCTCGCGTTCGTGCTCGCCATCGGTCTCGTGGTCGATGACGCCATCGTGGTGCTCGAAAACATCCACCGGCGCATCGAGCTGGGCGAAAAGCCACTCGTGGCCTCCTTCCTGGGGACGCGGCAGGTGGGTTTCGCCGTCATCGCGACCACGCTGGTGCTGCTGGCGGTGTTTGTGCCCGTCACCTTCATGCCGGGAGACACGGGGCGCATGTTTGCCGAGTTCAGCGTCACGCTGGCGATCTCGGTGGGCTTCAGCGGCTTCGTGGCGCTCACGCTTTCGCCGATGCTGGCCTCGAAAATCATGCGGGATCGCGATGGCGATGGGTTCGTGGCCCGGTTGCTCCAGCGCATCTTTGAATTCGTGCAGCGCCTCTATCGCAAAGTGCTCGACCTGCTGCTGAACTTTCCCGCCACGGCCATTCCGGTTGTCCTGGGCCTCACGGCGATGTGCTGGTGGCTTTTGAAGAACATCCCGGAGGAATTCACGCCACGCGAGGATCGCGGCTCCTTCTTCGTCACCGCCACCAGTCCGCCGGGCACCACCTTTGCCAAGACGATGGAGACGCTCGACGTGCTCAACGAGCGCCTGATGTATCTCGTCGAGGAAACACATGAGGCCACGCGTGTGAACGCCCGCGCGCCGCGCAGCTTTGGTGCCGCCGCAGATTTCAACGAGTCCATCGCCGTGCTCACGCTCTCGCCTTTTGGCACTCGAAGAAACGGCTTCGACATCATGGCCGAGGTGCGCAAAAAGACCGCCGACCTGCCCACGGCCAAAGTTTCCGTCATCATGCGCCAGGGGATGATGCGCGGCCTGAACAAGCCGATGGAGATCGTCGTCAGCGGCCCCACGTTTGAAGAACTGGCCGCATGGCGCGACATCATCCTCAACAAGGCGCGGGAGAATCCGAAGCTCGTCGGCTTCGACTGCGATTACCGCGACACGAAGCCGCAGCTTCGTGTGAGCATCAATCAGGCGCGTGCCGCCGATCTCGGCGTGTCCTCGGCCAACATCGGCCGCACGCTTGAAACACTCCTCGGCGGCAGACGTGCCACCACCTTCATCTACAAGGGCGAGGAATACGATGTGATGCTCGAAGGCAGCTACGCGGACAAACGCAGCCCGCTCGACCTCAACAACATCTTCGTGCGCAGCGAACGCAGCAAGGAGCTCATCCCGCTGGCGAATCTCGTCACGATGGAGGAATTTGCCGACAGCGGCACGTTGAACCGCTACAACCGCATGCGCAGCATCACCTTCGATGCCGAGCTGGCCAATGGCTACAGCCTCGGCGAGGCCGTGGAGTACATGGAGCAGCTCATTCGTGACAACCTGCCTGCCAGCGCCATCATCGGCTACAAAGGAAACGCGCTGAAGATGAAGGAAAACAGCGGCAGCATCGGATTGATCTTCGCGCTGGCCATGCTCATCGCCTTCCTCGTGCTGGCGGCGCAGTTTGAGAGCTTCGTGCATCCGCTGACGATCATGCTGACGGTTCCCGTGGCCGTCGCGGGTGCGTTGATCGGTTTGCAGGTCATGGGCATGAACCAAAGCATTTACAGCCAGATCGGACTCATCATGCTCATCGGTCTGGCGGCCAAAAACGGCATTCTAATCGTGGAGTTCATCAACCAGCTTCGCGATGAAGGCATGGAGTTCCGCGAGGCCATTCTCACCGCCAGCGAGCAACGTTTGCGCCCTATCGTGATGACCGCGCTGGCCACCGTCATGGGCGCGTTGCCGCTCATGCTCGGCCATGGGGCAGGGTATGAGACGCGCATGGTCGTTGGCGTCGTAATCGTGTTCGGCGTCTCGCTCGCCACCATCGTCACGCTGTTCCTCGTTCCCATGGTTTATGCCCTCATCGCACGTCACACTGGCTCCCCTCTTGATGTGAGCCGCAAACTCGAATCTGCCCTGACGGGAGAGGAGCCGAAGCCCAAATCAAAATACCCGGCGCTGCTGCATCTGCTGCTGTTTGCCTTCCTCTTGCTGCCATCCTGCAATCTCGCGCCGAAATACCTCGTGCCGCAGCCCAAGCTGCCCACCGAGTTCAAAACCAGCGGCCCCTGGCGAACCGCAAAGCCGCGCGATGATGCCAACAAGGGTAACTGGTGGAGCTTGTTCGGCGACGCACGTCTGAACGCCCTCATGAAACAAGCCGAGGCCGGCAGTCCGACGCTCGAACTCGCCGCGCATCGCGTCACTGAGGCCAAGGCGCTCGCGCGTGCGGATCGCGCCAATCTGTTTCCGTTTCTCACGCTGAACGGCTCCGCGAACCGCAGCCGTGGCTCCAGCAACATGCAGTTCCAGTTTGCGGGCGGTCGCACGCGCAACGTGCTCGGCAGCACGCTTGATTTTGACTATGAACTCGATTTCTGGGGCAAGCTTCGCAACCAAAGCAGCGCAGGTTTGGCACGCGCCGAGGCGGAGCAGTCGGACTATCAAAACGCGCTGCTCGGTCTGCAAAGCGAGCTGGCCATGAACTACTTCGCGCTGCGCGCGCAGGATGCGCAGATCGCCTTGCTCAAGCGCACCGTTGCTTTGAGAAAGAAGACCGTCGATCTCGCCCGCACGCGCTTCGCGCAGGGAGACATCGCCCAAATCGACGTCGCGCAGGCTGAAACGGACATGGCAGCGACGGAGGCCGAGGCCATTGGCCTGGAGAAGCGTCGCGCGGAACTGGAGCATGCCATTGCTCTGCTGCTCGGCACCACGCCTTCGCAGTTTAACCAGCCCGCGCATGAGATCAGCGGCGCTCCGCCTTCCATTCCCTCCAGCGTGCCGAGTGACCTGCTCGAACGCCGCCCTGACATCGCCGCCGCGGAACGACAGATGGCCGCTTTGAATGCCGAGATCGGTGTGGCGAAGGCCGCGTTGTTTCCCAGCGTGAGCCTGGGTCTCACCGGTGGCACGCAGACGAGTTATTTCTGGAAACTGGCCGACGCGCCGAGCCGCGTGTGGGGCTTGGGGCCCGCCGCCATCGAATGGCCTTTGCTGCGCGGCGGTGGAGTGCGGGCGAACATTGAGGCCACGAAAGCACGCTACGATCAATCCGCCGCCAGCTACAAAAACACCGTGCTTGGTGCCGTGCGTGATGCCGAGGATGCCTTGAGCGGTCTTTCCATCCTCAAACGCCAGTCAGTCGCGCAGGACGTCACCGTTGCCTCTGCAAGCAAAGCGCTCGAACTCGCCCAAAAACGCTACGACTCCGGCCTCGTGGCCTATTACGAAGTGCTCGACGCGCAGCGCACCATGCTCCGCTCCGAACAAGAAGCCACCCGCATCCAAGGCGAGCGCTTCCTTGCCGCCGTGCTGCTCATCAAGGCGCTGGGCGGAGGCTGGTGAGTTCCTGGGTCGTTTTGAGTTCGAGCAGGCGCTTGGCCTCGGCCAGAATGAACTTCGTGTCGGAAAAAGGCTGCCAGCTCACGTCCTGCCAGCGTTGCTTGCCGGTGGTGTCGATGAGAAGGGTGGCGTGAAGGTTTTCGTTTTCGAAGTCATCGTGAGCGCGGACGGCTTTGAAGGCCGCTTTGGAGCTGTCGCTGAGAATGGGGAAGGGCAGGGGGGCGTCGGGTTTGAGATTGAGCTTGGCGCGGATGTTTTTGGCCACGGGTGTTGGCTCGATTGTCACCGCGACGAGTTGAATGCCTGCTTTGTCGAAGTCGGCGGCGGCTTTGGAGAAGGCCTGGATCTGCTCGACGCAGTGACTGCAATCGTGACCGAGGTAGAACATGAACAACGTTGGCTTCTTGGTGGTGAAGTCGGTGCTTTTGACGGGTTTGTTGTCGAGGGTGAGCGCTTCAAACACCGGAGCCGCAGGTGGATGCCAGTGAACAGGGCCGAGGCTTTCGATGGAGGGACGCGTGCCGCTGTCGGTGCGTTTGGGAGTGGGAGCAGGCCAGTCGCCGGTGATAGCGAAGGTCTTGGCGAGCGTGTCGAGCCGTTTGGCGACGGGAAGGTCGCGATCCATCGCAAAGGCGAGCTTGCGGGTCTCATCGAAGGCTTTTTTGGCGTCTTCGGTTTTGCCGCAGGCTTGGAGCACTTCGGTTTTGGCGGCGAGACCGGCGAGGTCTTGCGTGAAGTTTTTGGTGAGGTCGAAGGCCTTGGTTTTGTCGTTGAGCTTGAGCCAGTAACTGGCAAGGCGTTCCTTGGGGACGTCGGTGTCTTTGAGAGCTTCGAGGAGCTTGGTTTTGTCGGCTTTGGACTTTTTGGCGTCGAGAAGAGCGGCGAGAGCCTTCAATTCGGCGACGGCGTTGTTTTTGGCCTTCACCTCGGGTTTTTCGGCTGGCTTGGAGGTTTTGGATTTGTCGGACTTGGCGGGCGTTTCGTCTTTTTTCCGCACGAGTTTGCTGGTGTCGATATTGACGAGCTTGGTCTCGGTTTTGGCGGCTTCGAGATCTTTGAGAACCTGGGAGAGCAATTTGGCATCGCTTTGATGATAGGCGGCGAGTCCGGCGGCACGCAGGCGCGTGATGTCGTGGGCAAGATGACCGGCCGGAGTGGCGGTGAAGGCTTTCAAGTCGTCCCACAGCTCCCATTTGATGAGCGTCTCGATCAAACGTGTGCGGCCGTAGCTGGCGGAGGTGCTTTGCTTGTCGAGGGTGTTGTAGGTTGGATGACGTGGATTGCCGATGAGGCTGCGGGCGAGGGCGACAGCATCTTTGGCGCGGCCGAGGTCGTTGTAGGTGCGGACGAGCCATTCCTCGTTGTGCGCGTAGTTGTGGATCTGGTCCGGCAGGATGAAGCTGCGGATCATGTAGGCGTGATCGACACGCGTGCTGGCCTCCTGCTGCCAGGCGGCGTCATCGGGGCGCTTCAGTTTGGAGAAGGTGTGGCCGGGCATGTGCCACATGTGGGCGATGCCGGGAGCGGACTGGCCGCATTGCGCATCTGATGCGAGGGCGCGGATGGGTTTGCTCTGATCCCAGAGATGTATGCGGTAGTGATGCGCGGGATGGTTCGGCGAGGCGGCGAAAATTTGATCAAGCAACGCATCCACAGCCTGATTGCTGGAGATGGGTGCCTCCGTGCGGGAAAACCAGATGCGCCAGACAAGGAAAGCCTTGGCCTCGATGTCCTTGGGATCGTCCTGCACGAGGTTTTCGAGGTCGCGGATGCAATCGAGGCTACGCTGCTTTTTGTCGCGCTTGTCGTCTTTGTAGATTGTCTCCAGCATGCCGATCCACTGCTTCTCGCGGGCGCTGGCCTTGTCCTTGAGCTTCACGGCCTTTTCGGTGAAGGCCTTGGCGCGCTTCTCGGTGTTCACGTTCGCCATGGCCATGCCCCAGTAGGCCATGGCGCAGTCAGGATCGAGCGCGGCGACCTGGCGGAAGGAGCGCTCAGCCTCGTAATACCAGAAGCCATGAAGCTGGCCGACGCCCTGCGTGAAGAACTGCTGCGCCTCCGGCTTCTTCGTGCTGATGGGAAACTTCACCGCATCGCCACAGCCTGGGATGAGCACGGCAGCCTGACGCGGGCCTTCGTTGAAGGCCTCACCATGCGCGGAGTGGCCGGGCAGCTCGTCGGCTTGGAGTGGTAAAGCGAGGCAGAGGAGGATGAGGACTGGGCGCATAAGAAGAATGGGCCACATGGGAGGCATGTGGCCCGGGATGTTGAATCGCTGCAAGAGCTATACGGCTTACTTGCCGTAACCTTGTTCCGGCTGGCCGTTTTCGTTGATGTGGCCGGTGGCCCAGAGGATGCCGCGGGTGATGAGGCTCAGGTAGCGGGCGTCGCTGACGGTGGCGGTGTTGTGACCGATGGTGGTGGAGAAGATTTTCGTCTTGTTCGGGCCGAACTCATTGGTCCAGGCGACGACGGCGGTGGCTTCGGTCGCCTTCGCATCAGGTGGCAGAGTTTCGCCTTTTTTGGCCTTCGGCGGGACGATCTGCACGCCGGAGGCGAGCGGCTTGCCGGTGAGGATCTGGATGTTGTTGTACAGCTCCTCGTTGATGGTGGTCCAGTCTTCGAGTCCCTGCGTGATCGGGTGCGTCTTGTCGGTGAAGGTGATGGCGATGGGCTGCTGCGGGCCGTGGCCGGTGGACTGGATGCCGAGCATTTCATACCAGCCGGCATTGTCGGCACCCGGCTTCACTGGCTCGCGGAAACTGCCCCAGCGGTAGCTGTGCATGGCGCAGTGGAGGTTCACGGCGGGCTTGCCGGCCTTGTGGGCGTCGAGAATGGCGTTCACATAGGCCGGGTCGGTCACATCGGCGCTGCATTCGTCGTGGACGATGATGTCGAAGTCCTTGGACCAGTCCTTGGCCTGGTAGATTTCAAAGGTGGCCTTGGTGGACTTGTCCGGGTTGTAGGCGATATCGACGATGGCGTTGAGACGGGACTCGATGCCTTCCTTCAGCGCCATGGTCTGCTTGTCATACTCATGGCAGCAGCCACCGGCGACGATCAGGACGCGCAGCGGTTTGACGGCGTTGTCGGCGGCCTGGAGGAAAAACAGACCACCAGCAAGAGCGAGGGTGGCGAGGGGAAAGAGAGGTTTCATGGTTGGAATGGCGAGATTTGGCAGGGGACTGAATGCAGCGTGTTTAGAACGGGGTGTCGAGGGGAAAATTGCGGCGTGCTTTGACAGCGCAGGCTTCCGCAGCATGACTGCGACGTGGGTGATTTTTTGACCTTTGATGAATTGATGAACTGGGACGCGGGGCGCTTCACGCCGCCCGCACGGCTGGCTGTGATCGGCGATCCCATCGCGCACTCGCGCAGTCCGCAGATGCACAATCCGGCGCTGCGGGCCTGCGGGATCGACGCGCAATACATCCGTGTGCAGGTGCCCGTGGGCCATGTGGCGCAGGCGTTCCGGCAGTTCGCGGCCTGCGGTTTCCTCGGCGTGAACATCACCATCCCGCACAAGTTTGAGGCGCTGGACGCGGTGGACGTGCTCGACCCGCTGGCGCGGCAGCTCGGCGCGGTGAACACGCTCGCGATCCGAGATGGCAAACTGCATGGCTACAACAGCGACGGCCCAGGCTTCCTACGCAGCGTGAAGGAGGCGTTCGGAGCCGAGGTGAAGGATCTACGCGTGCTCATTCTCGGTGCCGGTGGCGGTGCCGGGCGGGCGGTGGCGGTGCAATGTGCGCTGGAGGGCTGTCCGCAGCTCGTTTTGGCGAACCGCACGGCGGCGAAAGCCGATTCGCTGGCGGCTGAGGTGTCCAAACTCTCGCCGCAGACGAAGCTGAAGGTCATTGCCTGGACGGATGAAGCTGTGGCGGCCGAGATGGCCGGAACCGACCTGTTGGTGAACGCCACCTCCCTCGGGATGAAGCCGGGTGACGCGAAACTGCTTCCGGCGGAGGCCGTGGTGGCCCGCCATCTCTGCTTTGACATGGTCTATCGTGCCGACGGCGAAACGCCCCTGCTAGCGGACGCAAAGCAAGCCGGTGCCAAGGTGGTGGACGGCCTCACGCTGCTACTACATCAGGGCGCGATCTCCTTTGAGCACTGGTTTGGCCGCCCCGCGCCGTTAGAAGCGATGCGAGCGGGCTTGCGCGATGCGGTGATGGCGTGAATGGTTCTGAACCTCGCATGACCTCGTCGCGGCACTTCGCTCTCTGCTTTTTTGGCCCGATCATCATGGGGGCGATCTACTGCGGGTTGATTGCCCTGGTCTGGGAATGGCTGGACCGCCATCGCATCACGCCTTTGATCACCATGACCGTCGGCTGTGTGCTGGTGGCGATGGCCACGCCTGGTTCCTGCGGAACTTCGTTTCCGTGAAATGCCCTTTCTGCGGCGGGAAAACGTATGAAATCCGGGGCCGTGGCAACCGCTTCATGTGCAGCGTCTGTGGCAAGGACCACTGAACTGCGCAAAGACCGCGAACCTATTTCCAAAACATCTCCACCGCCGCCACGAGGCCGGGGATGTTGTTCTCCTTGGCCTCGACATCAACAGTGAGGCCGCGCTCGGTGATGGCGGCGCTGGTGACGGGGCCGATGCTGGCGATTTTGATGCCTTCAGGCAGGGCGACCTTGAGATTGAGGAAGTGCTCGACCGTGGAGGCACTGGTGAAGGTGATCATGTCCGCGCCTTCGGCCTTCAGGCGTGCGAGGGCTTCGAGATTGTCCTCGGTCTCGGCGACGGTGCGGTAGGCGATGGCCTCATCGACGATGGCCCCCATGCCGGTGAGTTCGTTGGCGATGACTTCGCGCGTCTCCTCGGCGCGGACCCAGAGCACTTTGACGTTCTCCATGTCCTGATGGTCCTTGAAGGCTTTGACGAGTCCTTCGGCGACGAATTTTTTGTCGGGCATCAAATCGACGGCGAGGTGACGTGCTTTCACCTTTTCCGCAGTGCCGGGGCCGATGCACGCGATACGCACGCCGCCGATGCAGCGGGCGTCGTTGAAGAGCTTGTCGAACATGGTGAAGAAGGCATCCACACCGTTCGGGCTGGTGAAGATGATCCAGTCGTAGGTGTGGCAGTCGTTGACGAGTTCGCCGAACGCCTTCTGGTCGGTGGCGGGTTCGATGCGGATGGTGGGCACCTCGATGACATCCGCGCCGAGTTGCGCGAGCTGTTTGCTGAGCACGCCGGCCTGCTGGCGTGTGCGGGTGACGACGATCTTCTTGCCAAACAACGGGCGGTCTTCAAACCAGTTCAACTGCGGGCGCTCGGTGACGACATCGCCGATGATGGCGACGGCGGGCGCTTTGAAGCCTGCGGACTTCACTTTGGCGGCGATGTCGGACAATGTGCCGACAAGGGTCTGCTGATGGCTGTGCGTGGCCCAGCGCACGAGGGCGACGGGCGTCTCCGGCTTCGCGCCGTGCTTCAAAAACTGCTGGGTGATCTCGTCGATGCGCTCCACGCCCATGAGGAAGACCTTGGTGCCGTCTGCTTGCGCGAGTTTGGCATAATTGAGCGAGGTGTCGGGCTTCGTCGGGTCTTCGTGGCCGGTGAAGATGGTAAGCTGGGACGCGTGCGAGCGATGCGTGACAGGAATGCCCGCATAGGCCGGTCCGGCGATGGCGGAGGTGATGCCGGGCACGATTTCAAACTTCACGCCCGCTTCGTAAAGCTCGGCTGCTTCTTCCGCCCCGCGTCCGAACAAGACAGGATCGCCGCCCTTCAAGCGCGTGACCGTTTTGCCTTCTTTGGTGAGTTTGACGATGAGTTTGTTGATCTCCTCCTGCGGCAGCGTGTGATCGCCTGCCTTCTTGCCGACGTAGATGCGCTCGGTGCCGGGTTTGGCGTAGCGCAGGTGCTCGGGATTGCAGAGGTAGTCGTAAACCAGCACGTCAGCGGCCTCGATGCAGTCCTTGCCCTTGAGCGTGAGAAGTCCGGGATCGCCGGGACCGGCGCCGACGAGGTAACAAATGCCAGGGGTGGTTTTCTTGGAGGCCATGGTGGGAAAAGGGCGGTCAAGGTGTCGAGAGTGCGGGGGATCGCAAGGACGGGCATGCAAACGCCGGAATGAAATGGAAGAACTGAGAATGAAGGAATGGAGGAACTGAAAAAGGCGATGCCGCCACCGATGCAAAGTGCGCGTCTGCTCAATTTACAGTTTTCAGTTCCGCCATTCTCAGTTCTTCCATTCCCAGGTTTGAATTGATTCCCTTTTGCCGAGGATTCCTCAGCGTTCCATAGTCGGCCCATGCCTCCCATCCTTCTCCAGCTTCCCACGGCCTGCGATCCCTCTTTACCCGTGCTGCTGGCGATTTCCGGCGGGCGTGATTCGGTGGCGCTGCTGCACCTGCTGCGGGAGGCGGGATTCACGAATCTGATCCTCTGCCACCTCAACCACGGTCTGCGTGGGGACGAATCCGACGGGGATGCGATGTTTGTGCAGAGGTTGGCGAAGAAGCACGATCTCAAATGCGAGATCGAGGCCGCGCATGTGGCGGCGCTGGCGAAAGAACGGAAGATTTCGGTCGAAACCGCCGCAAGGGAGGCGCGGCATGCCTTTTTGCTGCGCATGGCCGAAAAACACGACACCTGGGTCGTTTTGCTGGCGCATCACGCGGAGGATCAGGCGGAGACGATTCTCGCGAATCTTTGCCGTGGCAGCGGTCTGGCGGGATTGGCGGGCATGCACGCGGTGCAGCGGCTCGATTCGGGTCTGCATCTCGTGCGACCACTGTTGCACGTCCGCCGCAGCGAGATCGACGCCTATCTCAAATCGAAGCGCTTCAAATTCCGCGAGGATTCGAGCAACGCGTCGCCGAAACATCGCCGCAACCGGCTGCGGCACGAGGCGCTGCCGTTGCTGAATGATATTTTCACCCGTGATGTGGTGCCACAGGTGCTTCGCCTCGGATCACTGGCCGAACAGGATGACGACTGCTTGCAGCGTCAGGCCTTTGCGTTTCTGGGCGCTGACGGGCGTCTGAATGAAGACCGCTCGCTGCCGATCACGCCCGAACTGCTGGCGCTGCATCCGGCGGTGCTCTCACGCGTGTTTGCGCTGTGGCTGCGGGAGGTGCTGGAGTTGCCGGGCATCGAGCATGACGATCTGGAATCCGCCATGGCGATGCTTGGCCCGGACGGAGCTGCGAAGATCAATTTACCAAATGACCGCCACCTGCGCCGCAAAGCGAAACGGCTGTGGGTGGAGTGATGCGGAAAGTAGTCCAGAGCTTCAGCTCGCTCTGGAAGACTTACCGGTTCACCCAGAGCGAGCTGAAGCTCTTAACTACTTTCAGCCTTCGAGCGTGTGAATGAACAAGCCTGAGCGCAGCTTCGGTTCAAACCAGGTGCTCTTCGGCGGCATGATCTGGCCGACGTCAGAGATGGCCATGAGCTGATCAACGGTCGTGGGGAACATCGAGAACGCGACGCTGAAGTCGCGGCTGTTCACGAGCTTTTCGAGTTCCGCCGTGCCGCGGATGCCGCCGATGAAGTCGATGCGCTTGCTGGTGCGTGGGTCGTCGATACCGAGCAGCGGTTTGAGCAGGCGGTCTTGCAGGATGCTGACGTCGAGCTGGTCGATGGGGCTGGCATCCTTGGCGGGTTCCCAGTTAAGCTCATACCACTGGTCCTTCAGATACATGCAGCACTGGCCGGGCTTGGTCGGTGATTTGAGCGTGGTAGGCTTCAGAGTGAAGATTTCGCCGACCTTCTTGAGGAACTCCTCGCGGTCGTTGCAGTTCAGATCCTTCACCGCCCGGTTGTAGGGCAGAATTTTCAGTTCGTTGCCGGGGAAGAGCACGCTGAGGAACCAGTTGTAGTTTTCTTCTCCCGTATGGTTCGGATTGGCCTCACGGCGCAGCTTGCTGACGCGGAAGGCGCTGGCGGCGCGGTGATGACCGTCGGCGACGTAGGCAAAGGGCACCTGGCTTTCAAACAAGCCGGTCAAAGAGACACACAGGCCGAGCGAGAGACGCCAGACTTGATGACGGACGTTGTCGGGCGCGGTGATGTCGTAGATCGGCTTTTCACTCTTCGTGAAGCTGTCGATCAAGGCGCTGATGCCCGGACGCTGGCGGTAGGTGAGGAAAATAGGGCCGGTGTTCGCGTTCAGCGAGTCCACGAGATTCGTGCGGTCGTCTTCCTTGTCCTGGCGTGTCTTCTCGTGCTTTTTGATGATGTCCTTCTCGTAATCCTCGGTGTGGCAGACGGTGACGAGACCAGTCTGGCTGTGACCGGCGACGATCTGACGATACAGATACATCGTGGGCTTTGCCTCACGCGTCAGCACGCCTTCTTTCTGCATGCGCTCAAAGCTTTCGCGGGCCTTGGCATACACGGGGGCGGAATACGGGTCGATCTCGGGATCGAGGTCGATCTCGGCGCGGTCCACATGCAGCAGGCTGTTGGGCTTGCCTTTGGCAAGAGCGGCGGCCTCCTCACGGTTGACGACATCGTACGGAACGGCGGCGACTTCGGGGGCGAATTTGGGGGCGGGGACGAGACCTTTGAATGTGCGGATGCGCATGATTCGAGATAAAACGCGGGGGGTGCTTGTCAATCCGCACTCTTGGGCTGAGCCGCCTCAAAGCTCTCCCGCGCCACTTTTCGCGCGGCGGAGACGATGTGGGTGCAGGCTTCGATGCAGAGCAGGGGGATGGCGCTCGGATCGTGATTCGGCTGCGTTTTGGACGCTGCCTCGTGGGTCATCGGTTGTGAGGCCGTCAACGGCCACAGAATGCGGCGGAGGCATTTCGTGTTTGCGCAGCATTTGCCGATCATGGCATGCGCCTGCTCATCGGTGATGTTGTTGGCGAAGCGATACATGCCGGTCTGGCGACCAAGCACCTCGCGCAACGGCACCGAAGCAAGTTTGTCCTGCTCCAAGGCATGCGCCATGCCGAGCGCGGCAGGATAGAAGAAGTCGAGGGCCAGACGTAGCTCGTCGAGCGTGGCGAGATCATGCCGCCAGCCGCGATTCAACGTGGGCGCGGAGTGCAGCGGACGAAAAGCGCCGTTGGCGTCATTGCGGGCGATGAACAAGGCGTCATGAGCCGCGTGATGGACTTGCAGGCCATCGTTGCCGCGATCCGCGATGTGAGAGAGCGAAAAACTGCCATCCGCATTCGTGGCGATGGCGATTTCACCCATCTCGTTGCGGCCAGATTGCAGCCATGAAGCCAAGGCACTCTTCAATTCGTCATTCGGCATTCTGCGTTCGTCATTCACCCCATGTTTCGCATCAAAATCATTCACCTGATCCAAAATCACGTCTGCCATGTGCGGCTCGGTGCCGATGGCGCCGCTGTAGTAGAGCAGGCGTCCTTGAAGCTGGTGCGGGTTGTGATGGAAGACGCCGCTTTCACTCAGGGCGGCACCGATTTCCTCGCGCATGCCGAGCAGGACGGGGATGTCCTGGAAGCTGTGCAGGCCGTCGGCGATGAAGAACGGCACGATGACGACATCGGGCGAGGTGGTCAGTTTGGCCCAATCGGCGACGAAGGGGGCCTCCTCCATGTAAGTGTCAATGACCTCGGCAAAACCATAGTGGCCGCCACGGATGAGGGCGACTTGGTCCTGGATGGCTTTGGTGGAGTTTTCGTTCAGGCTGGTGCCGTGGCCGACGATGATGAGACTGGTGCGGTCACGCGGCACGCCTGGGGCGACTTCATCCGCACGCTGCAAGATGAGGCGTGTCATGTTCGGGTGAATGCCCACGGGATCGCAATAATAGATCGTTTTGCCATCGCGGTGGGTGACCGGGCCGTCGAGACGCAGTTCACGCGGCAGCACCTGCTGGCAGAAGTAGCCTTCACTGATGAAGTTCGGCACGATGTAGATGACATCGCTGTCCACCATTTCGTAAACCTCGCGCATGTTCGGCTCCTCCTTCCAGAAGCAGCAGGCGACTTCGCGGAAAATGCCGCGCTGGCGGATGGCATCGGCGTGCAGGTGCGTCGGGGCGCTGGAGTCCGGGTTCACGGTGGAACCGTGACCGACGATGATGAGGGCGGCGTGGGAATGCGAAACAGAGGACACAGAGCGAGGAGCAGAGAGTTGAAAGACGAAATGTGGCTACGTCAGCCGTGGCGGAAGCGGATGTCGCGGATCTTGGCGTCGGGCAGTTTGGCTTGCAGGCGCTTGAGGATTTTGCCTTTTTCGAGCATCAGCGC
>Ga0209573_1003971_pt1 | contig 15283 bp, 14 predicted proteins | sample TNRBio252014_DNA_FD_185870 | JGI IMG/M metagenome (GOLD analysis project Ga0209573, IMG submission 185870) | Wastewater treatment Type I Accumulibacter community from EBPR Bioreactor in Madison, WI, USA - TNR Reactor_6/25/2014_ DNA (SPAdes)... | ecosystem: Engineered > Bioreactor > EBPR >...
AATCAGGCGCTTTATCAGGCGCAGGCGGGCGTCGCGGTCATGAAGGCCGCCGACCGTAGCGTTGGCGAATTGCTCGACATATTTGCTTGAGTGATGGTTACGCCCACAAAAAAGCCCGCCAGGGGGCGGGCCAGGAGCGTTTGGTCGCTCAGGTCAAGAGGCTCACTCAGGCGCGCCGCCGGTTGGCGGATTTGCGCATGAACCCCAGACCGAGCAGTCCGAGGCCAAGGAGGCTCAACATGGCGGGTTCGGGGATGACGATTTCTGTGGGATTCGGATCACGCGCATAGACGGTGACATTCGATACGCCTTGTATCTTTTCCTTGTCAAACATAATGTTGGTGAAAGTGCCCGAGAAGTTGTAGACCGAGTTAATGTCGTTAATGCCCAAGTCGGTTGCCTTGAAATTGTAAATCGCGAAGCTGTCTGAGCCTTTGAACGCAATCGCGAACTGGTCGAACACGCCGGTTTTCCCTGGCAGGTATTGATTGATGCGATTGATGACATTAGCATCCGGCGTCAGAGACCAGGTTCCGATCGTGCAGTCTTTGTTGCTGCAGGTCAGGCTGAAGAAGTCGTCACGAACGATGTCAACCTGGTTGGGATCGTTTGTACCCTCAACGTTTTTCTTTCCGCCGATGATGTCAACTGGATCAAAGGTTTGCGCCCCTAATCCGCTTGTGTCAACCTTGCCCAAAAGAATCCAGCCCGGATCATCCGGGGTGGGGCTACCCGGATCCGCGCCCGGTACAAAATTCCCGTTTTGATCAAAGTAGCCAATATTTTGCAGATCGGCGTCGGTGACAAAAGCGCCGGGGTCAAAGCTTAATCCGCTTTTTGGCTGGAACTCGCCGTTCATCAAACCATCGCCAGCGAGACCTAAGTTGAATTCCGGGTATGGCTTCGGGTTGCCGCCTTGATCGCTATCGGTATAGGCGCCCAGGCAAGCGGATGCGTTGTAAGTGGTATTGGACGAGTTGCTTCCGCCAAGGACTTGCTGGTAGGCAGTGACCTGCACATCGGTGACTTTGCAGGTTCCCAGGTCTGTATAGACAGCCGCCGCCTGCCCCCCGTACAACAACCCCAGCGCAATCAGCGGCGCTGATTTCAACAAGATAGACTTGGTCATGGTGATGCTCCTTTAAGATAGAGTGAGACTTTGAAATAGAAAAGCAATAAAAATGCCAAAAAAAATTAAAATATAAAAATCAATAGCTAAAAAATTTTACATCTGCGCTTCTTTATGATTTGTAAAAAATCCTGACAACTCAAAAAAGCTATCTGTGATATAGAATTTAAAAAACAAATACTTAAAAAAACCTACAATTTGATACACTGTAAAATTTTCTGACAAATTTGATTGGAATTACCGGTTTGCGGCCTGAAATCGATCAATACTTATAGCGCGCTATTGTAAAATTTCCTGACAGTGGGTTCGGCAGCCTCCACAGTGTTGTGAAATTTCCCCTCCTTGGCCAAGGAGGGGCAGCGCGCAGCGCCGGGGTGGTTTAAGGCGGCAGATTTCACCACTCATCCAAGGGCGTTATCCAGAAGATACATGCTGCAAGGCATTCTCCACCACTTCCACTCCCGCGCCGCGCCGACACGCCTGCTCGCTCAGCGTGCGCCGCCAGGCCCGCGCCCCTGGCGTCCCCTGAAACAGTCCCAGAATGTGCCGGGTCATACTGTGCAAGGGCGTACCCTGCCGCAACTGCTCCTCTATATAAGGAATAAAAGCCTGAACCACCTGATGACCGGCCAGCAACGGTTCGCTCGAACCAAAAAACCGATGATCCACCCCCGCCAGCACCGAGGGGTTCTCATAAGCGGCCCGACCGATCATGACTCCATCCACCTGGCGCAACTGTTCCGCGACCTGATCCAGAGTCGTCAACCCACCGTTCAATATCAGGGTCAGGTGCGGAAAATCCTGCTTCAACTGATGAACCACCTCATAACGCAACGGCGGAATCTCCCGGTTCTCCTTAGGACTTAAACCGCTCAACCACGCCTTGCGGGCGTGAACAATGAACGTCTCGCACCCGCCCGCCGCGACCCGACCCACAAAATCCACCAATTCCGCATAGGAATCCCGCTCATCGATGCCGATGCGCGTCTTGACCGTGACCGGAATCGCCACCGCCGCCCGCATCGCCGCCACGCACTCCGCCACCCAATCCGGCTCCGCCATCAGACAAGCGCCAAATCGGCCCGATTGCACCCGATCACTGGGACAACCAACGTTTAAATTCACCTCGTCATAGCCGAATTCCACCGCAATCCGGGCGCACCGGGCCAGATCAGCCGGATCGCTACCGCCTAATTGCAAGGCCAGTGGATGCTCGGCTGGGTCGTAAGCCAACAGCCGGTTCCGGTCGCCGCGCAACACCGCCCCGGTCGTGACCATTTCCGTGTAAAGCAGAACGTGGCGACTCAGCAGGTGTAAAAAAAACCGACAATGGCGGTCGGTCCAGTCCAGCATAGGGGCAATAGAGATCAAAGACATAGCACACTTCAAACCCTCTCTCCTTGCGGGAGAGGGGTCGGGGTTGAGGGGGAAATAAAACCCGTCAGCGTTCAGGGCGCGTTGGCGACCGGACCGACAGCTTCATCAAAGAACTGCCGCATGGCCAACCAGGAACGGGCGTCAGCGGCGGCGTTGTAGGCCGCCCCCTTGCTGTTATCACTACCGTTAGCCGGGTTGGTGAAGCCATGCACCGCGTTGCCATAGGCGATCAACTGCCAGTCCACGCCGCCTTGCCGCATTTCTTCCCCGAAACCGGCCACCTGCTCAGCCGGCACATAAGGATCATCGGCCCCATGCAGCGCCAGCACTTTAGCGCGGATATTTTTGGCGTCCTGCGGGGTAGGGCTATCCAGTCCGCCATGGAAGCTGACCACGCCCGCCACCTCCGCGCCGCTGCGCGCCAATTCCAGCACCGCCGTGCCGCCGAAGCAGTAGCCAATAGCCATGACCTTACCGGACTCAACCCCAGGCTGCGCCTTGAGCGCGGCCAGTCCCGCAGCGACCCGCGCCCGCAACAGCGCCCGGTCTTTCTTGTAAGCGCTGGAGAGCGCGCCGGCTTCCTTCCTGTCGGTGACGGTTTTGCCATCGCCATAAATATCGGCGGCGAGCGCGACATAACCCAGTTTCGCCAACTGTTCGGCGCGCTGCTTGGCGTAGTCGTTTAACCCCATCCATTCGTGAACCACCAGCACCCCAGGCCGCAGCTCTTTGACATCTTGGGGATAAGCCAGGTATCCCACCAACCGGGCATCGCCCTGTTGGTATTCCACTGTTTTGGTTTCAATGGCCGCCTGACTCAACATCGGCGCCAGCAGGGTCAACACGAGCAACAACCGTTTGAACATCGCCAATCCTCCTCTCGCTATTTCGCTGTTTTCAGCGCTTGAACCGCTTCCCGGATCAATTCCGGTCCGCGATAAACAAAACCGGTGTAAATCTGCACCAGACTGGCGCCGGCGGCCATTTTGGCGGCGGCGTCGGCGCCGCTCAGTATTCCGCCCACCGCGATGATCGGCAGTCGGCCCTCCAGAATGTCCGCCAATCGCCGCACCACTTCGGTTGATCGAGCCATCAATGGCGCACCGCTCAAGCCGCCGGTTTCCTGAGCATGAGGCAACGACTCCACACCAGCGCGGGAAAAAGTGGTGTTCGTCGCAATGACCGCATCCATCCCATGACGGCGCAACGCCTGGCCGACCGTCAGCAAATCGACGTCGGTGAGGTCTGGGGCAATTTTGATCGCCAGCGGCGCATAACGACCATGGACATCCGCCAGGCGCTGCTGTTCCTTTTTCAACGCCGCCAATAATCGGTCGAGCGCTTCGCCATATTGCAGATCGCGCAGGCCCGGCGTGTTAGGTGAGGAAATATTGACCGTGACATAGCTGGCCCAAGGATAAACTTTCCGCAAGCCGGTCAGGTAATCATCGGTCGCCTGCTCGACCGGCGTATCGGCATTTTTACCGATATTGATGCCTAACACTCCCTGAAAGCGAGCGCGGCGCACCTGTTCAGTCAGATAGTCCACCCCCCGATTGTTAAAGCCCATGCGATTGATCAACGCCTGAGCTTGCGGCAACCGAAACATCCGGGGCTTGGGATTGCCCGATTGGGGTCGCGGCGTGACGGTTCCGACCTCGATAAACCCAAAGCCTAACGCTTCCCAGGCCTTGATGCATTCGCCATCCTTGTCCAAACCGGCGGCCAGCCCAACGGGATTGGGAAAGTCCAGTCCCATGACCCGGCATGGCGCATGCGGGATGCACGTCTTGAAAATCAGGCGCATCAGCGCGGTGGGCGTTGCGGACAACAACCCATGCGTCCAGTCGTGAGCGATTTCGGGATCAAGGCGAAATAATAAGGGACGTAATGAAGAATAAATCATTAAAAAACCTCATTTTATTAAATAAAAGCAATTATCTGACCATCAATGAAAAGTCCCAGACCTGTGCAGTTCGGGATTTTTTTGTTCATTCAATAGTATTCATAACAGAGCTAGTTTGTATTATTATGCTTAATAATAGTTCCATGCATGGTAGATGAAGCGATTTTGCCATGCCGCGAACTATAAAAAGCAGTCTGTCGGCATCGTGGGGGGCGCTAACCCCGATCAAGAGTGGCGCTATCTTGTGATTATTGAGAATTAACATATTAAAATACAAAGACTTTTTAGAAAGTCAGTATTTTAGAGAAATTTTCACGAGATACTTGCAAATCTTGGATGACAGTCAAAATAATCACGAGCGGCGCCTTGGCAAGACGGACAAGGCGGATCGACTCCCTAAATAGATAAAGATAGGTAAATGCGATGCGCAAACTTCTAATTCTAAGTACAGGAGCGGTTGAGGAGGTCTTACTCCAAAAGATCGCGGCGGCTGATTGGGAAATCTATTGGGCTCAAGATGTGACCCTGGCGAGAACCTTGCTGACCGAGCATGAATTTGAGGTTGGATTGGGCATTCTGTTCAATTGCGAACCCGAACGATCCGTGCAGTGGTTGGTTGATCTGATCGTAGCGCGCCGGAAAATGCAATGGGTCATGGCCTTGTCTCGCCAGTGTCTTGATCGTAAACAATTGTCTAATATCGTTACTGAGCGGTGCTATGACTACCATACGTTGCCGGTCGATCCGCAGCGGTTGGTAGGCACGCTCGGTCATGCCTACGGCATGTCCACGCTGGGCGAAGCGGCGCTTCGTCAGCAGCGCGAAGTCGAATCGCAGTACGGGTTGATTGGCAATAGTCCGGTCATGCAAGCGTTGTTTCGAGGGATTCAGAAAGCGGCGGAAGTGGATGTGCCGGTGCTGATTACCGGGGAGAGCGGCACCGGCAAGGAACAGGCGGCTCGTTCCATCCACGAATATTCCAGCCGGGCCGCATCGCCCTTTGTGGTCATGAACTGCGCGGCGCTGCCGCCCAACCTGATTCAATCAGAATTGTTCGGCCATGAGAAGGGCGCTTTCACCGGCGCCAGCGATCGTCACATCGGCCACCTGGAATCCGCCGATGGCGGCACCCTGTTTCTGGACGAGATCGGCGACCTGGCTCCCGAAATGCAGGCCAATCTGCTGCGGTTTCTGGAGGAGAAAAAGATCCGCCGGTTGGGCAGCACCAAGCCCATTCCCTCTGATGTCCGGGTGATCGCCGCCACGAACACTCATCTTGAGCAGGCGGTGCAGGATGGACGGTTCCGTGAGGATTTGTACTACCGGTTGAATGTATTGCACCTGCGGGCGCCCGCGCTGCGCGAGCGCAAGTCGGATGTCGAACTGCTGTCCCGCTACTTTTTCGCCAAATTTTCGGCGGAGACGCGCACTTCGGCCAAAGGCATCAGCCGCGACGCCCTGGAAGTCGTTAGCCGTTACGACTGGCCGGGTAATGTTCGGGAACTGATGAACCGGATTCGCCGGGCAGTGCTGTTGAGCGAAGGTCCCTACATCGTTCCGGTCGATCTGGAATTGGAGCGGCGTTCGTTGGGCCGGGGGTTCGTTACCCTGGACGAAGCCCGGATGGCTGCGGATCGCGAGGTGATTCAGTCCACCCTGCTGCGGACCCGGTTCAACATCGCCCGCGCCGCGCAGGAACTGGGCGTTTCGCGGATGACGCTGTACCGGTTGATGGAGAAATACGATATCCGGCGGGATAGCATCTAAGTGAGATCGGGGGATTTCTCCAAATCCCTCATTCCTGGATGTTCGATTCCAAGGCTTTTCTCCAAACCCTGACCGCGCTGCCGGGCGTCTACCGGATGCTCGACGAGCGCGGTCAAATACTCTACGTCGGCAAGGCGCGCAACCTCAAACAGCGAGTTTCCAGCTATTTCCGGGAAAAGCACGCCTCCGCCCGGACGCGGAGTCTGGTTTCCCGGATTCACGCCATCGAAGTCACGGTGACCCACACCGAAGTCGAGGCGCTGATTCTGGAAAGCACGCTGATCAAGGAACTCCAGCCCCGCTATAACATTCTCCTGCGCGACGACAAGGGCTATCCGTATATTCATGCGTCCGCCGGCGATTTTCCCCGACTATCATTGCATCGCGGCGCCAAGCGCGCTCCAGGCCGTTACTTCGGCCCCTATCCCAACGCCAATGCAGTCCGCGACACGCTTGATCTATTGCAAAAGGTGTTTCGCCTGCGTTCGTGCGAAGACGGGTTTTTTCGGGGCCGCACCCGTCCCTGCCTGCAATACCAGATCAAGCGTTGCACCGCGCCCTGCGTCGGATTCATTGACCGGGCCGGTTATCAGCGCCAGTTACAGGACGCCGTACTCTTTCTGGAGGGCCGGAGCGGCCAGGTGATCGATGATCTGGCGCAGCGCATGGAAGCGTGGTCTGCGGAACTGAAATTTGAAGAGGCGGCCCTCTGCCGCGATCAGGTTGTCGAATTGCGGCAAATCCAGCAGCGCCAGCATGTTGAGGGTGAAAGCGGCGATCTCGACGTTGTCGCTTGCGCAGTGCGGGAGGGCGCCGCCTGTGTTCAGGTCTTTGTTTTTCGTGATGGCCGACTCCTCGGGAACCGGGCCTTTTTCCCGGCGCTGCCTGAAGGCGAAGAGGCGGACGTGATCCTGAGCGCATTTCTGGGGCAGTATTATCTGGACAAAGCGATTCCTGCCGAAGTCTTGGTGAGCCATGAACCGATAGAGTCGGCGCTGCTGACTCAGGCGCTTCAGGAACGGGCGGGCCGGCGCATCGCGCTGACCGTTCACCCGCGCAGCGAGCGGGCGCGCTGGCTGGAGATGGCGCAACGCAACGCTGAACAGGCGCTGGCCGCGCAATGCGCCAGTCGGTCGGGAATGCGGCGCCGCCTGGAGGCGCTGCGGGAGGCGCTGGAACTGGATGATGACCTGACACGGCTGGAATGTTTCGATATCAGCCATACTCGCGGTGAAGCGACCGTGGCGGCTTGCGTCGTGTTTGATGCCGAGGGAGCGCGCAAATCGGAGTATCGGCGCTACAATATTGAAAATATTACGCCGGGCGATGACTATGCGGCGATGCGGCAAGCCTTGATGCGGCGTTATTCCCGGTTGCGGGAAGAGAAGGGACCGTTGCCGGATATTCTGTTCGTGGATGGCGGTAAGGGACAATTGACGCAAGCCATTGAGGTATTGGAGGAATTGCAGGTGTCTGGAGTCGTGGCCGTCGGCATCGCCAAGGGGCTGGAGCGCAAGCCGGGTTTGGAGACCCTCTACCGGTTTGAAGAAAATCGCCCGGTGATTTTGCCGGCCAATTCGGCGGCATTGCATCTGGTCCAGCAGATTCGTGATGAAGCGCACCGTTTCGCGATCACGGGTCATCGTCAGCGCCGGGCTAAGGCCCGCACGATGTCCGCTCTCGACGATATATCGGGTATTGGCCCCCGGCGCCGGCAAGCGTTATTGCGGCAATTCGGCGGTTTGAAGCAGTTGGCGCAGGCTGGCGTTGAGGATCTCGCCCAAGTGGATGGTATTAACATCGAACTGGCGCGGCGGATTTATGACGCTTTCCATGGCGAGGGTTGACCGTGCCGCGAACCATACAATTGAATCTACCTACTTTGTTGACGCTGCTGCGTATTGCGTTGATTCCAGTGTTTTTTATTGTTTTTTTTATGAAATTTCAAGGTGTTAATTTATTATGCACCGCATTGTTTGGCTTGGCGGCGCTGACTGACTGGCTGGACGGCTATTTGGCGCGGCGTTTAAATCAGACCTCGGCGTTTGGCGCGTTTCTGGACCCGGTCGCGGACAAGTTGATGGTCGCGACGGCGTTGGTGTTGCTGGTGCAGGCGATTCCGACGCCATTGATGGCGGTGGCGGCGGCCATTATCATCGGACGGGAAATTGCCATTTCGGCGTTGCGGGAATGGATGGCGCAAATCGGTAATCATGGGCGGGTAGCGGTGTCGCTCGTCGGCAAGTTCAAAACCATCATGCAGATGATTGCAGTTTTGTTGTTGTTGTATCGGGAACCGGTCGGATTTTTTCCCACTCTGGAAATAGGGTTGTTGCTGTTGCTGGTGGCCGCTGTATTAACCCTCTGGTCCATGCTGCATTACCTGATGGCGGCATGGCCGGCGCTCAAGCAGGGGGGTTGACAATCGGGGTTTTCGGTTTAGAATTGCCGGCCTACGCAGCGGGAATAGCTCAGTTGGTAGAGCACAACCTTGCCAAGGTTGGGGTCGCGAGTTCGAGTCTCGTTTCCCGCTCCATATTTCCAAGCCTCGGTTCTTCGGGGCTTTTTTGTCTTCCGGGCATTGCCGGAACGCTCATTCAGGCTAGGTGGCAGAGTGGTCATGCAGCGGCCTGCAAAGCCGTGGACGCCGGTTCGATCCCGACCCTAGCCTCCATTATGGATGTTCAGGAACCCGCTTAAATCGCGGGTTTTTTCATCAACGCTGACTGCGAGTACCGCGAAGGCAAGGCGCAGAACCACCTGCGGCCCAAGGACATCGACAAGATCGTTCACGCCTACCGTGCGGGTCACGACATTCCCGCTTACGCCCGCCGTGCGCCGGTGAGCGAAATCAAGGCCGAGGACTACAACTGTAATATCCGTCGCTATGTGGACAATGCGCCGCCGCCGGAGCCGCACGACGTGCGCGCCTATTTGCATGGCGGCGTGCCGGTCAGTGAAGTCGATGTGTTGCAGCGCTTTTGGCAAAACTACGGGGGTTTGCGCGAAAGTTGCTTTACGCCGCGCCCTTCCTCGCCCGATGGGAAAGGGGCCGGGGGGGAGGGTGATTACGCTGACTTCGCTGCGACATTGCCGGACAAACGCGCTATTGCTGAACCTGTCAATGCGCATCCCGGCGTCACTCAGCGCCAGACGCAGTTTATGGGTAGTCCTGCATTCGGTAGTGATATTTTGCGCATGCCATTGTAAAAAATAGCATTTCCTCTGCCAATCACTAGATTTTGCAGGACCACCCCCAGTAGGGGGACTGAACGGTTACATCCAGGTAATCCGCCATTTTCTCAAACTCCGCTACCTTGCTGGAAATCAATAAGATGCGTCAAGTTATTCACCTGTCCACTCATCGCCGGGAAGAACTGCTGGACATCACGCCGCAGGTGGCGGTGGTGGTTAAGGCCAGCGGTGTTCGCCAGGGATTGATTTCGGTCTACGCCCAGGGCGCGACCGCCGCCATGATGATTCAGGAAAACTGGGACGAGAGCGTCCAGATCGACGTGGTCGATTTGTTGCGCAAGTTGATTCCACGTGGAGCGTGGCTGCACGATCAGCAGGATGGCAATGGCGACGCCCATCTCAAGGCCGGGCTGGTGGGACCCTCGGAGAACATCCCAGTTGTCGACGGTCAACTGGGATTGTCCCGCTGGCAAAATATCTTCTTCTGCGAATTTGACGGCCCCCGCGCTGACCGTCGCGTGATTTGCACCGTACTGGCGGATCAAGAGTAATCCGCAGCGTTCCCGGATCAGTCAGGTGGAGCAATGGGGTTGGTGTTTGGTAGCATAAACGGGTTTGACAGAGCCTTTGCCGGAAGCCATCTAACGCCGTCGATCTTCCTCGATCTGGAGCGGCCCTTCGCTGGCGGCTTTGGGTTGTGGGCGCTGGCTTTCCAGCTTGATCCGCAATCGCAGGTTGTTGACCGAGTCGGCGTGGCGGATCGCGGTTTCATAGCTGATCCGGCCCAACTCGTACAGATTGAACAACGCCTGATCAAAGGTGATGATGCCCTGTTCACTGGAGCGGGACATGACCGATTTCAGTTCCTTGACCCGCCCCTGAAAGATCAACTCCGCCATTAGCGGCGTATTGAGCAGCACTTCCACCGCCGGGATCAGACCGGACCGGTTCTCGCGCGGCAATAGCCGCTGTGAAATAAACGCTTTCATGTTGAACGACAGATCCATCAAGATTTGCGCCCGCTTTTCCTCCGGGAAAAAGTTTACGATGCGGTCGAAAGCCTGGTCCGTGTTATTGGCGTGCAAGGTGGTCAGGCACAGATGGCCGGTCTCGGCGAAATTGATTGCATGCTGCATGGTTTCGCGATCCCGGACTTCACCGATCATGATCAAATTGGGCGCTTGCCGCAGCGTGTTTTTCAGAGCGGCCTCATAGGAATCGGTGTCGGTTCCCACCTCGCGCTGATCGACCAGGCATTGCTTGTGCCGGTGGAAAAACTCGATGGGATCCTCGACGGTGATAATATGTTCCCGGCACTGCTCGTTGCGATAATCCAGCATGGCGGCCAGCGAGGTGGTCTTGCCGCAGCCGGTGCCGCCCAGGAAAATCACCAGCCCCCGTGGCGTGATGGCAATGTCCTTGAGAATGGGCGGCAGGTTGAGTTCGTCAATCGTCGGGATTTGTTGTTGGATCAATCGCAGCACCATGCCAGCGCTGCCGCGTTGGGTAAAGGCGCTGACCCGGAAGCGGGCGATGTTGGGAAAGTTCAGGGAAAAATTAACTTCGTGATGCTGATCGAACGCCCGCGCCTGACGGTCGTGCATGATCGAACGGACCAGCAACGTCGTCTGCTGCGGCGTCAGTTTGCGGTCGCCGGCTCGGTGAATCACCTGGTTAACCTTGAGCGCTGGTGGGCTGCCCGCTGTGATGAAAATATCCGAGCCCTTTAATTCGAGCAGCTTGACCGTCAGTTCATAAAGATACTGAGTAGCCTTTTCATAATCGTTCACTTCAAATTCGGGATTGTTTTCCACGTTACGCCTCCTTCCTGGCCAATGACGCCCAGCACGCTAAAAACCTTGCTTTCGAGTATCGCCAAGTATTCTATACTGTGCAAACCCAGCATGTCCCCGTTCCGAGACCCGCATCGCCTATTGTCCTCAGGAGATTATTGTTTTCATGAGTTGTTCTCGCCCTGTATTCCTGTCATTGGCGTTGCTGTTTGCGCTGAGTGGCCCCGGCGCCGCGCCGGCGGCCCGCCCCGCCGACCTCGCGCTGCAACCGCTGCCGGATTTTCGCAAGCTGGTTAAACAAAACGAAGCGTCCGTCGTCAACATCAGCTCCACGCAAGCATCCAGCCGGCGGGCTCGCTCGTCTGGCCTGCCGGAAATGCCGGGCAGCGAAAATCCCTATCTGGAGTTCTTCAAGCGTTTCTTCCAGGAGCGTCCCGAATTGCCCGGCGACCGCCAGGCCAACTCGCTCGGCTCCGGGTTCATCATCTCGCCGGACGGCTACATCCTGACCAATGCCCACGTCGCCCAGGACGCCGACAAGATCATTGTCCGGCTCAGCGACCAGCGCGAGCGTCCCGCCAAGGTGGTCGGCGTCGATGAACTGACCGATGTCGCACTGCTCAAGATCGAGGGCGAAAATCTGCCAACCGTCAAAATCGGCGATTCTGATGCGCTGGAAGTGGGTGAATGGGTGCTGGCTATCGGCTCGCCGTTTGGGCTGGAGCGCACCGCCACCCAGGGCATCGTCAGCGCGGTGGGCCGCAACCTGCCCAGCGGCACTTACGTCCCGTTTATTCAAAGCGATGTCGCCGTCAACCCGGGCAGTTCCGGCGGCCCGCTGTTCAATCTGCGCGGCGAAGTGGTCGGCATCAACTCTCAGATTTATAGCAGCACCGGCGGTTATATGGGGCTGTCATTCGCCATTCCCATCAAACTGGCTATCCAGGTGGTCGATCAGATCAAAGCCACCGGCGAGGTGACCCGGGGTTGGCTGGGCATCTTGTTGCAATCCGTCAACAACGATCTGGCCGAGGCGTTCAAGCTCGACCGGCCGCGTGGCGCACTGGTGGCGCAGATTCTGCCCGACAGCCCGGCGGCCAGCGCGGGCTTCAAATCAGGCGACATCATTCTGCGCTACGGTGGCGAACCGGTGGAAGATTCCTCGCAACTGCCCCGCATGATCGGCGTGACCCCGGTCGGCAAGACCGTGGCGATGTCGATCCTGCGCAATGGCGAACCGCTGGAAATCAAGGCGACTATCGCCCGACTGGAAGCGGCCGAAGATCGGGTTTCGACCATGGATGAGCACAGCGACCCCCGGTTGGGCGTCACCGTCGCTGATCTGAGCAACGAACAACGGCGCGGGCTGGGCGCTGAGGATCAGGGCGTGCTGGTCACCAGCCTGGACGAGGGGCCGGCCGCCAATGCGGGCCTGTATCCAGATGATATCGTTCTGCAAGTCGACCATCAGCCGGTCAAAAGCGCCAGCCAGTTCGTGGAAATGGCTAGGGAATTGCCTCGGGGCAAGGTAGCGCCGTTGCTGGTGAAGCGGGAAAACGAATCGCTTTACCTCGCGGTGCGCGTGCCTGAATGAAGAATCTGCGGTCAAGACGCCATGAACCTGAATAACTGTCTGGATTTTGAAAGGCCCATTGCTGAACTGGAGGCGATGCTCAAGGAACTGCGGCATCTCAGCGCCGAGCAGGATTTGAACATCGGCGATGAGATCGCCCGGTTGGAAACCAAGAGCAAGGCGCTCACCGAGTCGATTTTCGCCGCCCTGACGCCCTGGCAGATTTCGCAGATCGCCCGCCATCCCTTGCGGCCCTATACGCTGGACTATATCGAATGCCTGTTCACGGACTTCCAGGAACTGCACGGCGACCGCACTTTTGCCGATGACCACGCTATCGTTGGCGGGTTGGCGCGGCTAGACGGTCGGCCAGTGATGATTATCGGTCATCAGAAGGGGCGAGATACCAAAGAGAAGATTTATCGTAACTTTGGGATGCCGCGCCCGGAGGGTTACCGTAAGGCATTGCGGTTGATGAAACTGGCCGAGCGGTTCCGGCTGCCGGTATTGACCTTCATCGACACGCCCGGCGCCTATCCAGGCATCGGCGCGGAGGAGCGCGGCCAGAGCGAGGCCATTGCGCGGAATCTGTTCGAGATGAGCCGGTTGCGGACGCCGGTCGTTGGCATCGTCATCGGCGAAGGGGGTTCCGGCGGGGCGCTGGCGGTCGGAGTGTGCGACCGGGTGCTGATGTTGCAGTACGGCACCTATTCGGTGATTTCGCCGGAAGGTTGCGCGGCGATTCTGTGGAAGAGCGCGGATAAGGCCCCTGACGCCGCCGAAGCGATGGGATTGACCGCCGATCGGTTGTTGAAATTGAACCTGATCGACGGGGTGATTCCTGAACCGCCGGGCGGCGCGCATCGCGACTTGGCGCTGATGGCCGAGCATGTGCGGGCGGCGTTGCGGGAGAGCCTTCAACCGCTGGACTCGCTGTCCGTCGATGAGTTGCTGGAACAGCGCTATCAACGCTTGATGGCGTATGGGACGTTCAAGGAAGCGGCGCCAGCGACGTCATTGCAATCGACTTGGCAAAGCAGCGTCGCCGCGCTGTTGGGGAAGGATAAGCCGGTGGATGGCTGAATTTCCGGGCATTGAAGCGGCGCTGACGCAACTCAACATCTATCTCAACGTCCATCCCAGCGTCCGCCGTTTCATCGTCGGTTATAGCGGCGGGGTGGATTCTCATGTTCTGCTTCATGGGTTGGCGACCCGGCGCCTTGACGACCGGACGTTAGCCGCGCTCTATGTCGATCACGGGTTGCAAGCCGCTTCCGCTGTCTGGGGCGAACATTGCGCGGGCGTCTGTCGTGAGCTGGACATCCCGTTCCGGGTCTTGAAAATCGACGCCCAGCCGGCGCCGGGGGAAAGCCCCGAAGCCGCCGCCCGCCATGCCCGTTACGCCGCTCTGGCTGCTGAACTGGGGCCGGATTCCGCGCTACTGACGGCTCATCACCGCGATGATCAGGCCGAAACCCTGTTGTTGCAGCTACTGCGCGGCGCGGGACCGCACGGTTTGGCGGCGATGCCGGCTGTGAGTCGCCTGGGCCAGGGCTGGCTGTTGCGCCCGTTGCTGGAGGTGGATCGCGCTGAATTGCTGGCCTACGCCCGTGCGCATGATTTGCGCTGGATCGAGGACGCCAGCAATCAGGACCCCGGCTTCGACCGCAATTATCTTCGCCACCGGGTTCTGCCGCTGTTGCGGGAACGCTGGCCGGCTGCGAACCGGACTTTGGCGCGTTCTGCGCAACTTTGCGCGGAAACGGCGCGCTGGCTCGATGAGGAAGCCGCCGCCGATTGGGCCGGTACGGTGACTGACCGCCCAGACGGTTTATCGCTGCCCGCTTTGCGCGCATTGAGCGAACGGCGCCGGCGTCATCTGTTGCGCTACTGGTTACGGCGGTTGAATCTGCCGATCCCTGATGCCCGGCAGTTGCAACAACTTCTCCATGACGCCTTGACCGCTGCTGTCGACCGCAATCCTTGTATCTGCTGGCCAGGGGCGGAAGTCCGGCGCTATCGGGATGTGCTTTACGCGATGCCGCCGCTGGCGCGACATGATGCGCGACAAACCTTGATCTGGCGCTCCGGGGTTGAGGGCTGGCCGCCGCTGGAGTTGTCGGGGATTGGCTGGTTGCAGATGCAGGAGACGAGGAGGGCGGGATTGCGTTCCGAGGTGCTGGCGAGCGGTTTGTTGAGCGTCCGGTTTCGGCAAGGCGGCGAGCGGTTCCGGCCTGTAGGCCGCGTCCATGGTCAGGAATTGAAAAAGTTGTTGCAAGAAGCGGGCATTCCGCCATGGGAGCGGGGGCGGTTGCCGCTGGTGTATCTCTCCCCCACCCCAACCCTCCCCCGCAAGGGAGGAGGGAGTGATCAGTTGCTGGCGGTCGTGGGACTCGGCATTGCGGCTGACTTCGCCGCCGAACCTGGCCAAGCGGGTTGGCGTCCGTCAGTAGCTCCCCAAGGCGGACCTCCCCTGTGACCGACCCCGGTAGGGCTGCTTACATTACCGTTAGCGGTGGCGCGACATTGACCTCATCCGCCCA
>Ga0209573_1003973_pt1 | contig 15281 bp, 14 predicted proteins | sample TNRBio252014_DNA_FD_185870 | JGI IMG/M metagenome (GOLD analysis project Ga0209573, IMG submission 185870) | Wastewater treatment Type I Accumulibacter community from EBPR Bioreactor in Madison, WI, USA - TNR Reactor_6/25/2014_ DNA (SPAdes)... | ecosystem: Engineered > Bioreactor > EBPR >...
GGGGCGTAGCGCGGCAGCAAGCGCTCCACCCACTGCGGTGGCGGCAGCTCGACCGGCTCGAGCGCATGCGAGACGTAGAAGGCATCGAGGTTGATCATCGCCGGCAGCCGCACCTGCTCGGCGACGCGAAAGGCCTGCAGCACGGTGTCCAGCGCCTCCTGCGGGCTCTCGACGTAGTACTGCAACCAGCCGGTGTCGCGCTGCGCCAGGCTGTCGGTCTGGTCGGGCCAGAACGCCCACGGCGAGGCGACCGTCCGGTTCACGTTGGCCATCACGATGGGCGCCCGCGCCCCGGCGGCGTAGTGCAGCAGCTCGTGCATGAGCAGCAGGCCCTGCGACGCGGTGGCGGTGAACACGCGCGCCCCTGCCAGCGAGGCCGGGATGCAGGCGGCCAGCACCGAGTGCTCGGACTCCGGGGTCAGCACCTCGGCGTCGAACTCGCCCGCCGCCTGGAACTCGGTCAGCAGCTCGAGGATGGGCGTCTGCGGCGTGATGGGGTAGACCGGCGCGACCTGCGGGCGTGCCAGCCTGGCGGCCCAAGCCACGGCATGGTTGCCGGTCAGCAGCACACGCCGGGGCCCCACCGGCGACGTCGGGCCGGGGGCGCCTGCAGGAGGGGCATCCAGGGTGGGCAGACTCATCGCAGCTCCTCTTCCATGCGCATCGCGCCGCTCGGGCACTCGCGCACGCACAGGCCGCAGCCCTTGCAGTAGTCGCCGAGCACCTGGTAGCCCTCGCCGCTGCGCTCGATGGCCAGGTCGGGGCAGTGCAGCAGGCAGTTGTCGCAGCGCGTGCAGCGGCCGCAGGAGAAGCAGCGCACGGCCTCGGCCTGCGCCTGGCTGTCCTGCAGCCCGTCCTGCACCTCGATCCAGCTGCCCTTGCGCAGTTGGGCCTGCTGCAGCGGGCCGTCGGCACGCGGCCGGCGCGGGTGGTACCAGGTGGCGATGCGCTCGATGCCCACCACCGGGCCGTCGTCGGCGGAGGGCTCGACGGCTTCGCCGGTCAGCCTGGCGTGCAGCGCAGCGGCGGCGCGTGCGCCATCGCCGACGGCCTGCGTGACGAAGCGGGCGGCGCTGCACAGGTCGCCGGCCGCCCACACGCCGTCCAGCGCCGTCCGCCCCTGGGCGTCGACCGGCAGCAGCCCGGCAGGGTCCAGCGCGCCCAGCCAGGGCACGTCGGGGTCCTGGCCGATGGCGCAGGCCAGGCCGTCGGCCTCGATCAGGAAGTCGCTGCCTTCGATGGCCTCGAACGGCGGCGCGCCGGCAGGCGACGGGCTGGCCGACGGCCGCACGCGCCGGCAATGCAGACGCAAGCTGCCGGCGCCAGGCTCGACGCGCACCAGCGCCGCCGAGTCGACCAGCTGCACGCCCTCGGCGCAGGCCTGGTCGACCTCCTCGGCATGCGCCGGCAGCGCGGGCCGCGCCTCCAGCGCCAGCAGGCTGACCTCGTGGCCACGGCGCAGCGCGCTGCGCGCGACGTCCATCGCCGCGCTGCCGCCGCCGACGACGACCAGTCGCCGCCCCAGGCCGAGGTCCTGCCCGCGCTGCACCCGCTCCAGCAGGCGCGCGCCGTCCAGCCACCACGGTGCCTGCGGGGGCAGCAGCGGCAGCCGGCGCGGCCGCCAGGCGCCGGTGGCGACCAGCACCGCGTCGTGGTCCCGCCGCAGGGCGTCCAGCGTGGCCGGGTCGTCGACCGCGCTGCCGCAGCGGATGTCCACGCCCAGTGCGCCGATGCGCGCGATCTCGCCGTCCAGCACGCTGCGCGGCAGCCGGTACTCCGGGATGCCCCAGCGCATGACGCCGCCGGCGGCGTCGCTGCGCTCGTGCACCGTCACCCGCCAGCCCCGCAGCCGCAGCTTCCAGGCCGCCGACAGGCCGGCCGGTCCGGCCCCGATCACGGCCACATGGCCCACGCGCGCCGGCCCCGCGGCGAGCGTCCAGCCATGCGCCAGTGCGGCATCGCCGACCCAGCGCTCGAGCTGGCAGATCGACACCGGCTGGTCCCAGGCGGCGCGGTTGCAGGCCGTTTCGCAGGGGTGGTGGCAGACGCGGCCGGCAATGGCCGGGAAGGGGTTGCGCCGCGCCAGGATCTCGAACGCGGCCTGCAGCCGGCCGGCAGCGGCCTCGGCGATCCAGTCGGCGATGTGCCCGTGCACCGGGCAGGCCTGGTGGCAGGGCGAGGCATCCCGCACATGCCGGGCCAGCGAGGCGCGCCAGCTGCCGGTGTGGACGGCCTCGGTGGTTGCCGTGGTCCAGGTCGCGGGTACGGGACTGTTCACGGGGGTCTTCACAGGGGTCATGCGCGGGCCTCCTGCCGCCCGGCCGGGGGCTGCACGGAGGGCGCCGCTGCGGCCGCGCGCATGGCGGGCGCGGCGTCGCCCGGCCCCTGCTGCTCCGCCATCGCCGCCCGCACACGCTCGTAGCCGGCCGTGCAGGCGTGCACGTTTTGCTGCGGCAGCCGCGGCGAGCGTCGCTCGAGCAGGCTGCACAGCGCCGGCAAGGGCAGGTCGCCGAGCGCCGCCGCCAGCGCCCCCAGCAGGGCGGAATTGACGATGCGGCCCAGCCCGGCCTCGCGCGACAGGCCGATGCCGTCGACCGGCATCACGCGCAGCCCCGGCAGTGCGGCCTGCCAGTGCGCGCGCTCGCGCGCCGAGTTGACGACGACAAGCGTGTGCGGCTGTGCGGCTGCCAGCAGCCGGCCCTCGAGCAGGGTGGCGTCGAAGCACAGGATGGCATCGGCTTGCTCGATGTCGCAGCGCAGGCGGATCGGGCGCTCGTCGACGCGGATGAAGCTGCTGACCGGGGTACCGCGCCGCGCGCCGCCGTAGCTGGCAAAGGCCTGCACCTCGCGGCCGAGCTCGAAGTAGGCCTGGGCGAGCAGGTTGCCGGCGGTCTGGGCACCCTGTCCCCCTCGACCCTGGACGATGATCTGCAACATGGGGGCTCCGTTGGACGCGCGTTGCGTGGGTGTCGAATGGCGTGCCGGCGCTGCGGGCGGACGGCGGGAGCGGTGTCAGGCAGGCATCGCTCGGCGATCACGCCGGGATCACCGCCGTCGCCTCGAGCTCGATCTTGCCCGGGTGGTCCAGCAGGTCGGAGACGAAGATCATGCTCATCGCCGGGTAGTGCTGGCCCATGTGGCGGCGCCACACTGCCCCGAGCTCGCGCCGCACGGCCAGGTAGGCCGGCTTGTCGCAGCAGTAGGCGGTGATCCTGGCCACATGCTCGGGCCGGCCGCCGGCACAGGCCAGCACGGCCAGCAGGTTGCGCAAGGCCTGCTCGAACTGCGGCACCAGCTCCTCCGACTCGAACTGCTGCTGGGCGTTCCAGCCGACCTGGCCGGCCAGGAAGACCAGCCGCCCGGGCTTCACCTCGATGCCGTTGGCGTAGCCTATGGGCGGCGCCCAGCCTTCGGGCAGCAGGGTCTTCAGCGTGGTGTTCATGGGCAGGCTCCTGGGTCGGTCGGGGCGAGGCGCGCGGGTGCGCGGATGGGGCGGGCGCGGGGTCGGGGCCGGCGCGGGGTCGGGGACGGCGACTCGCGGACCGTCGCGCCGGGGTCCGCTGCTCAGAGATCCGAGTACCGCGGCGGGTCGGGGTCGTCGGCCCAGGCGCTGTCGGGGCGGGGCACCTTGGCCATCCAGGCCCGCACCAGCTGCACATGCTCGGCCTCCTCGGCCTGCATCTGCCGTGCGGCCTCGCGCACCGGGCCCTCGTCGGCCGCCTCGACCAGCTCGGCGAAGAAGGCCTCGGCGCGCTGCTCCGCCGCCAGCGCGAGCTCCAGCGCGTGCCAGGGCTGCATCAGGTAGTGCACGTCCTCGAAGGGCACGGCCTCCGGCGACTCGCCACCGACCCAGGGCATGGGGGCCAGCGCCGCGGCAGGCGGCGTCGTCCAGCCCATGGTCGACATCACCTGCTCGACATGGTGGCCCTCGTAGCCGGCCATGGTGCGGAACAGGGCCGCCACCTCATGGTTGTTGTGCGCCTCCAGCGTGTCGGCAAAGTCCTTGTAGCGCTGCACGGCGTCGAGCTCTATGGCGAGCGCGACCGCCATCAGCTCTTCCAGCGTCTTCGGTGCGCGCTTCACAGTTCGAACTCCCTGGCCAGCTCGTCGACCGTACAGCGCGCGGGCGGCGCCCCCACCGGGTAAGGCGTGCGCGCGCCGGCGTACAGCACGCCGATGTTGAAGCCGTCGTCGGTCATGATGCGGCGCGCGGCGCGCGCCGGGTCGTCGGTGGGCTCGACCGCCGCCGGGTGGACCGCCTTGCGCCAGTCGCGCTGCTCGGGACGGAAGGTCACGCAGGGGCTCAGGATCTCGACGAAGCTGAAGCCGGGGTGGCGTATCGCGCGCGCGAGGATGTCGGCGGTGCCGTTGGGGTCACCCGAGAAGGCGCGGGCCACGAAGTTGGCGCCCGAGGCGAGCGCGATGACCAGCGGGTGGAAGGCGCGCACGCCGGTGCCGCCGGGCGACAGCTTGTTGTCCCAGTCGGGCTCGGTGGTCGGCGAGGCCTGCCCCTTGGTCATGCCGTAGACATGGTTGTCCATGACGATGTAGGTCAGGTCCACGTTGCGGCGGCAGGCATGCAGGAAGTGGTTGCCGCCTATCGAGTAGCCGTCGCCGTCGCCGCTGGCCACCAGCACCGTGAGGTCGGGGCGCGCGGCCTTCAGCCCGGTGGCCGCCGCCAGCGAGCGGCCATGCACGCCGTGGAAACCGTAGCACCGCGTGTAGGCCGGGATGCGTGACGAGCAGCCGATGCCGGAGACCACCGCGACCTCGTGCGGTGGCAGCTGCAGCAGGGCCAGCGCCTTGGTGATGGAGCCCAGCACGGTGTAGTCGCCACAGCCGGGACACCAGATGGGCTTGACCTCGGACTTGTAGTCCGTGGCCGCAAAGCAGGCCGCGGGTTCGATGGCGTTCATGCCGCCCTCCTCTCTTGTGCGTCATGCAGGGCCTGTGCCCAGGCGGCCAGGGCCTCGGCCAGCCCGGCCGGCCGCAGGGGCAGCGGACCGGGAAGGTGGATGCCCTGGGGCCGCCCCGGCAGCAGCGCCGCCCCGCGAAGGTAGTGCAGAAGTTGCGCACCGTGGTTCTGCTCGACGACCATCACCTCGCGCACGCCGGCCAGCGCACCGGCCATGGCTGGCGCCTGCAGCGGCGCCAGCAGGCGCAGCACGACCAGCCGCAGCTCCAGCCCTGCGCGCCGCAGGCGCGTGACCGCCTCGCGCACCGGACCGCTGGCCGACCCGAAGGTGATGACCGCCAGCGCACCCTCGCCCTCGACGTCGGCCCAGCGCGCACCGTAGTCGTGGCCGAGCAGCTTGCGCTGACGCTTGGCCAGCTGCACGCGGTGGTCGCGCGCCTGGCTGCTGGGCACCGCGGCCTCGTTGTGCTCCAGGCCGTCGGCGGTGTAGGTCAGGCCCGGCACGCCCGGCACCGCCATCGGCGAAACACCGCTTGGCGTGTCCAGGTAGCGCCGGTAGGCCTGGCCATCGGGCACCGCCAGCAGGCGCAGCGGCGGACTGGCCGCGGCCGCCGGCGGGTCGACGATGCAGCGCGACTGCCCCATGGACTGGTCCGACAGCACGAGCGCAGGCGCCTGCAGCGTCTCGGCCAGTTCGACCGCCCATTGCGTGGTCGCGGCGCAGTCGGCGATCGAGCTCGGCGCCAGCACCAGCCGCGGTGCGTCGCCATGCAGGCCATGGACGGCGTAGGACAGGTCGCTCTGCTCGCTCTTGGCCGGGATGCCGGTCGACGGCCCGCCTCGCATCACGTCCACCACCACGATGGGCACCTCGGCGGCCACCGCCAGGCCGATGCCCTCTGTCATCAGCGACAGCCCCGGCCCGGCGGTGGCTGTCAGCGAAGGCACGCCGCCGAAGCTGGCGCCGATGATCATGTTGATCGACGCCAGCTCGTCCTCGGCCTGCAGCAGCGAGCCACCGACCCGTGACAGCGCCGGCGCCATCCACTCGAGCATCTCGGTCGCCGGGGTGATGGGATAGGCGGCGACGAAGCGGATGCCGCCGCGCAACGCGCCCAGGCCGGCGGCCTCGTTGCCACTGAGCAGCCAGCGCGCCGGCCGCGCGGCGCCGGCGCCCAGCGCGGCCACCGGGGCCAGCGGCGTCAAGGGGGAGTCCAGCCCCAGCGCCTGCGAGGCGCCGGACTGCAGGGCCTGCACGTTGGCCGCCAGCGCCTCGGCGCTGCGCTTCCACGAGGCCGCCAGTGCCGCCTCGAGCGCTGCCGCGGGCACACCGGCCAGGGCGCCGGCCAGGCCGAGCGCGATCATGTTGATCCAGCTGCCCGGCACCGCCTTGGACATCTTCTTCAGCGGCAGGGTCAGCACCCGCGCGCCGGAGGTGGCGAACACCTCGGGCACGGGATCACCCTCGCTGTCGCCGATGACCAGGCTGGTCGGCCGCAGCGGGATCTCGTCGGCAAAGCGGTGCACGTTGCTCCAGTCGATGGCCAGCAGCAGGTCGAAGGCGTCGTCCAGCGACTCCACCGGCGCCGCCGAGAGCCGCAACAGCGCCGCCGCCTCGCCGCCGCGGATCTGCGGCCCGCTGGTGCGCACCATCAGGCCTTGCAGGCCGGCCCTCGCGGCGCCCTCCAGCAGCAGCGTGCCGGCCGTCATGACGCCACTGCCGCCACTGCCGGCGAGCGCGATCGACAGCGACGGCGCGGCGCCGGCGGGCTGGGCCATGGAAGAAGTCTGGGCCACCTGTTGCTCCTGCAGATCGTGGACCGGAGGGGTCCGGGCAGGTCGCAGTGGAGGCGCGAAGCCCTGTCGCCGATCTGATCCAGGACAAACTCGGCGCGAATTTCAGGGCCCAGAATCGCCCGCATCGGTATTTTGGTACTTGAATGCGACAATAGGTCCGCAGGTCCGGGACGCCCATGACGACCCGGGCCACCCGGACAGGCCCGGAGTCAACTGCCGCAGGACCCGGCAGCACACCCGCCCACACCACGAGGAGACCCGATGACGATTGCTTCCCACCGCTGGGTCATGACCGCCCCCGGCGCGCCCCTGCAGCGGCGCGACTTCGAAGCCCGGCCTGGCGCCGGCGAGGTGGTCGTCCAGATCGCCGGCTGTGGCGTGTGCCACACCGACCTGGGCTACTACTACGACGGCGTGCGCACCAACCAGCCGCTGCCGCTGACGCTGGGCCATGAGATCAGCGGTGTCGTCGTCGCCACGGGCGACGGCGCCGAGGCCTGGGCCGGCAAGTCGGTCATCGTGCCGGCAGTGCTGCCCTGCGGCGAATGCGACCTGTGCCGGCGCGGCCTGGGCACCATCTGCCGCACGCAGAAGATGCCGGGCAACGACATCGAGGGCGGCTTCGGCGCCCACATCGTGGTGCCGGGCCGCGGCCTGTGCGAGGTCGACCTCGGCCGCCTGTCGCGCGCCGGCCTCACGCTGCCGCAGGTGTCCATCGTCGCCGACGCGCTGACCACGCCCTATCAGGCGGTGCGCCGCGCCGGCGTCTCGGCGGGCAGCCTGGCGGTGGTGGTCGGCGTGGGGGGCGTCGGCGGCTACTGCGTGCAGGTGGCGCGGGCCTTCGGCGCCACCGTGGTGGCGATCGACGTCGACGACCACAAGCTGGCCGCCGTGGCCGCCCATGGCGCCTCGCTGACGCTCAACAGCCGCACGCTCGACGGCAAGGCCATCAAGCAGCAGATCTCGGCCTTCGCCAAGGCGCAGGGACTGCGCAGCACGGAGTGGTTCATCTTCGAGTGCTCGGGCACGGCGCCCGGGCAGACCACCGCCTTCGGCCTGCTGGTTCATGGCGCCACGCTGTCGGTGGTCGGCTTCACCATGGACAAGGTCGAGCTCAGGCTGTCCAACCTGATGGCCTTCGACGCGCGGGCGCTGGGCAACTGGGGCTGCCCGCCGGAGCACTACCCGGCGGCCCTGGACCTGGTGCTCGACGGCAAGGTGCAGATCGCCCCCTTCGTCGAAACGCACCCGCTGGCCGACATCAACCAGGTCTTCCATGCCGTGCACGAGCGCGAGATCGCGCGCCGGGCCATCCTGGTGCCCGGCTGAGGCCGGCGACCCGCCAGCGGCCCGACCCGTCCCACGCCCCAGTTCACCCGCCCTGTTCCACCTGCCCCGCACCCGACCCGAGGAGACCTCATGCTGGACTTCAAGAACCACGACATCGTCGACGACATCGGCCGGCCCGGCGTGCGCTACGAGAAGCACCCGGCGCGCCGGCCCGACGGCAGCGAAGTTCCGGGCCTGTACAACGCCTGGATCTGGCTGGACAACCCCGGCCAGTACAACAGCTACACGACCGACATGGTCAAGGGCGTCATCCTGGCCGTGCGCGCGGCCAGCAATGCGCGCGACGTCAACTGCGTGATCTTCACCGGCGTCGGCGACAAGGCGTTCTGCACCGGCGGCAACACCAAGGAGTACGCCGAGTACTACGCCGGCCAGCCGCAGGAGTACCGCCAGTACCTGCGCCTGTTCAACGACATGGTCACGGCGCTGCTGGTGTGCGACAAGCCGGTGATCTGCCGCGTCAACGGCATGCGCATCGGTGGCGGCCAGGAAATCGGCATGGCCTGCGACTTCACGATCGCGCAGGACCTGGCACGCTTCGGCCAGGCCGGCCCCAAGCATGGCTCGGCGCCCATCGGCGGCGCGACGGACTTCCTGCCGGTGATCGTCGGCGCCGAGCGCGCCATGGCCGCCTGCGTGCTGTGCGAGCCCTTCTCGGCGCACAAGGCCTACCAGATGGGCATGATCACCGACCTGGTGCCGGCGCTCAAGGTCGACGGCCGCTGGGTCGCCAACCCGACGGTCGAGACGCAGCGTCTGACCGACGAGTTCGGCCGCTTCTGCTTCGGCGAGCCCAAGACCGGCGCCGCGCTGGAAGAGGGCAAGGCCCTGCTCAAGCGCGGCACGGTCGACCTGTCGGCGCTGGACGCCAAGGTCGAGGAGATCGCCGGCAAGATCCTGCTGACCTTCCCCGAGTGCACGCTCAAGACCATCGAGGAGCTTCGCAAGCCCAAGATCGACGCCTGGCAGCGCAACAAGGAAGGCTCGCGGGCCTGGCTGGCGCTGAACATGATGACCGAGGCGCGCGCCGGATTCACGGCATTCAACGAAGGCAGCAAGGACGACCGCGAGGTCGACTTCGTGCAGCTGCGCCAGCAGCTGGCCCAGGGCCAGAGCTGGATAGGCACGCTGCACGGCGAGATCCAGCCGCGGGGCCGGCGCTGAGCGCGGGCGACGGCATGGAGCCGCTACGCCACTGGCTGGAGGCCGACGGTGCGCTGCTCAGGCTGCGCCTGGCGCGACCCAAGGCCAACATCGTCGACGCCGGCATGATCGCCGCGCTGCACGGCGCGCTGCTGGCCCATGCGGGCAGCAGCGCCGACGGCGGACGCCTGCGCGGCGTGCTGCTCGACGCCGAGGGCCCGCATTTCAGCTTCGGTGCCAGCGTGGAGGAGCACCTGCCGGCCTCCTGCGCCGCGATGCTGCATTCGCTGCACGCGCTGATCCTGGCCATGCTCGACTTCCACGCCCCCATCCTGGTCGCCATTCGCGGCCAGTGCCTGGGCGGCGGGCTCGAGGTGGCGCTGGCCGCGAGCCGCCTGTTCGCCGCCCCCGACGCGCAGTTCGGGCAACCCGAGATGAAGCTGGGCGTCTTCGCGCCGGCGGCCTCGGTGCTGCTGCCCTACCGTGTCAGCCAGCCACAGGCCGAGGACCTGCTGTTCAGCGGCCGCTCGGTCGACGCCGCCGAGGCCCGGCAGATGGGGCTGGTGCAGGCGCTCGCCGACGACCCGCAGGCCGCCGCGCTGGCCTGGTTCGGCGAGCACCTGCAGGGCCGCAGCGCCGCGTCACTGGCACTGGCCCTGCAAGCCGCGCGCGGCGCCATGCGCCGCGAGGTCCGGCAACGCCTGGCCGAGGTCGAGACCCTGTACCTGGAGCGCCTGATGGCGACCCACGATGCGAACGAAGGCCTGGGCGCCTTCCTCGCCAAACGCACACCCCACTGGGAGCACCGTTAATGACTGCCGCAGAACGACCCCGCGTGCTCGACATCGTCGAGCAGTGCCAGACCCTGTTCGACGACCTGGACCTGAAGGCCGTCAAGGCCTGGAAGGCCGCCGCACCCGGCCGCAAGGCCATCGGCTACATGCCCGTCTATGTACCGCGCGAGATCATCCATGCGGCGGGCATGCTGCCGGTGGGCATCATGGGTGGCGGCGACAGCCTGGAGGTCATCCAGGGCGATGCCTACTACCAGAGCTACATCTGCCGCATCCCGCGCTCGACGATAGAGCTCGGCCTGACCGGCCGGCTGGACTCGCTGGACGGCATGCTGTTCCCGAGCATCTGCGACGTGATCCGCAACCTCTCGGGCATGTGGCAGCTGATGTTCAAGGACAAGTACGTGCGCTACATCGACGTGCCGCAGAACTACGAGGACGCGATAGGCGGCGAGTTCTACCGGCAGGAGATGCAGATCCTGCGCGACGACCTCGGGCGCCTGCGCGGCACGCCGATCAGCGACGACGAGATCAACGCCAGCATCCGCGTCTACAACGACAACCGCGCCGCGGTGCGCGAGCTCTACGCCTACCGCGCCGCCAGGCCCTGGCAGGCGCCGACCTCGGAGGTCTACCTGCTGCTTCGCGCCGGCATGGTGCTGCCACCCGAGCAGCACACGGCGTTGATACGCGAGTACCTGGTGGCCGCCGAGCAGCTGACGCGGGCACGCCGCGACAACGCGCGCGTGGTGGTCACCGGCTCGTTCTGTGAACAGCCCCCGCTGGCGCTGATCAAGTCGATCGAGATGGCAGGCTGCTACGTCGTCGACGACGACTTCTGCCTGGTTTCGCGCTGGCTGCTCGACGACGTGCCGGCCGACGGCGACCCGCTGCTCGAACTCGCGCGCGCCTTCCTGCACCGCTCGGCCAGCACGGCGGCCAAGTACGACGCCCGGCGCGAGGACAAGGGCGTGTTCCTGCTGCACCAGGTCAAGCAGCGAGGCGCCGAAGGCGTGATCTTCGCGGCGCCCTCGTTCTGCGACCCGGCCCTGCTGGAGCGGCCCATGCTGCAGGACGTGCTGGCCAGGCAGGGCGTGCCCTACACGGCCTTCAAGTACGCCGAGAACACCGGCCAGATGGCCCCCATCCGGGAACAGGCCGGCACCTTCGCCGATTCGATCAAGCTCTGGAGCGCCACCGCATGAACACCTCCCCCATCGCCATGCCCCGGCCCACGGGCACCGCCAAGCGTCCCGCCGCGCCGGTCCAGAAGGAAGACGCGATGTGGCTGCAGAAGGAGCTCATCAACAAGAACTACGCCGAGCTCGCCGCCGCGCGCGCCCAGGGCCGCAAGGTGTCTGCCACCTTCGTGCCCGGCAACCTCAACGAGCTGCTGATGTGCTTCGACTTCGCGCGCAGCCTGCCGGAGACCAACGCGCTGCAGAACGGCATGCGCAAGAAGAGCGGCAAGATGATCATGGACGCCGAGCGCGACGGCCAGAGCGAGGACGTCTGCACCTACGTCAAGGCCGACCTGGGCATGATGATGGGTGGCGAGGTCGGTCCCACCGGCGAGGCGCTGCCGCGCCCCGACCTGCTGCTGCTGTCCTACACCGGCTGCTTCACGTTCATGAAGTGGTTCGAGCTGGTGCGGCACAAGTACGGCGGCGAGTGCGTGATGCTGCACGTGCCCTACCAGGCCGACGGCCACATCGCGCCCAACATGCGCGACTACGTCGTCAAGCAGCTCAAGGAGACGGTGATCCCGGCGCTGGAGCGCGTCTCGGGCGTCAAGTTCGACATCGACCGCCTGCGCCAGTACATGCGCGAGTCGGCCAGGGCCGAGGAGGACCTGGTGGCCGTGCTGCAGTCGGCCAGGCAGCGCCCGAGCCCGATCGACGGCTACTTCGGCGCGGTCTACTACATCGGCCCCATCTTCACCGCCTTTCGCGGCACGCCCGAGGCCAGCCAGTACTACCGCGTGCTGCGCGCCGAGATCGAGGAGCGCATGCGGCTGGGCAAGGGCCCGATCACGCCCGACGGCGAGATGGGCGAGGAGAAGTACCGCCTGGTCGTCGAGGGGCCGCCCAACTGGACGCACTTCCGGGACTTCTGGAAGATGTTCTACGACGAGGGCGCGGTGGTCGTGGCGTCGACCTACAGCAAGGTCGGCGGCGTCTACGACTTCGGCTTCCGCCACGACCCCGATCACCCGCTGGAGTCGCTGGCCGACTACTGCCTGGGCTGTTACACCAACCACAGCCTGCCCTCGCGCATCGACATGATCTGCCGCTACATCGAGGAATACGGCGCCGACGGCCTGCTCATCAACTCGATCAAGAGCTGCAACAGCTTCAGCGCCGGCCAGCTGATGATCCTGCGCGAGGTCGAGCGCCGCACCGGGCGCCCGGCGGCCTTCATCGAGACCGACCTCGTCGACCCTCGCTACTTCTCGGCCGCCAACGTCAAGAACCGGCTCGAGAGCTACTTCCAGATGGTCAAGCAAAAGCGTGCCGCCGGCTTCGTGCCCGGCGCCCCGGACGCCGGCGGACCGCCGCAGACCATCATCCCGATCGCGGCGCACTGAGCGCAAAGGAGAGCACCACCATGCGCTGCTTCATCGGCATCGACCTCGGCTCCACCACCACCAAGGCAGTGGTCGTCGACGACACCGGCCAGGTCCTGGGCCGCGGCATCACCAACTCGCGCAGCAACTACGACACCGCGGCGGCGGTGGCCAAGACCGAGGCGCTGCTCAACGGCCGCTTCCAGCTGTTCCGGCAGGCGCTGGCGGCCAGCGGCGCGCTCAATGGCGGCCTGGACGCCTTCGTCGGCCAGCTCGAGCGCGATTTCCGCGCCGAGCAGTACCTCGAGCAGCTGGTCGACCTGGAGTCGACCTGCCTGCGCAACCTGGAGGCCTCGCGTTTCGGCGACGCCGGCCCGGCGGTGCGCGACGCGCTGGAAGAGGTCTTCCGCCGGCTGAAGGCCGAGGCGCACGCGCTGTTCGCGCCCGGTGCCCGGCGCAAGAGCGACTTCTTCCGCGACATCGCCGGCAGCCAGTACCTGGCCGCCGGCGAGGCGGTGGCCAAGGACATGGGCCTGCGCTACGACTACCTGCTCAACCTGTTCGACCGCTCCATCATCGAGGTCGAGAACCGCGTCTACGCCGACTCGGTGCGCCGGCACCTGCTGGCCGCGCTGGAGCGCAGCTTCGTCGCGCTGCCCGAGACGGCGCCGCTGCGGCCGCGCATCGAGGCCCCGGTCAAGGGGGTGCTCGACACCGAGATGGAGGAGACCTACGTCGTCGGCACCGGCTACGGCCGCGCCCGGCTGCCTTTCTCCAAGGAGCACATCCGCAGCGAGATCCTGTGCCACGGGCTGGGTGCGCACGTGATGTACCCGGGCACCGCCACCGTGCTCGACATCGGCGGCCAGGACACCAAGGCCATCCAGGTCGACCCGGCGGGCATCGTCGAGAGCTTCCAGATGAACGACCGCTGCGCCGCGGGCTGCGGGCGCTACCTCGGCTACATCGCCGACGAGATGAACATGGGCCTGCACGAGCTGGGCCCTATGGCCATGCAGTCGACCAAGGCGATCCGCATCAACTCGACCTGCACCGTGTTCGCCGGCGCCGAGCTGCGCGACCGGCTGGCCCTGGGCGACAAGCGCGAGGACATCATGGCCGGGCTGCACCGCGCCATCATCCTGCGCGCCATGAGCATCCTGGCGCGTTCGGGCGGCATCCGCAACGAGTTCACCTTCACCGGCGGCGTGGCCAAGAACGAGGCGGCGGTGAAGAGCCTGCGCGAGCTGATCTTCGAGAATTACGGCGAGATGACGATCAACATCGACCCCGATTCGATCTACACCGGCGCGCTGGGCGGGGCCACCTTCGCCCGCCGCGCCGTCATGGACGAAGGCAAGGTCGCCGAAGCGAGGAACTGAATGGACGCCATCACCACCCTGGGCATAGACATCGGCAGCGGCGCCGTCAAGAGCACGCTGTTCCGCAGCCACGAGGACGGCCGCGTCGACTGGCTGGCCAAGAGCTGCGAGCGAATCCGCCGCCGCGACCCGATGACGCTGGCCGGCGAGGGCCGTGACGCGGTGCTGGCCGCCGCCGGCCTGGGCGCCGGCGACGTGGACTACGTGGCCACCACCGGCGAGGGCGAGAACGTCGCCTTCGCCACCGGCCACTTCTACAGCATGACCACGCATGCGCGCGGCGGCGTCTACCTGGTGCCCGGCATCTCGGCCGTGGTCGACGTGGGGGCGCTCAACGGACGCGCCATCTACGTCGACGAGCGCGGCAAGGTGCTGGCCTACAAGATGACCAGCCAGTGCGCCAGCGGCTCGGGCCAGTTCCTCGAGAACATCGCCCGCTACCTGGGTGTGGCGGTCGAGGAGATCGGCTCGCTGTCGCAGCAGTCGGCCAACCCGGAGAAGGTCAGCTCGATCTGCGCGGTGCTGGCCGAGACCGACGTCATCAACATGGTCAGCCGCGGCATCGCCACCGCCGACATCCTCAAGGGCATCCACCTGTCGATGGCCAGCCGCATCGTCAAGCTGCTCAAGGTCACCGGCATCAAGAGCGGCACCGCGCTGCTGACCGGCGGCCTGGCGATGGACGAAGGCCTGGTGGCTGCGGTGCGCGAGGAGATGGTCGCCGAGAAGGTGAACATCCAGGCCATCAACCACGCCGACTCGATCTACGCCGGCGCCATCGGTGCCGCCCTCTGGGGCGCCTACCGGCATCGCCGCCTGGCCGCGCTCGAGGCCGCCGTCGCCTGAGGACCGAGCCCCTGCGCCCTGCCGTTCAACCGCCCCCTTCGGAGACCCGACCATGGCCCTGCTGATCAACGACAACTGCACCGCCTGCGACGCCTGCAAGCCCGTCTGCCCCAACGAGGCGATCGCGGTCGGCGACCCCTACTACCTGATAGACCCGCTGCGCTGCACCGAGTGCGTGGGCGCCGAGGACGAGCCCCAGTGCAAGCTGGTGTGCCCGGCCGACTGCATCGTGCAGCACCCCGACTTCGTCGAATCGCCCGAGGACCTGCAAGCCAAGTACGACGACCTTCACTGAGCCGCGACGCAAGACCGTCCCTGCGGACGGGCTTGCGCCGGCGAAGGCCCTGAGCGCGTCCCGCGCGCGATGGCTGAGCCGCGACGCAAGACCGTCCCTGCGGACGGGCTTGCGCCGGCGAAGGCCCTGAGCGCGTCCCGCGCGCGATGGCTGAGCCGCGACGCAAGACCGTCCCTGCGGACGGGCTTGCGCC
>Ga0209573_1003974_pt1 | contig 15280 bp, 15 predicted proteins | sample TNRBio252014_DNA_FD_185870 | JGI IMG/M metagenome (GOLD analysis project Ga0209573, IMG submission 185870) | Wastewater treatment Type I Accumulibacter community from EBPR Bioreactor in Madison, WI, USA - TNR Reactor_6/25/2014_ DNA (SPAdes)... | ecosystem: Engineered > Bioreactor > EBPR >...
GGACTTCGGCGGCGCTGGAGGCGACAGCGGCGTGGCCCCCGGTGGAGCGGCGATGACTGCACTGGTCCATAGAACGACGAGGAAGAAGGCGCGGAGTGACATCCACAGACTACGCTGTCATCCGCGTGCTTTATGCACCTCCGCAGATGTGTCAGCGAGGGAATCGCGTGATTGGCGGGTCAAGCGCCGTGCCGTTCTGGTGTGGGCGCGCGGAATTGCGGCAGGTCGGCGAGGATGTTCTGGCTGCGCATGAGCGTTTCGCCGATGAGCAATGAGTCGGCTCCGGCGTCGGCGAGGCGGATGGCGTCGGCGGGGGTTTTGATACCGCTTTCGGAGACGAGAACGATGTCGTCCGGCACTTCTTCGGCGAGCAGTTCGGTGGTGGAGAGATCGACGGTGAAGCTCTTCAAGTTGCGGTTGTTCACGCCGATGATACGGGCGTCGGTGGCGAGGGCGCGCTCGAGTTCCGGCAGGTCGTGGACTTCGACAAGGGCGTCGAGCTGAAAGGTGTGCGCGACTTCGAGGAGGTGCTCCAGCGTGGGCTGGTCCAGCGCGGCGACGATGAGCAGGATGGCATCCGCACCGGCGACGACGGCTTCAAAGATTTGCGCCTCGTGGATGATGAAATCCTTGCGCAGGCAGGGGATGTCGAGCTGCTCGCGGATGAGCGTGAGGTATTCGAGACGGCCCTGAAAGTATTTTTCATCCGTGAGCACGGAGATGGCGCTGGCTCCGGCTTTTTCATAACCCCGGGCGATGGTGAGCGGGTCAAAGTCAGCGGCGATGGTGCCGACGGAGGGCGAGGCGCGTTTGACCTCGGCGATGATGCTCAGGCGGGTGGGGTCGAGGCGCAGGGCGTCGTAAAAGGAGCGTACGTCGTCGCGCAGGGCGGCGGCGGCGCGCAGTTTTTCGGCGCGGGGCAGGAGGCGCTGCACTTCGGCGCGCTTGTGGGCGATGATTTCGTCCAGCTTGTTCATGGGGCGCGCATGGTGGCGGCGGCGCGGCGATGTGCAACCTTCGGCTGCGGTCAAAACACAACATGCAGGGTGTTCTTGACGCGGCGGTGGATGCGGGCTTTCTGCTTTCATGCCAGAAGCGCCCATCACCCCGGATTCCGTGATCGAACTGTTGACCTCCGAGCACATTTTGGAGCCGCAGGAGCCGATCGCGCCGGACACGGACCTTTTCACGTTGGGACTTGATTCGATGGCGATGATGCAACTGCTGCTGCAGATCGAGGAACGCTTCCGCCTGTCGGTGATCCCGGCGGAGATGACGCGTGACCGCTTCGCCACGGCTGGGGCGCTGGCCACGTTTCTGGATGAAAAACGCCGCCTCGCCGCCTGATGCCGACGTTCCCCGCCACCACGGTCGATTTTTTTCTCGCCGGGCTGGAATCCTTCATGGTTCGCAGCGGGCAGGGGAGGCACTGGGCGGTGACGGCGCTGTGGCTGAAAGGAAAACCTGACGCGGCAGCCCTGAAGGAAGCCTGGGAGCAGGTCCATGCCCGGCATCTGATGCTGGGCGCCCGGCTGCGGCGGAAATGGCGCGGATGGCGGCTTGTATGGGAAAGCGACGGCCCTCTCCAGGCACCGCCGATTTCCTGGCAGGCGCTTTCCGGCCAGGCAGACGAGACGACTCTCATTCAGGAGCGGCTGCGAGGGTTTGTTTTCGGTCAAGCCATCCAAAAACCGCTTTTTTTGGAGGTTTTTGGAGATGCGGCCACCGGGCGGCATCTGGTGCTGCTCACCTGGCGGCATGCGCTGATGGACGGCACCGGGGTGAACCTGCTGCTGGAAAAACTGGCTGCCCCAAGCGATGCCAGCCCGCCATCGGTGCCCGAAGCACCGCAGGAAAGCCCGGCGCTTCTTTATCAAAGAGCACGCCCCCTAATGAACCGTCTGCACGCCATGACGCGGACAGGCTGTCGTTCCGCCTGGAGCAAGGGGCTGCCAGAGTCAGGAGGAGCGCCAGAGTTTCAGTTGATTCAACTGACGGATGAGCAATCCAGCCGCGCAGCCGAGAAGCTGCGGCAGCTCTGCGGCGAGTTTTTCCAGATGCCCTTTTACGCGGCGGTGGCGGTGCGCGCGCTGCGCACGCTGCATGAGTCACGCGGCTGGTGCAGCCCGGAGATCCATCTGCATCTGCCCGCCCAGGGACGCAAGCGCAGTCAGGATCTGGTTTTCGGCGGCCAGTTCGGCACTTTGCCGTTGTTTCTCGAAAGCAGCGCCCTGGGCACCCTGGACGCGGCGGTGGCGCATGTGCAGCAGTGCTACAAGGACGCGCTCAAGCAGGGTCTGCCGCAGGCCTCGGAGGCGCTGATGGCGCTGGCCCGCCAGATGCCGGTGCGCTGGTTCATTCCCATGGTGCGGCTGCAAAACCGCGGCCAGATTTGCAGCCTGTTTCACTCTCACACAGGGGCGTTTCTGCCGGGGCGGAGCGATTTTGCCGGAGCGGCGGTGGAGAACGTCTGCACCATTCCGAGTGTGAGCACCCCTCCGGGCCTGGGCCTGTTTTTCTCGGATTATGCGGGAAAAATCAGCGCCACGATTTCGTGGCGTTCGGGTAGTCTCACCGCAGACGAGGTGGCGGCAGTCCGCGCCAGTGTTTCTGCCGATCTTGCCGGTTGAAGCCGCAATAATGAGGGAAAAGTGCCAGGGAACCGCGACATGGACAGGCAGGCTGCCGTTGCTTCCGTCAGGACCTGGCGGGGTTCGCAAGCTGAACATCCGCGGCCCCTGACGTCGCCGATTTAGCCGCTGGCCACGCCGCGCACAAGCACGATTCCACCCGCTGCCACAAAATGACTGAAGATTGGTGTTGTCGAAAGACAGCGCTTCCGGTAAAAATCGCGCCCTTAATTCGTAAATCCGCTCCCTTTTATGGTCTGGAAAATTCTATCCGCTCTCTCCGCCGTCTGCCTCGGCACCGCCTGCTACTTCGCCTGGGCCAACCAAAAAGCCCTCGTCGAAGAGCGCAAACGCGAGACCTTTGCCACCGCCAACCTGGCGGAAATCAAGGATCACAAGCTACAGGCCGAGGAGGCCAAAAAGAACCGTGACACCCAGCTCGCCACTGTTAACAAGGATCTGGAAACAGCCAAAGTGGCCGTGGTGGACATCGCCGCCAAGGCCCAGTCCAAGGAGCAGGAACTCGCCGTGGTGAAGGCCAGCCTCGATCAGGTCACCAAGATCGTGAACGATCTCGAAAAGCAGATCAACGAAGCGGGTGACATCCCCGCCTTGCTGGCACAGATCGAGACCATCAAAAAGGAACGCGCAGTGGCCGAGGCTGCGGTGGCCAACGAAAATCAACAGTTTGCCTACGCCCAGGAAAAAGTCACCGCCCTGACCAACTCGGCCAAGGAAGCGGAGGAGCGTGAGTCCCGTGGCCGTCGTGGCATTGTGGATGATGACTTTACCGCCCGGGTTTCCCAATCCTTCACGGACTGGGGTTTTGTGGTGATCAACAAGGGCAATGGTGGTGGTGTCTTTGCCAATGCCGACCTGGAAGTGAAGCGCGGCAAGGATGTCGTCGCCAAGCTCAAGGTGCGCAACGTGGAGCAGCAGTCCTCCGTGGCCGACCTCATCAAAGGCAGCCTCGCCGAAGGTGAGCGCATTCGTCCGGGTGATCTCGTCGTGGCCGCAGCTGAGCAGAGCGCGAAAACAGCCAAAGCGGCCGCCCCTGCCACTGGTACCGCCGCCACCCCGGTCGCCGCTGGTGCTGCTGCCGCGCCAGCCCCTGCTGCACCCGCAATGGGGGGGGATCCATTCGGCGCTCCTGCAGCCGCCCCCGCCGCCCCGGCGATGGGTGCTGATCCGTTCGGAGCACCTGCGGCTCCGGCCCCAGCCGCGCCCGCCGCTCCGGCGATGGGTGCTGATCCCTTCGGAGCGCCGCCTGCCGCTCCTCCTGCGGGTGGAGCCACGCCGCCTAGCACAGCCGATCCCTTCGGTGCCGCGCCAACGACTCCTCCGGCCAACTGATGCCGCCCCTCAGCTAACTTCCCACGTTTCTCACTCCCATGACCAAAGTTCTCTTCATCCTCAGCGCCGTCGTGATCCTCGTGGCCAGCTTTTTCGCCTACCAGAACGGGCGTGAGTTTGCCGCAGTGCGCCTCAGCATCGCGGGCATCAACTCCCAAATCAAAACCGAGCAGGCTGCTGACAAGGTGGTCATCGGCCAGGTGAACCAGCTCGTCGCCGACATCGGTCGCGTGCAGGGAGAGCTGGACATTGAGGCGGAAAAACTCAAGGCCCACAAAAACAAGCTGTCGCAGGCGGAGAGCGAGACCACGCGCACCCAGGAAGAATTGGACGCCAAGGTCAAAAGACAGCAGAAACTCGTGGTGGATCTCGAAAAGCTTCCCAAAGACGTCAAGCCGGAGACCATCGCCGAGGACATTGCTCGCATGAGAAAGGAAAAGCTGGAATTCGAGGCGCAGGCAGAGGCCAAAAAGAAGGAAACCGTCGCCGAGCTTGAAAAAGTCGCTGTCGTGCAGAATCGCCTCGCAGAAGTCGTCCGCAAGATCGAGGAGCGCCGCAAGAACTTTGACCGCAACAGCCTGACCTCGCGCGTCCTGGCTGTGAACCACGACTGGGGCTTTGTGGTCATCGACGCTGGCAAGTCCACCGGACTCACCCAGGACACCAAGCTCATCGTCACACGCGGTTCCCTCACCGTCGGCAAAATCAGCATCATGAACGTTGAAGGCACACGTTCCATGGCCGCCATCGTGCCGGACACCGTCCTCAACGGCATGACCATCATGCCTGGAGACCGCGTGATCCTTGAAAATCTGCTGCAAAACTGATTCTTCCGGTTATGGGAGAGATGAAGATGAAAACACACTCTTTCCGCCTGCTTTGGTTGGCTCTTGCCGCCGCCTGTCTCAACTCCTGTAGCTCGGATGAGCCGCAGCGCAAAAAAGTCGTTGGTCCCGACAGCAGTGAATACAGCAATCTGCCATGGAACCGTCCCAAGCCCTGGGAGAGCAACGCCCGCTTTGGCGGCATGATGCCGGGGAGCCGTTGATCGTGCTTTATTCGGCGGGTTGCAGCAGGGCCTCGCCATCCGCCGTTTTTACCACGCGGTAAAAGCAGGTGGGGCGCTTGGTGTGGCAGCATCCGCCGCCGTGTTGTTTGACCCGCAGCACCAGCGCGTCCTGGTCGCAGTCGGTGCGGATGTCGATGATCTCCTGAAACTCGCCGCTTGTCGCACCCTTGTGCCAGAGCTGGTTGCGACTGCGGCTCCAATACACCGCCTGACCGAGTTCCAGCGTCATTTTGAGGCTCTGCTCGTTCATGTAGGCCAGCATCAGCGGCGCACCCGTCTCTGCGTCCACCGCAAAGGCGGGCATGAGGCCGTGCTCGTCAAACTTCGGCGCAAACAGCAGCCCCTCCTCGATGGCTTGCTTGGATTCACGGGCGGCGAAGGCGATGGGTGCTGTGGCGGACATGGCGGCGCATGCTAGCGGCACATCCCCGCCGTGCAACCGGCTCATTTTGCCGGAAAAAGCGGCAGCACGTTTTGGAGCAGGCCGGAGCCGGATTTCACGCTGTTTTCGAGCAGGCCGCTGGCTCCGTTGAGGATTTGTCCTGGCATTTTGGCGGCATCCTCGCCGAGCAGCGGCTTCAAGAGGGTTTCCGCGCCTTGATTGACCACTTTTCCGGGCGTGTCGAACAGCAGGGACATGCCCGCGCCGCCGATCAGGCGTGAAGTCAGATCCTCCTGCGGCGCGTCAATTGGACCGGCAATGCGGACGCGCGTCCACAGCAGGCCGGGCGGGCCGTTAGGGTTGGTTTGGGTGAAAACCAGGCTCTCTGCTCCGGGGATCCATTTCAGCGTCTCGGGCGTGACGCCGACCATGAAATCACCCTCCATGTGATTGCCACGCAGGATCATGCTGCCTTCGAGGCGAAGCAGTCCGTTGGATTGCACGATGACTTTTTCGATCCGCAGCGCATCACCCTCCGGGCGGAAGGATGCCTGGCAGAGGTCGAGCACGAGGCGCTTGAAGCGCTCGGCTCGGGTGTAAGTGGCGAGTTTTTCGAGGATGGGCAGCCCTTGCAGCACGCCGTTTTCGAGCACGGCATCCGCTTTCCATGCGACAGGCGCATTGCGGCTGCCGGAGAAGTCGAGGTCGCCTTTGATTTTGCCGGAGAGGCGCTGTTTCCACCACGCATTGAGGAATTCATCCAGCGGCACGGCCTGGACATGGGCAAACGTTTGCCACGCGCCGGTTTCAAACTTCACCGAGCCGCGCAGCGTAGCCTCGGAGGATTGTTTCCAGCGCAGCGTGGCGTCGCTGAGCTGGATTTGCTCGTTTGTGACCCGCAGCGTGGCTTTGACAAGATCGAGCTTGATCGCTTCGGCCTGTTCCGGGGCCTTGAACGGCGTTTGCAGCGTGCCGCCGTTGAGCTTGAGGGGCACGGCGGTCTTGCCGCTTTCCCACGCGGCGGCCTTCACGCTGGCCTCGGCGATCTTCCACCCGGCCTGCTCGAAGTTGAAATGCCTCACGTCGAAGCCGCTGATTTCCGTCTTCGTCGGAATGTGACGCTGTAGGAAGGACGGGATCGAATCCACGGCGTCGGCCGTGTCGGACGGGTTCTCCAGATTGGACATGGCTGACGCGGAACGCCGTAGTGTGAGTTCATCCGCCCCGGCGCTGTGGATGCTCCACACGCCGGTGCGGATGGCGCCGAAGTCGAGCGCGGCATGCAGGCCCACCGCATCGACATCCCAGCCGTGGGCGCCTTCCAATTGCATCTCGCTCACTAGAGCCGTGTCGTCATTCCAGGTCAGCGAATCAATGCGTGCCGCGCCGCCGGTCTTCGCGGCGATCAGTTCCTCCGCCTTCTGGCGAAAGTCTTCCTTCTGCATATAAGCGCGGATGAAGCGGGTGACGAGCGTCGGGGCCAGCAGGTTTAGCGTGACTGCTGCGATGACGATTAAAACGGCCAGCCATCCCAGCCAGCGAAGGGGCGAGGACTTGCGGCGTGTGGGGCGCGTGCGTCGGTGCATTTCGGCGTGGGATTGATTTTTTGATCGCCAGAGCATCGGTGCCTGGCCTATTTTATGCGGACTATTTAAACCGCATGCTCAAAGCGCACAACGTCAGTCTTGAAGTCGATGGGCCGGGTGATTCCGAGCCGAACTCCGTGCTGCATCTGTTGCGCGAGGTTTCCTTCAATGTGCCGCCCGGGCATCTGATGGCCATCGTGGGACCGTCCGGCTGCGGCAAGACAACGCTGCTGAAGGTCATCACCGGCATCCAGGAGCAGACGGCGGGCGAGCTGATGTGGGATGGCCGCGATCTGAGCAATGAGGAGGACTTGCACCCCGGCGATCTCGGCTATGTGCCGCAGTTCAGCGTGGCCTACGATCTGCTGACCGTGGAGGAAAGCATCGCCAGCGCCATGGCGCTGCGCACGCAACTGGCGCAGACAGAGGACTTCATTCCGTCGCTTGATTACATCCTGGAAGTCACGGGCCTGACGCATCTCGCCGACCGCCAGGTCAAAGTGCTCTCCGGGGGCCAAAAACGCCGCCTTGGCCTCGCGCTGGAGCTGGTCACCGATCCCTGCCTGCTGCTCTGCGACGAGGTCACCAGCGGCCTCGATCCACGCTCCGAGCACGAGATCACCGCGCTGCTGCGCGTGCTCTCACGCGGGCATCCGAAGCGTGTGGTGATCAATGTCACGCACAGCCTCGCCAGTCTCGACGCTTACGACAGCGTGATGGTCATGTACCAGGGCGTGCTGACCTTTCACGGACCGCCGAAGGCCATGATGCATTACTTTGCCGTGGAGCATCCCGAGGAGGTTTATTTGAAGCTTACCGAGCGCAAAAACGGCGACTGGCATGAGTCCTGGGAAAAATACCGCGACACCTATTACAAGCGCCATGGCTTCGACGGCAAACGTGTGCTGCCCGAGGACGATGAAGCCGCCGACGAGGCAAAGAAAAGCGAAAGCGGACCCTCGAAGACCTCCGTGCGCGAGGATCGCCCTGCGGTGAAGGATGAAGAAACCGCGCACCCCGAGGACCACATCCCGGAACACCACGAGTTCCCGCCCATCGAGATGCCCTCCGTGACCACGCAGTTGTTTGAGCTGCTGCGGCGGCGCTGGACGATCTTCCGCCGCGACAAGGCGCAGGTCTGGCTCCATCTCGCCATGCTGCTCGGCTTTCCGCTGCTCGTCGTAATCTTCGCGCTCGATGGCATCAAGCCGCTGCGCGCGCTCTCCACGCACCAGAACGAGAACGTTAAGGTCGAGATGGAAAGTCAGGCCCAGTTCCAGCGTGAGCAGCTTAATGCGGGCAGCCTCGTCTCTGGTCTCGTCATGCTCCAGGTCGTGCTCGTCACCTTGATGGCCAGCAACAACGCCGCGCGAGAGATCGCCTCCGAACGACTGATTTTAGAGCGTGAGAAACTCGGCGGCCTGCAGCCCTTTGCGTATGTCGGCAGCAAGGTCATCTTCCTTGGCATCTTCGTGCTCGCGCAAAGTTTATGGATGGGATTCTTCGTCGATCTCGTCGTCGGTGGACTGCCGGGGGATCTCGTCATCAAGCTGGCGCTGCTCACGCTCGCCTCGGCGGCCATGACTAGCATCTGCCTCGGCATCTCGGCCATGAGCAAGTCGCCAGAGAAGGCCACGATCCTGTGCATCTATCTCGTCGGCTTCCAGCTTCCACTCTCCGGTGCCGTGCTCACGCTGCCGGACTGGCTGGAAAACTGGGTGCAGCCCGTCATCGCCGCGTTCTGGAGCTGGAGCGGCAGCCTCAGCAGCATGCGCAGCACGGCCTTCTACGACGCCGTGAAGCAGGTCACCGCCACCGACCTCGTCACACCCGCTGTCGCCGCCTTTGTGCTGTTCGTGCATGTCATCGTCGGCCTGGCGATGACCTTCGTCGGCGTGCAGCGCAGCCAGTGGGAATCGTGAGGCTTCGCCGCGTCAATGCGGCAGCCCAAAGAGATAATAAGCCGCGCACAGCAGCGCCATCACGATCATGCCCGCGTTCAGCTCTCGCGCACGACCGGCGGCGAGCTTCAGCAGCGGATGCACCACCAGACCGGCGGTGAGGCCGTTGGCGATGTTGTAGGTGAAGAGCATCATCACGATGGTCACAAAGGCCGGCACCCATTCAGTGAGGTCATCGAAGTCGATGCGCCGCACCGAGCCGACCATCAGCACGCCCACCGCGATCAAGGCCGGGCCGTAGGCGAAGCGGAGCTGCTGCAGTGGCTCGATCAGCGGGATGAAAAACAGCGAAACCGCGAACAATACTGCCGTCACCAGCGCCGCGATGCCAGTGCGCGCGCCCTCTTGGATGCCGGTGGCGGATTCGATGTAAGCGCCGCTCGTCGAGGTGCCGACCACGCCGCTGAACATGCAGGTCAGCGCGTCCACGATCATCGGGCGCTCGACCTGCGGGAAATTGCCCTTCTCATCGAGCAGGTTCGCCGCCGCGCCCAGTCCGGTGAGCGTGCCCAGCGTGTCGAGAAAGCTCATCAAAAACAGCGTGAGCAGCACCGGCATGAAACTGAGCTGCAACACGCTCGTGATGTCGAGTTTGAACGCAATCGCGCTCAAATCGTAGTCTCCCGTGAATGGCAGCGCCATGATCGCTTTCGGTGCGCTGGCAAAACCCAGCGCACCGCCGATCAAGGCCGTCACCACGATGCCGATGAGCAACGCGCCGCGCACCTTCCGAATCATGAGCACGGTCATCAGCACAAAGCCGAGAATCGCCAGCAGCACCTGCGGATCACGCAGGTTGCCGAGCTTCACCGGCACGGCGGGCGCGGTGAAAAGACCGCCTGCGTTGGTGGGCAGCGCCTGCGGTGGCATACCGGTCACGAAGCTCGTCACGATGCCGGTTTCATACAGGCCGATGAAGGCCAGAAACAGGCCGATGCCGACCGCAAAGCTGTGTTTCAGCCCCGTTGGCACCGAATTGGCCAGCCAGCCGCGTACACCGAGCAGTGTGATGACGAGAAACACCGTTCCGCTCACAAACACCGCGCCCAGCCGCTGCTCCCAGCCGATTCCCAGCGCCGCGAGGCCAAAGGCGATGAATGCATTCTCTCCCATGTAAGGCGCGACCGCGATGGGCCGGTTCGCGATCAATCCCATCAGCGCGCAGCCCACCACCGCCGTCAGAATCGTCGCCACCGTGCCTGGACCCGCTGGAATGCCCGCGAAGCTCAGGATCGCCGGGTTCACCACGATGATGTAGGCCATGGTGATGAAGGTGGTGATGCCGCCGATCACCTCGGCACGTACCGAGCCTCCGCGCTCCGCTAGTTTGAAAAACGCCGTCATGCGCCACGACGGGAGCGTGGCCAGATCGTTGCGCAATCCGAAATCACCGAAGAAACCATCCAGTTCTTGACCGAATTGAGCGCAACCGTCAGCATCGTGCCGCCATGACACGCTCCACGCTCTCTTTTGTCTTCGCCGCGCTCACCACCACCGCCATCGCCGGGGAAAATTTCCTCGTCTATTTCGGCACGAACACGAACGCCAAAAACGGCAGCAAGGGCATCTACGTCGCCCGTTTCAACTCTGCTTCCGGTGAACTGACGCAGCCCGAACTCGCCGCCGAGGCCGGCAATCCGGGCTTCCTCGCGATCCATCCCTCGAAAAAATATCTCTACGCGATTGGTGACGTCACCATGGCCGATGGCAAAAAAGGCGGCGGCATCAGTTCCTTCGGCATCGACCTCAAATCCGGCAAGCTCACGTCGATCAATCAAGCCAGCGCCGTCGGCAGCGGCCCCTGCCATGTGAATGTCGATAAAACCGGCAAAATGGCAGCCATTGCGAATTACGGCAGCGGCAGCGTCGCTTCGTATGCCATCAAGGACGACGGCTCTGTTTCCGAAGCCGCCAGTTTCATCCAGCATGAGGGCTCCAGCGTCGATCCGAAGCGCCAGACCGGCCCGCACGCGCATTCGGTGAACTTCAGCCCTGACAACCGCTTCGCCTTCGCCTGCGATCTCGGCTTGGACAAAGTGCTCATCTACAAAGTCGATCCCGCCACCGGCAAGCTGACGCCCAACGAGCCTGCCTTTGCCAAAACGCCTGCAGGCGGCGGTCCGCGCCACCTCGCGTTCCATCCAAGCGGCAAATACGTCTTCGTGAACAACGAAATGGCCATGACTGAGACCGTCTTCGCCTACGACGCCGAAAAAGGCGCCCTCACCGAGATCGAAACTGTTTCCACCCTTCCTGAGGCCGACCGTGAAAAAACGGGTCTCAGCACCGCCGAGACGCTGGCGCATCCGAACGGCCGCGTCGTTTATGTTTCCAACCGCACGCACGACACCATCGCCGTCTTCGCCTGCGATCCCACCACCGGCAAACTCACCCTGTTGCAAAACGTTCCCGTCGAAGGCGAGATCCCCCGCAACATCTGCCTCGACCCCACCGGCAAGTGGCTCATCGCCGCCCATCAGAACAGCGGCACGGCGGCCCTTTTCAAGGTCGATCAGGACAGCGGCAAGCTCACCTTCACCGGCACCAAAGTGAACGTTCCCGGCAGCATCTGCGTGCGTTTCCTCGCGCTGGATTGAGGTGATGTGAAACCGGAGTCGATCCGCCGCAATTGGATATAGTATGAACAAATTTAAATATATCGTCTTTGCCGCAACATTGGGAATTACTCATGTTGCATGCACTGTAGAATCGGCTGGTGTTTTAGGTGCCAAGGCATTAACAGTCGAGGTGATTGATGTGATGTGGCCAAAGGTGAAAGCTCGCCTTACTAACAACACAAATGACACAGTTGTTCTATGGGACGATTGGAATTCATGGGGATGGTATACCTTTGAGTTAGTTGTTCATCCGCAAATAAAAAGCTCCCCCCCCATTACTATCCGCCGCAAGGAAGCGGGTTTTACTGGCAATTTTGCATCTGGAAGAAAGTTGGCTTCCAAGGCCCATCGCGATTTCACGATAAATGTTTTTGATGGCACATGGGACACTCCAGCGACGTTGGCTTCGCTCAATGATTATGATCACATTACGGTCTCGTATACCATTCCAGACACACCCGAGGCACATAAATATGGTGCTTTAGTGGGAATGTGGAAATCGCCTCCATTTCCTCTCAAGAAGTAAATCATCTGCGATTAATATCATTGCCTGTGGAGAGTCGCGTCGCGACTCGCATGGTTTTTTCGCGTTCGGCGACGGCGCAGGAATAGACCAGAACATTAGCTGAATCAGCACCTGTTCATTCCGGATGTTTCTGCCTAGCACTTTGGTATTCAGCCACTCCAAACAGACTCTGTGCCCCCCAAGAAGGCAACAAGCTCATTGTGAGCAGATTATCGTGGATGGAAATTGTCAGTTATTGGCATTGACTAAAGCGTGCCTGTTTCAGTAAGCTCATCACAGTGCGCTGCATAAAAGGTAAATGCCATGAGTTCTTCGTCCTCTGAATCCCCCCCCCTCGTCTTCAGATGTCAGTGGTTCGGAACAGAGCCAGGGCAGCCAGTGGCAGGCAATGCTTCAAGCCGCAGGCAGTCTGGAGGCGGAGGTCGTCTCTCAGTATGTCTGGGGTGCACGAACTGGTCACCGAGATGAGCTGATTCTGCGGGACCGCATCGCCGAAAGCAGAAGCAGCGACACCGCCTTGAATGAACGTCTGTGGAGTCTCATGGACTACTACGACCCTACGTCTGTGGTGGATACCGAAGGCGCTGTTGTTGAGCGCTACCGGTTCAGCGCCTTCGGCCTGCGCACCGTTCTGGCACCAGACTTCATCCCGCGTGCCGTTAGTGACTACGAATGGGACTTCGGATTCAAGGGACAGTTCCTGGATCTGGACACCGGCTACTACAACTACGGGTACCGTTACTACTCGCCGGAGCTGGGAAGGTGGTTGAGCAGGGATCCTATCGGTGAGCGTGGTGGAATCAACTTATATGCAATAGCATCTAACACTCCAAACAATCGTCTAGACTACCTTGGACTGATTGACGATCTCTGTTGTGTAAAATCATTGCAAGTTCGATTCGTGCGTCATCTGCTCGGTTTCGACAACAATTCTTCGTCAAGTCAGTTCGTCAGACATATACAGCATGTTTTCGTCATCAAGGCGGAACTCGAGTTATCAGGCACAAAAAAACCATTAATAAATGGCAAGTTTGTTGCCGCCCGGCTAGGGCGTGTTTTAAAATTGGTTCCTGAGGGATAAAGTGCAGATGGCAAGCAGGACAAAAGCCATGAATGAGACATCGGTTTTGTCGTAACGAGTGGCCACGCGGCGCATCCGCTTGATCTTCTCAAAGAAGTTTTCGACCCGGTGCCTTTGCTTGTAAAGCTGCTTATCATAAGAGGCCGGTGCCAGCCGGTTGCTGCGCGGTGGAATGCAGCATTTCATGCCCTTGCTTTGGACGAGTTCGCGCAAGGCATCACTGTCATAGGCCTTGTCCATGAGCACCTGCCTTGCCTCGACACTCTCCAGCAGAGCGGGAGCATGCACCACGTCGGCCTCGGTGCCTGCCGTCAGGATCAGTGCCTGCGGCTGGCTGCGCCCGTCCACGGCGGCATGCAGCTTGGTGTTGAGTCCGCCCTTGGTGCGGCTCATGGCCTGCTGCTCCTGGCCGCCGGCAGGGTTGGCACCGTCGCGATGCACTTTGATGTGAGTGGCGTCGATCATGCCCAGCCCCTTGCCTGCGCGCCAATTCATCTGCTGCATGGCCTGATCCCAGAGTCCGGCCTTGGCCCAGCGGCGGAAGTGGCCATAGACGGTCTGCCAGGCAATGTCGGGAACATCCAGCGCACGCCAGCTACAGCCTTCTTTGAGCACAAAGAGTATGCCTGCGACCACCCACTCTAAATCGCTCAACGGGCGACCTGCACCTAAAGCGACGGGCAATCCCTTCTGGTATTTAGGAATCTATGACTCTTATAACACGGGCTAGCTTGGGCACCACCAACTGATAACTTGGATGTAATTCCATGCTTCCAGTTACCCCCTTTTCTCTACTTGTACAATTTTAAAACACGCCCTAGATGTACTCTGAAGCAATTTGTTAAAGGGCATCAAAAAATTAATGGCGTCTCAACTCCAGGCTTTCCTATAAATGATGCAACTTACACGCTTGACAAAACAGTGACTTTCGATGCAGGTAAAAACTACATAGAATATGAAGATACCCCAGGATGGGAAGTGCGCGCATTTGAAAACGAGCTTGGCGAGAGATTTATTTATGGTGGCGGCGACAGGGCCCTTGATGAATATTTAAAATTCAAAGCTGAGGTTCACGATACCAACGGGACCATTGTAGCGCAAAAAGAAGGGTATTGGATACAGTATACAGGCACAGAGGCCAAGCCAAAGCCCGACCAAGGAGGATTTGATCCATGAATAGCATAATAAGAATAATTCTGATACCTCTGTTAACACAATGTATATTTGCGGGAAACGAGGTTCCACCATCATTGAACAAGCTTTGTGGCGAACATGCGTACAAAGATATGGTCGGTAAGCTTTTTGAGAAATACGGAGCAGTATCGACAATGGGTCCAAAAATTAAGATCCCATGGAGCGAAAAACTTGTCCCCGCCGGAGTTCTTATTGAGGCAGCTAAACTGGTAGAACCCGTGTCAGCGATTGAAAGAAAGGACCTAGCCGCTGGACTCGCTTCGGAGAGCCCATATTGGAGAATAGTCAGCCTTGGAGTGGTTCTTGGGCATGCCAAATCAGCTCTACCAAAAGCATTTTCGTATAATCTAATAACAGCTGTGAACAGGCCAGCTACCGAAGCCGAAATGCTACGGCTCATTAACTATCTTCCTGACATAATTAACCCGCGCCACCAATAAAAAGAGGCGCCTATTTAAAACGATGCAATCAGACCAGCCCATCGGAACGATGAACGCCCCCATGTCGGCTGGTGGTGGCAGCCAGTGGCAGGCAATGCTTCAGGCCGCAGGCAGTCTGGAGGCGGAGGTCGTCTCCCAGTACGTCTGGGGCGCACGAACTGGCCACCGTGATGAGCTGATCCTGCGTGACCGCATCGCCGAAAGCAGCGGCAGTGCTAGCGTAAGCAGTGCCCCCTCTTTGAATGAACGTCTGTGGAGTCTCATGGACTACTACGACCCTACGTCTGTGGTGGATACCGAGGGCGCTGTTGTCGAGCGCTACCGGTTCAGCGCCTTCGGCCTGCGCACCGTTCTGGCACCAGACTTCATCCCGCGTGCCGTTAGTGACTACGAATGGGACTTCGGATTCAAGGGACAGTTCCTGGATCTGGACACCGGCT
>Ga0209573_1003975_pt1 | contig 15279 bp, 15 predicted proteins | sample TNRBio252014_DNA_FD_185870 | JGI IMG/M metagenome (GOLD analysis project Ga0209573, IMG submission 185870) | Wastewater treatment Type I Accumulibacter community from EBPR Bioreactor in Madison, WI, USA - TNR Reactor_6/25/2014_ DNA (SPAdes)... | ecosystem: Engineered > Bioreactor > EBPR >...
CGGGGGCGCGGTTGGTCCCTGTCGCCGGTTTCAAGCCTGTGCCGGGCGCGCGCACCCCTTGGCCGGGGTCAGTCGAGCAGGGCGGCGATCTGTGCCGGGTCGGCGACATGGGCGTTGTGCGGCAGGTCGGGCAGAAAGCGCGCGGCGGGGTCGAGGCGTCGCATGGTGTCGGGGCTGGCCATCGCATCAGCGGTGCCCGCCGCCATGTGCAGCGGACAGCGGGCAGCGGCGAGGATCGTCGGCACATCGGCGGTGCCGGTGGCCAGAAACACCCGCGGGTCCATCGCCAGCGCGTGACCGCCGGGGACCGGGCGGGTGCCGCCCCCGGCCTCGGGCGCGTCGGGGGCGACCAGACCGGCGAGGCCGGAGAGCTTCATGTAGCGCTCCTGCGCCTCGGGCTGCGTGGGGAACAGCCGGGCCGGGCGCAGGGCGAGGGCCTGCAGACTGGCGATTTCCTCGGTGCCCCAGTCGGTTTTCACCGCGAGGGTCAGCAGACGCGACGGCACCGGGCCAAAGAGCCCGCCCGCCAGCACCCCCGCTACCACGCCGCCAAAGGAATGCCCGAAGAGCGTGACCTGCGCCGGGTCTTCCTGCGCCAGCAGGTCGGCGATATCGGCGGCATGGTTGCCGAGGCCAAAGGGCCCGGCCGAGGCCGAGCGGCCATGGCCGCGCAGGTCGGGCGCGATCCAGCGCCAACCGCGCTGCTCGATCTGACGGGTGACGCCGTGCCAGACCGCGCCGGTGGCGCCGAGGCCATGCAGCAGCACCACCAGCCGCGCGCCGCTGCCGCCGCTGGCCACATAAAGGTCGTTGATGATCTGGCCCTGCATGCTGCTCTCCCGGCTCTGGCGCAGCATGGCGCGGGCCTTGGGCGCTGGCAATGGCGGGCAGGGCGGCGGGTGGGGGCAATCGTGAATTGACTTGCGCCGGGATGGTGCCAGCCTGTGGGGCAGCCTCTTTATCGCGTGCTGGTCGGGATGTGCCGCCCCGACTGCAGGCGCCTTGGCCCGAGCCTTGGCGGGCCCTGACACCCGAGCGGCAAGGGGGGACTCGATGATCGGACCACGATGGAGCCTGCGCGCGGCCGGGGCTGGAGCCTTGGTCCTGGCCATGACCTTGCCAGCGGCGGCGATGTGCTCGTTGACCCTGAGGGTTGAAAACGAAGGCAGTTTTGGCGTGCGTATCCCGTTGGCCGAGGCGCAGGTCCGCACCCGGGTCGACGCGACTCCGGGGTTTGTCGGTCTGTCGGCCTGGGGGCCCTGGCGCCCGGCGCAGTCCGGCGGCTGGTTTGCCTCGGCGACGCATCGGGTGCTGTCGCCGGGTGAGTCGATCGGCGACACCTATGCGGCGGACCTGCCCTGCCTGCTGGCACGGGAGTTCCGCGTCACCTTCCGCTGCCTTGGCGGGCCGCGACAGGGGCAGACCCGCACCACCACCGCCGAGATTCGCGGGCGCCTGCAGGGCGGAACCTATGTCGCCTGGGCTGGCCATTGGTGCGACGGGTCATGACCGATCCAGCATCGCCATCAGCCGGGCTTTCTCGCCGTGGTCGGTGGGGTCGCTGAGCGCCTCGGCCAGCGCCTCGAGCGAGGCGATGGAATGCGCGGCGCGGAAGGTGTCGACATGCGGCAGCATCGCCTTGATACCCTGCGCGCGCGGGGCAAAGCCGTCCCAGCGCAGCAACGGGTTCAGCCAGATCAGCCGCCGGGCCGACAGGTGCAGCCGCTCCATCTGGCGGGCCAGCAGGGCGGGGTCGTCGCGGTCGAGCCCATCGGTGATCAAGAGCACCACTGCGCCCTGACCCAGCACCCGGCGCGACCAGTCGCGGTTGAAGTCGTGCAGGCAGGCGCCGATCCGCGTGCCGCCCTGCCAGTCGCGCGCCTGATGCCCGGCGGCAGCCAGCGCGGCATCGACATCGCGGGTGCGCAGGTGGCGGCTGATGTTGGTCAGCCGGGTGCCGAAGGTGAAGGCATGCACGCGCGCCCAGCCCTGACCCTGACGGTTGGCGACTGCATGCAGGAAATGCAGCACCATGCGCGAATAGCTGGCCATCGAGCCCGAGATGTCGCAGAGCACCACCAGCGAGGGCCAGCGGGTGCCGGGGCTGCGGCGGGCCAGCGCCTGCACCTCGCCGCCGGTGCGCGCGGCGGCGCGCAGGGTGCGGCGCCAGTCGGCCCGGTGCCCGGTGGGATCGGCGCCCAGACGGCGGGTGGCCAGCGGTTTGACCGGCAGGCTGAGCCGCGCCAGCATGCGGCGGGCCTGCGCGGCCTCGGCGGCGGACATCTGTTCGAAATCGAGCGAGCGCAACTGTTCGCTGGTCGAGGCGGTCTGGGTGGCGTCGATCTCGATCTGCGTTTCGCTGTCGTCCTCGGGCGCGGTCTGCGGGCGCTGCGGCCCCTCGGCACCGTCGAGCAGCGCCTCGGCGGCGCGTTTGGCGGCGGCGGCGGCGGCCTCTTCCTCTTGCGCGCCGCGCACGGCGGGCAAGAGCAGGGCCATCATGTGCTCCATGTAGCGGGGATCGCGCCAGAACAGGCGAAAGACCTGATGAAAGACCGTGCGTTCCTCGGGCCGCGAGACGAAGACGGCGTGCAGCGTCCAGTAGAAATCGGCGCGGCTGGTAAAGCCTGCGGCCTGCACCGCCTCGATCGCCAGCATCACCCGCCCCGGCCCCACCGGCAGCCCGGCCTTGCGCAGGGCGCGGGCGAAATGGGTGAGGTTCTCGACCAGTTTGGGCGCGTCGGGCAGGGTGAGGGCGGCGTAGTCGGTCATGGTGGGATGGCTCGCCTGTTGCAGGCCCCGGGGGTTTCACACCCCCGGACCCCCGTGGGATATTTGCAGAGCAAAGAGGGGTCAGGCGGGCGAGAGGGCCTTCTTTGCGTCATCAAGGATCTTCTTGGCTTCCGCCCCCTGCAGGCGCTGGATGTCGTCCTGATATTTCAAGATGGCACCGATGGTATCGGCGATCACCTCGGGCGAGAGGGTGAGCACGTCGAGCGCCAGCAGGCATTTGGCCCAGTCGATGGTTTCGGCGACGCCGGGTTTCTTGAACAGGTCCTCGGTGCGCAGGCGTTGCACGAAGGCGACCACTTCGCGCGAGAGGGACGCCGAGGCCTGTGGCACGCGGGCGCCCAGAATGTCGAGTTCGCGGGCGAAATCGGGGTAATCGACCCAGTGATAGAGGCAGCGGCGCTTGAGCGCGTCATGCACCTCGCGCGTGCGGTTCGAGGTGAGGATGACGATCGGCGGTTCGGGGGCGGTGAGGGTGCCGAGTTCGGGGATGGTGACCTGAAAGTCGCTGAGGGCTTCGAGCAGGAAGGCCTCGAAGGGTTCGTCGGTGCGGTCGATCTCGTCGATCAGCAGGACCGGCGCGCCGCCGGGTTGCGGGCGCATGGCCTGCAGGAGCGGGCGTTCGATCAGGAAGTCGGGGCCGAAGAGCCGCGATTGCAGGTCGGCGGCGGTGGCGGTGGCCTCGGCAGCGCGGATGGCGACCATCTGGGCGGCGAAGTTCCATTCATAGACGGCGCTGGCGGAATCGAGCCCTTCGTAGCATTGCAGCCGGATCAGGCGGCGGCCCAGGGCGGCGGCGATGGCCTTGGCGATCTCGGTCTTGCCGGTGCCGGCCTCGCCTTCGAGAAACAGCGGGCGGCCCAGTTTGAGCGCCAGAAAGGTCACCGTCGCCAGCGGGCGGCCGCAGACATAGGACTGGCCGGCCAGCAGGGCCTGAACGTCGTCGATGCTGGCGATGGGCGGATGCGGCACGGGGGCCTCCGTTGATGGGTCGGGCCATGCTGGGCGGGCGGACCGGGGGCGGTCAAGCGCGACCAATGGACAGGGGCGGGGTGGGGCTCAGCCGTTGCAGCAACTGGCGATGAAGCGGTGCAGCAGGCCGGTATCGACGGGTTTGTAGAGCAGGGGCACCCCGGCGCGCAGGGCACGCAGGCGCAGGGCCTCGGCGCGGGTCGACGAGAGCAGCCGGGCGGGCAGCGGGCCGTGGCGGGTGCCAAGGTCCTGCACCAGCGTCAGGGCGGCCTCTTCGTCACCGGCGCGGGCGTCGATCAGCACGAAATCCGGCGCGAGGCCGATCTCGTCGATCAGCGCGAGGGCCTCGGTCGGGTCGGGGGTGTCGAGCACGCAGATCCCCCAGCCTTCGAGCAGATGCGCCAGCGCGCGGCGCAGGCCGGGGTCGGCGGCGACCAGCAGGCCGATCAGGTCGCGGGGCAGGGTCGGCGGGGCGCCGGGGACGGGCTCGACTGTCGGGGGCATCTCGCTGATGGCATCGGCTGGCGGGCCCAGATGCAGCACAAAGCGCGAGCCGCGCCCCAGCTGTGATTCGAGCGTCACCGCATGGCCCAGCACTGCCGAGGCCCGTTCGACGATGGCGAGGCCCAGCCCCATCCCCTCGGAGGCCGAGGCGCGGGCGTTGAGGCGGTGGAACTCGCGAAAGATCACCTCGCGGTCGGATTCGGCGATGCCGGGGCCGGTGTCGGCGACCTCGACCCGCAGGCCGGTCAGGCCATTGCGCACCCCGACAAGCACGCCGCCGCGCTGGGTATAGCGCAGGGCGTTGCCGATCAGGTTCTGCAGGATGCGCCTGAGCCATGTCGGATCGGAGACCACCACCGCCGCGCTGGGCCGCCAGCGCAGGCTGAGGCCTTTTTCCGCCGCCAGCGGGGCGAATTCCTCGGCCAGACGGGCCAGCAGCGGCGCCAGCGGCACCGGCTGGGGATGAACCGTCAGCCGCCCGCTTTCCAGCCGCGAGATGTCGAGCAGGGCGTCGAGCAGCGTTTCCACCGAGACCAGCGCCGAGCGCGTCTTGCCCAGCGCGTCGAGGGCGCGCGGTTCGAGCGCGGCATCCTCGATCGAGGCGAGGAACAGCTTGGCCGCCGAGAGCGGTTGCAGCAGGTCATGGCTGGCCGCCGCGACAAAGCGCGAGCGCGCGGCATTGGCGCGTTCGGCCTGCGCCAGCGCGGCGCCCAGTTCCAGCGTGCGTGCGGTGACGCGGGCCTCGAGCGTCTCGTTGGCGCGGCTGAGCGCAGCATTGGCGCGGCGCTCGGCGGTGACATCGGCAAACGAGATGACAAAGCCCCGGTCGGGCATTTCCTGCGCAAAGGCGTCGAGGATGCCGTCGCCCTCGCGGGCGATTTCGAACCGCAGGGCGGCGCGGGGGGCGGTTTGTGCGACCCAGTCGCGCAGCGCGGCCAGCCGGGCGCCTTCGGCCGCCGGCAGGCGTTCGCCCAGACGCGCAACCAGCGCGCCAAAGCCCAGACCGGCGCGAAACTGTCGCCGGTTCAGCGCCAGCAACTCGGCGGCGCGCTGGTTCCAGCCGATCAGCCGGGTTTCGGCGTCAAAGATCAGCACGCCCTGACTGATGTGGTCCAGCGTTGCCCGCACGATGCGCGCCTGATCGTCGAGCAGCCGACCGCGGGCCTCGCGCTCGGCCAGAATGATGTCGGTGACGTCGGTCTGCAGGATCACCGTGCCACCATCGCCGGTGCGCCGCTCGCTGACCTGCAGCCAGCGGTCGCCCTGCAGTGCCACGGTGAAGACGGTGCTGCGGTCCTGATGGCGGTGCAGGCGCTGGAGCGCCCAATCCGGCGCGCTCATCCCCTCGGGCAGCGAGAGGGCGCGCGAGGTGCTGGCAAGGTCGATGTATTCGGCAAAGGACAGGCCCGGCACCAGCGCCGGCTGGATGTCGCGCAACTGCTCGCCAAAGCGAGAATTGCACATCACCAGAATGTCGTCGGGGCCAAAGAGGCCAAAGCCCTCCTGCACGGTCTCGATCGCATCGGCGAGGTTGCGCCGCGCGGCCTCGGTGGCGCGGTTGGCCTCGGCCAGTTGGGCGTTGGACTCGTTGAGCAGCGCCAGCGCGCGCTCCAGCTCGCGGGTGCGCAGGCGGACCTGTTCCTCCAGCATCGCCGCGCGCTCGAACTGCGCATAGGCGGCGCCCGACAGGTCGGTGCCCTGTTCGACCCGCCGCATCAGCACCTCGACAATCGCCAGCAGCTTGTCGATCTGCCGGTCCGGGCTGTCGGCCGGGTTCAGCAAGGCGCGCGCCCCGCTCATCCGCGCCTCGGCGGATAGAGCGCGACGCCGGTCAGCGTCTGGTTGACATGCATGGCGTTCCATTGCTCGCCGTAGGTGGAAAAGCCGGTGACCCGATGCGCGCCCAGGAGCGCCGAAATCCGCCCGGTCAGCTGCTTTTCCTGCGCCTCCATGCGCCGCAGCACGCAGTCGCAGGCCAGGATCGCCACCGGCGCCTCGGCCTGCGACAGCGTGTCGAGCGCATCGGCGAGATGCTGCGCCATGTCGCCGGCCTCGGCCAGGGTCAGCACCAGACCCTCGTCAATGGCGGAAAAGAAGATCAGATCGCCGTTCTCGTCGACCTGCCGGATCGAGCGCACATGGTGTTGCCCGCCCACCCGCACCACCACCGGATGCGCGGCAAAGGTAAAGGGGGTCAGTTGCGCCGGGTCCTTGCCCAGCAGGCGGGCATATTCGCGCGCGGCGGGCTCGGCGTTGATCGTCTGCACCCGGCGGCGCAAGGGATCGGCGCCGGTCACCACCATGCGCACCTCGGTCGGGCGGAAATGATCGACCTTGAAGGCCCGCACCCGGCAGTCGCTGCGCACCGCGGCGACCACGGCGGCGTTGCGCAGGGCGCGCCCATTGTGAAAGACAAAGGTCTCTAAAAACCGCGCGCCGTCGGCGGCCGAGCCGCCAAACAAGGGCGCGCGCCCCAGCCCCGGCGCCAGCGCGGCGGCCAGTTCGTCCTCTTTCGAGGACAGGCCATCGACCATCAGAAAGACGAATTCATGCTCCCAACCGGGACGCGCACGGGCCAAGGCACTGCGCGCCCGGATCAGGTCGCCGATCACCGCCTCGGTGTTCAGCGCGGCCAGATCGGGGATCACCCGCGCCTCGGCGTGGAAATGGCTGGCGGGCAGGCCCATGGCGACGATCAGCCCCTCGCCATAGCCCGCCGCGCCGATCTCGCCCGCCGTGGTGCAGCCGATCACCGGCGTCGGTGCCAGCGCCAGCGACAGCCCCGCCATCAGCGCCTGAGGCACTGTGACCTGCGGCGAGACAAAGACGATCGCCAAGGCCAGCGGCGCCCGCGACAGACCGGCGATCAAGAGCGCGAGCGCCCGCGGATCCCCCGCCATCGCCTCGGCCCGATAGACCACATCGCCCGCCACCCGCGCCTCCCCCGGCCTGAGGCGGTCAGGCTAGGGCGCGGCAACCGGCTTGTCCAGTTGAGCCGGAAGAAAGCCGGGGCGCTGCCCCGGACCCCGGGATAGTTAAGGCACAAAGATGGGCGGTTAACCAAGGCTTAACACCCCCCATCTTTGTGCTTCAACTATCCTCAGGGGGGTGAGGCCGCAGGCCGAGGGGGGCGCGAGCGCCCCCCTGACCCGGTGTCAGCGCAGCGCGGCGCAGAAGGACTGGATGCGCGTGCAGGCCTCGCGCAGCACGTCGTCTGCCGTGGCATAGCTGACGCGGAAGTTCGGGCTGACGCCGAAGGCCGAGCCAAAGACCACCGCCACACCGGTCTCTTCCAGCAACGCCTTGGCAAAGGTCTCGTCGTCGGCAATCACCGTGCCTGCTGCCGAGGTCTTGCCGATGCAGCCCAAGATGTCGGGATAAACGTAGAACGCCCCTTCGGGTTTCGGGCAGGTGATACCGGGCGCCTTGTTCAGCATCTCGACCACCAGATTGCGGCGGCGCTGGAAGGCCTCGCGGAACGGGCCGAGGAAATCCTGCGGTCCGGTCAGCGCGGCCAGCGCGGCATATTGCGAGATCGACGAGGGGTTCGAGGTCGATTGCGACTGGATCGTCGCCATTGCCTTGATCAGATGCACCGGCCCACCGGCATAGCCGATCCGCCAGCCGGTCATCGCATAGGCCTTGGACACCCCGTTGCAGGTCAGCGTGCGCTCATAGAGGCCGGGTTCGACCTGCGCGGGCGAGGTGAATTCGAAATCGTCGAACACGAGGTGTTCATACATGTCGTCCGACATCACCCAGACATGCGGATGGCGCATCAGCACATCGGTCAGGGCCTTCAGTTCGGCGCGCGAATAGCCCGCACCCGTTGGGTTCGAGGGCGAGTTGAAGATGAACCACTTGGTGTTCGGCGTGATCGCGGCGTCCAGTTGCGCGGGCGTGAGCTTGAACTCGGTTTCGATGCCGCAGGACACGGTGACCGGGGTGCCGCCGGCCAGCAGCACCATGTCGGGATAGCTGACCCAATAGGGCGCCGGGATGATGACCTCGTCGCCGGGGTTCAGCGTCGCCATCAGGGCGTTATAGAGGATCTGCTTGCCACCGGTGCCGACCGAGATCTGGTTGGGGGCATAGGTCAGCCCGTTCTCGCGCTGGAACTTGGCGCAGATCGCCTTTTTCAGTTCGGGCAGGCCGTCGACGGCGGTGTATTTGGTGCGGCCCGCGTCGATGGCGGCCTTGGCGGCGTCCTTGATGAACTGCGGCGTGTCGAAATCGGGCTCGCCGGCGCCGAGGCCGATGACGTCCTTGCCGGCTGCCTTCAACTCGGCCGCCATGTTGGTGACCGCGATGGTCGCCGAGGGTTTCACGCGTGCGAGAGTATCGGACAGGAAGGGCATCGGGGCCTCCGGTTTGTGTTTTCCGGGGTCATCTCTTATGGTGGTGGCTGATCCCGTTCAAGGGGCGACGGTGCCGCGCCCGCGGATACTGCGCCCGCCCAACCGAGGAGAGACAATGACCCAGACATGGTACAGCGACGCCCATGCCACCCTTGGCGACCGGATCGCCGCCGCGCGTGAGGCGGCGGGCATGGGGCAGGCCGAACTGGCGCAGCGATTGGGGGTGCGGGCGCGCACGCTGCGCGACTGGGAGGACGACCTGTCCGAGCCGCGCGCCAACCGCTTGCAGATGCTGGCCGCGATGCTGGGGATGTCGCTGCGCTGGTTGATGACCGGCGAGGGCGATGATCTGGCGCCGCCTGATGCCGAGGCTGCGCCCGCCCGGCTGGTGCCGCGCGCCGCCCTGAGCGAAGTGCGCGACCTGCGCGCCGAGATGCTGTCGATGGCCGAACGGCTGGGGCGGCTGGAAAAAACCCTGCGGCCGCTGGGCCTTGTCGAGGTGGACCATGAGTGATGACGCGCGGCTGAAACGGCTGAAAATGCGCTCGATGCGGCGCGGGATCAAGGAGATGGACCTGATCCTTGGCAGTTATGCGGATCAGGGGTTGCCCGCGCTGGATGCGCCTGCGCTCGACCTCTATGAGGCTCTGCTGGCCGAGAACGACCATGATCTCTATGCTTGGGTCACGGCGCGGATCGGCGCCGGGGGCGGGCAGGGGCGCGGGCCGCAGGCCTATGCGGCGCTGCTGGACAGTATCGCCGCGCATGCCGGTGTCATGCTGCACCGCTGAGGCGGACAGCAAAAGGCCGGGTCGATGACCCGGCCTTTGTCGTCATTGTCAGGGACTTACTTGCCGACCGGCTGCGGCGGCAGCGGCGACGAGGCGGTGATGGTGATCCCCGACTGGCAGGTGCTGGACCCGAAGGTGCCGATCCAGATGTCATAGCGCCCGGCGACTGCATCGCCGATGGTCAGGCGCGGGTGCAGGTCGGTGTCATCGTCGTTGAACAGCCAGGTCTGGTTGGGATCATTGATGAGCAGCGTTTCGTCACACTGGCCGCTGGCGGTGATGTCCAGCGTCGAAACCGCGCCCTGCGGATCGAAATACAGCGTGAAGTCCGGCGCCTGTGCGACATAGCCGTGACCTTCGATGCCGCAGGTGTTCTGGAACAGGTTGACCGAGCCACCGGCGACAACCGGGCGCTGCTCGGTCTGCCCATTGACCATGGTCACCTCGGCGCCGCCCAGCGACCAATCGGGGCAGACGGCGGGAGGCGGCGGGGGCGGCGTCACGACGGAGCCGCTGGGGAAGGTCTCGGCGATCAGGGTTGCCTGACAGGACTGGCCGCCAAAGGTGCCGACCCAGACGTCATAGCGCCCCGAACTGGCGTTCGTCAGACGATAGCGCGGCGACAGCGTGCCGTCCTCGTCGTCGTTGAAGTGCCATTGCGCCGAGGCGTCGTTGATCAGAAGCGTGGTGTCACACTCGGACTGCACGCGGAATTCCAGATCGCGGCCCAGATTGCGGGCGTCATACGAGATCGAAAAGGTCGGTGCCGCGGTGACACGCCCGGCGCCCGGAATGCTGGGGCAAGCGGTGAGATCGATGCTGCCACCGGCAAAGGTGGGATACTGCTGCGGCACCCAGGCGGTGTCGGCGTCGGTGGTGATCGGAATGCCGCTCAACTGCCAGTCGGGGCACTGCTGGGCAAAGGCCGAGCTGGCGGCGGCGAGGGTAAAGGCGGTACCGGCGGCCGCAACAAGGGCGCCGGTCTTGAAGGTCTGGAAATACGACATGGATGGCTCCTGAAATATAGGCGATACGGGGCGAAGCGTGGAGTGTTCTCGCAATCCAGTCAATCCCTTTGCCGCGCAACGAAGTTTCAGCATTCGGTGAGAGTCTTGCAACAATTCCCGGCGTTTCGCGCATGGGTCGGGCGCCGCGCCGCGCGGGTTCAATCTTTGTGGTGCAAATGCGAAACGCCGGCCCGATCAGGGGCCGGCGTCGGCAACAGGCTCTGTGCGGGGCAGGGCCCCGACCGGGTCAGAACGTCTCGACCGTCATGACCGCTTCGCAGGTGTCGGCGCCCAGGGTGCCGACCCAGATGTCATACTGGCCGCTGGGGGCGCCCGACAGGCGGATCGCAGGGTTCAAGCCCGCGGTGTCGTCGTTGAAATACCACTGGCCATCGGCGCCGTTCACCAGGAGAACGGTGTCGCAGGCCGCGTCAACGCGGATTTCCAGCGCCCGGCCCATGCCGAGGTCGTTGTACTGCATGGTGAAGTCGGGGTTCTGCACGATATAGCCCATGCCCGGCACGCTGCCGCAGGCGCTGAGGTCGATGTCGCCACCGGCAACCACCGAGGTGGACTGCGGCAGATAGGCGGTTTCGGCGGTATAGCTGAGACCATAGCCGCTGACCGAATAGTCAGGACAGGCCTGCGCCGAGGCAATGGCCGGCAGGGCAAGGGAAAAGGCACTGGCAACAACAGCTTTGAAGAGGGTGTTCATGCGGGGCTCCTGTGTGAACGCGCGATGCTTCGCATGGCGGCAAAAGCCGGTCAACGCGGATTTCAGGGTGTTCAAGGGGCCGTGATCCTTCGCATTTTCACGATCTTTGCCGACAACTGTGCCGAAGGTTGTGAAAAACGCCCTGCGCTTAACCCTGCGTTTGCATTTTGCAGGTCAAGGTGACTCACCATACGCGCAGGCCGGAGCAAGACATGAGCTTTCACAGCCAACTCAAACCCCAGGGGCCGGGCCCTGACGGTGCCACCGTCGACGATCTGCTGCCCCGCTACCTCGACAGTCTCGCGCTGGTCGAGCGGCTGCACAGGCTCTTGCTGGATGTCATCAAGGATGAGTTCGAGCGCCTCGCCATCCTCGACATCAACGCGGTGCAGGCGCTGTTGCTGTTCAACATCGCCGATAACGAGGTGACGGCGGGCGAATTGAAGACACGCGGCTATTATCAGGGCTCGAATGTGTCCTACAACCTGAAGAAACTGGTGGAATCCGGCTATATGCACCACGCCCGCTGCGAGATTGATCGCCGCTCGGTGCGGGTCCGGTTGACCCCGCGCGGCGACGACATCCGCCGCATCGTGTCCGAGCTGTTCGCCCGCCACGCGACCGGGCTGCTGGCCAAGGGGGTTATCTCGGACGACGAACTCGACCGGATCAACGCGGCGCTCAAACGGATGGAACGCTATTGGGCCGACCAGATCCGCTATATCTATTGAGCGCTCAGGCCTGCCCCAGCTTTGCCTGCCGCGCTGCGCGGAGGCGGGTGAAATCGTCGCCCGCGTGATAGGATGACCGCGTCAACGGCGTGGCGGACACCATCAGAAAGCCCTTGCCGAACGCGGCCTTTTCATAGGCGGCGAATTCCTCGGGGGTGACAAAGCGCTCGACCGCGTGGTGTTTCGGCGTCGGCTGCAGATACTGGCCGATGGTCAGGAAATCGACATCGGCGCTGCGCAGATCGTCCATCACCTGACCGACACCCTGCCGGTCTTCGCCCAGACCCACCATGATGCCGGACTTGGTAAAGATCGACGGGTCCAGCTCCTTGACCCGCTGCAACAGCCGCAGCGAATGGAAATACCGCGCGCCGGGGCGCACCGTCGGATAGAGGCCCGGCACGGTTTCGAGGTTGTGGTTGAACACATCGGGCCGCGCGGCGACCACGGTTTCCAGCGCCGATGGCGCGCAGCGCAGGAAATCCGGCGTCAGGATCTCGATGGTGGTGTCCGGCGCGCGGTGGCGCAGGGCGCGGATGGTCTGGGCGAAATGCTCGGCCCCGCCGTCGTCCAGATCGTCGCGGTCCACCGAGGTGATGACCACATGCTTCAGCCCCAGCGTGGCGACCGCATGGGCGACCCGGCCGGGTTCAAAGGCATCGAGCGCCTGCGGCTTGCCCGTCGCCACGTTGCAAAAGGTGCAGCCGCGCGTGCAGATCTCGCCCATGATCATCATGGTGGCGTGGCCCTGCGACCAGCATTCCCCGACATTCGGGCAACCGGCCTCTTCGCAGACCGTGGTCAGCTTGTTGTCGCGCATGATCTGGCGAGTGTCGTTATAGGCGGCGCCGCCGGGCGCCTTGACACGAATCCAGGCGGGTTTTTTCGGCTGCGCGCTGTCGGGGCGATGCGCCTTTTCGGGGTGGCGCTGGTCGGGCAGCTTGAGGTCGCGCATCGGTTCCCCCCTCGGGCGTTGGCTGGCGCGACACTACTGCGCCGCGGCCCTCAAATCAAGGAAGCGCCCGCCGCAGCGCCCTGCATCCGGCGCATGGCTCAGCGCCCCAACAACCGCATTCCCTGCGTCAGCCCGTCCAGCGTCATCGGCACCATGCGCTGCTCCATCAGGTCGAGGATCAGCTTGATCGAGTGCGAATGGCCCCAGTATTGCTGCGGCGTCGGGTTGATCCACAGCGTATGCGGCCATTGTGTGCGAAAACGCGCAAGCCATGTCGCGCCGCTTTCGTCGTTCCAATGCTCGCTGCCGCCGCCGACCTGCATCACTTCATAGGGCGACATGTTGGCATCGCCGACAAAGATGCATTTGTAATCATGGCCATAGGTGCGCATCACCTCCCATGTCGGGGTGCGCGCGTCCCAGCGTCGGGCGTTATCTTTCCACACAAACTCGTAAGGGCAGTTGTGGAAATAGAAATGTTCGAGGTGCTTGAACTCGATCCGTGCGGCGCTGAACAATTCCTCGACGACCCGCACATAGGGATCCATCGAGCCGCCGATGTCGAAGAACAGCAAGACCTTGACGGCGTTGCGGCGCTCGGGGCGGGTTTTCACGTCCAGCCAGCCCTGTTCGGCCGTGGCGCGGATCGTGCCGTCGAGGTCCAGCTCCTGCTCGGCACCGTCGCGCGCCCAGCGCCGCAACCGCCGCAGCGCGACCTTGATGTTGCGGGTGCCCAGCTCGACCGTGTCGTCGAGATTGCGGAATTCGCGCTTGTCCCAGACCTTGACCGCGCTGGAGTTGCGGCCCTCGGCCTGACCGATGCGCACGCCTTCGGGGTTATAGCCATAGGCGCCAAAGGGGCTGGTGCCAGCGGTGCCGATCCATTTGTTGCCGCCCTGATGCCGGCCTTTTTGCTCTTCGAGGCGCTTTTTCAGCGCCTCCATCAGGGCTTCGAAGCCACCCAACGCCGCGATCTCGGCCTTTTCCTCGGCGGTCAGGTGCTTTTCGGCCAGTTTCGCCAGCCATTCGGGCGGCAGGGTGACGGCGTCCAGCACGGCCTCGGGTGTCAGCGCCTCGAGCCCCTTGAAGGCGGCGGCAAAGGCGCGATCGAACCGGTCGATGTGGCGCTCGTCCTTAACCATGGTGGTGCGGGCGAGGTAATAGAAGCCCTCGGCGTCGAATTGCGCCAACCCGGCCTGCAGGGCTTCGAGAAAACTCAAGTATTCTCGGAGGCTTACCGGAACCGCGTGCTGGCGCAACTGGTCGAGGAAGGGCTGAAACATCAGATCATCCGGTCGATGCCCACGGTCAGCGCCAGCCCGACGATGGTGCCGATGAGACCAAAGACCGCGGCATATTGCGCCACGTCAAAGCCCGAGCCACCCCGGCGACGGGCGCTCAGCCCACCCCAGATGGCCCCGATGAGCAGTCCAGCAATGACGATCATGTCAGCCCCGATTGGGCCCGCCTACAGCCGGGCCACGCGCTGCGCGGCACTGCCGATACGGGCGATTTCGTCCATCCGGGCGCGCGCCGCCGCCTCGGTGCCAAAGCCATAGCGCGCGGCGGCCATCGAGTCGAGCCTCAGCCGGTCGGCCTCGGCCGTGTTGCCCAGTTGCGCCATCGCTTCGGCGCGGATGAAGCCGAGCGAGGCGATGAAGGCGGCGTTTTCGGTGCGCAGCGCGGCGGGCAGCGCCTGCGAGCACAGGTCGATCGCCAGTTGCGATTGCCCGGTGGCCAGCGCCTGCACCGCGAGATGCATGTCGATATGGGCGGCATGGGCCTCGCCACCCGGCGAGCTGCGATAGAGGTTACCCGCCATCAGCAGCGAATCGAGCGCACCCTGGCCCTGATCGCGCGGCGCCAGCCGGGCCGAGAGCATCAGGCTGAGCGCCAACCGGCTGTCCGTCCAGCCCTGAGCGCGGGCGAGATCCAGCGCGCGCACCGCCCCGTCGCGGCGCCGCTCGATGCCGCCGTCCGAGCCCAGCGCCTGTTCGACCGCCTGTTGCCAGGCGCGCGGCGTCACCGGCGCCCCCGGATCGCCACGCCCGCGTCCCGCCGGGTTCAGCCGGTTGAACAGCGTCGGCAGCCGCGCCGCGACCTGATCGCGGGTCATGCCGGTCTGCAATTCGGGCGAATACCAGACCCGCAGCAGCAGCATGTCAAACCCGGTCAGCGTGGTCTGGAAATTGTCGTCGTTGAAGATGCTGTCGGGCAGGCGGAACAGGTCGTTCAGCGGCCCGAGGCCTTGGGCGATTTCCTCGTGCAGGCAGTCGCGGATTTCCTGCGGCGTGGTGTCCGAGGGGATAAAGACGACGACCCGCTGGCGCTGCACGACGCGGGTCCAGTCGATCACCGGACTGCGGCGGTTGACGGTGAATTCCTCCCACGTGCTGACATTGGGCACGACAAAGCAGGCGGCGGCGGGCACGACGGCCTGCATCTGGCGGCGCGGCAGG
>Ga0209573_1003976_pt1 | contig 15275 bp, 11 predicted proteins | sample TNRBio252014_DNA_FD_185870 | JGI IMG/M metagenome (GOLD analysis project Ga0209573, IMG submission 185870) | Wastewater treatment Type I Accumulibacter community from EBPR Bioreactor in Madison, WI, USA - TNR Reactor_6/25/2014_ DNA (SPAdes)... | ecosystem: Engineered > Bioreactor > EBPR >...
CCACTCGAACCAGACCGGATTCCATTGCAGCAGATAGAACAGGCTGATGATCCGCGCCACGTTCAGGGTTTGAATGGCCAGAAAGCCCGCCGCGAGCCCGCCGAGCTTCTGTTTCCAACGGGCTGGCGTGGCCGCGATGGCGGCCATCACCACGATCATGGCCTCGACCCCGTTGCAGCCGGGCTGAATGCTCACCGCCGCGCCCGTTTCGACATTGCGCAGCACGATGCCGTGCGCTTGCACCGTGCTGTCGAAGGCCTGAAGCACGACGGCGCTCACCTTGGCTACCGCCGCGGTGAACGGCTGGATGACCCAGGTTTGCACCGGCCCCAGCAGTTCGATGGTGAACAACGCCAAAAGAATCATCACGAACGTAATCAAGGGCATGGTGCGTGGATCCTGCGGACAGGCCGTGGTTTGGCGGGATGCGGGGGCGGGGTGACCACCGTTCGTCGGGGGCTCCGATGCGCTAGCTTAGCGCGCCACAATAACTTTTTCCCGTTCCGCGTTCCGTGATGCGCGGTTCGGGCGCCCGACTGGGCGGATACGGTCGCGCCGCCGCCCGAATTCCCACCCCCGGCTGTGTTAAAATCTATCATTTCACGGCTGTCCCAGCGGCCGGGTCGGGTGCTGACGAGGGTTCCACATGACTGAAATCGCCAAAGAAATCCTGCCGGTCAATCTGGAAGACGAGATGCGGCAGTCCTACCTCGATTACGCGATGAGCGTGATCGTGGGGCGGGCGCTGCCGGACGTGCGCGACGGCCTCAAGCCGGTCCATCGGCGGGCGCTGTTCGCCATGAGCGAACTGGGCAACGACTGGAACAAGCCCTACAAGAAATCGGCACGTGTGGTGGGCGACTGTATCGGCAAATATCACCCACATGGTGACACTGCGGTTTATGACACCATCGTCCGCATGGCCCAGCCGTTTTCCCTGCGCTACATGCTGGTGGACGGGCAAGGGAATTTCGGCAGCATCGATGGTGACGCCCCGGCCGCCATGCGCTATACCGAAGTCCGCATGGCTCGCATCGCCCACGAGCTGCTGGCCGACCTCGACAGGGAAACGGTGGATTTCGTCCCCAACTACGACGAATCGGAACACGAACCATCGGTTTTCCCCACTCGCCTGCCCAACCTGCTGGTCAACGGCTCCTCCGGCATCGCGGTCGGGATGGCCACCAACATCCCGCCGCACAATCTTGGCGAGGTGGTGGATGCCTGCATCGCCCTGATCGACGACCCGGCGCTGACCGTCCGTAACCTGATGCGCCATATCCCGGGACCGGATTTCCCCACCGCCGGTCTGATCAACGGCGTCCAGGGCATTCGCGACGCCTACGAAACCGGGCGCGGTCGGGTCCAGATGCGCGCCCGCACCGAGATCGAAACCGACGAGGCGCGCAACCGGCAGGCCATCATCGTCACCGAACTGCCCTATCAGGTGAACAAGGCCCGGCTGATCGAGAAAATCGCCGAGCTGGTCAAGGACAAGAAGATCGAGGGCATTGCCGAACTGCGCGACGAGTCCGACAAGGACGGGATGCGCATCTACATCGAGCTGCGGCGCGGCGAAACCGCCGAGGTGGTGCTCAACAATTTGTTTCTGCACACCGCGCTGCAATGCGTGTTCGGCGTCAACATGGTGGCGCTGGTCGAAGGTCAGCCGCGCCTGCTCAACCTCAAGCAGGTGTTGGCGGCGTTTCTGGCCCACCGGCGCGAGGTGGTGGTGCGGCGCACCGTGTTCGAGTTGCGCAAGGCCCGCGAGCGCGCCCACATCGTCGAGGGGCTGGCGGTGGCGCTGGCCAACCTCGACCCGCTGATCGCTCTAATCCGGGCCGCCGCCGATCCGGCCGCCGCCCGGGCGGCCTTGCTGGAACGGGTGTGGACGCCGGGCTTGGTGACGGATTTGCTGACGCGCGCCGGCGCGGACAGCTCGCGGCCCGAGGATCTGCCGGCGGAATTCGGGCTGGGCGCGGTCGGCTACCGGTTGTCGCCCACCCAGGCCCAGGCGATCCTGGAACTGCGGCTGCACCGGCTGACTGGCCTCGAACAGCAAAAGCTGTTGGACGAATATCAGGACTTGTTGCGCCGGATCCAGGATTATCTGGAGATTCTCACCGTGCCGGAGCGGTTGACGACGGTGATCCGCGCCGAGTTGATCGAATTGCGCGCCCAATACGCCGACGCCCGCCGCACCGCGATCCTGGTCGACGAGCAAAACCTTAATCTGGAAGATCTGATCAACGAAGAAGCGATGGTGGTCACATTGTCGCACGCTGGTTACGTCAAATCGCAGCCGTTGTCGCTGTACCGGGCGCAGAAACGCGGCGGGCGGGGGCGGGCGGCGACCACGGTCAAGGAAGAGGATTTCGTGGATAAGCTGTTCGTCGCCAGCACCCACGACACCCTGCTTTGCTTTTCCAACCGGGGCAAGGTGTACTGGAAAAAGGTGTACGAGTTGCCGCAGGCCGGCCGGACGGCGCGCGGCAAGCCCATCGTCAACCTGCTGCCGCTGGAGGAGGGCGAGCGCATCAACGCGGTGTTGGCGGTGCGCGAGTTTGGCGACGATCGTTACGTGTTCTTCGCCACTGCCAACGGCACGGTCAAGAAAACCCCGTTATCGGAATATTCCCGGCCCCGGCCAAGCGGCATCATCGCCATCGCCCTGGACGAAGGCGATCAACTGGTGAATGTGGAGCTGACCCACGGCCAGCGCGACATCATGCTGTTCACCGACGCCGGCAAAGCCGTGCGCTTCACCGAAACCGAGGTGCGCGACATGGGCCGTTCCGCCCGAGGGGTGCGCGGCGTTCGCCTGGACGAGGGGCAGAAAGTCATCGCCCTGATCGTGTTGGGGGAGGGCGCGGTGCTGACCGTGACCGAGAACGGTTACGGCAAGCGCACCCCGGTCGATGACTATCCCCGCAAGAGCCGCGGCGGCCAAGGCGTCATCGCCATCCAAACCTCCGAACGCAACGGCCGGCTCGTCGGCGCAGTGCAGGTGGAAAGCGACCAGGAGATCATGCTGATCACCGATGGCGGCACTCTGGTGCGGACCCGGGTCGAGGAAATTTCGCTGGTGAGCCGCAACACCCAGGGGGTGACCCTGATCCGGTTGCAAGGTTCGGAGAAGCTGACCGGGATCGAGAAGATCGAAAGCATCGGCGAGGCGGACGGCAACGGCGATTCGCCGGTGGACGATGACGGTTTGGCGCCGGACGCCAGCGAAGACGGCGGAGAGGAACTATGAGCGAAGTGGACCGCTTGCAAGCGCTGCGGGAACGGATCGACGAGTTGGACCGGCAAATTCAGACGCTGATCGCCGAGCGGGCGCGCTGCGCGCAACAGGTCGGCGCGCTCAAGCAGGCGGCTGGCGCCACCGGCAATTTCTACCGCCCGGAACGCGAGGCGCAGGTGTTGCGGCGGGTGATCGAAGCCAACCGGGGGCCGCTCAGCAACGAGGAAATGGCCCGGCTGTTCCGCGAGATCATGTCGGCCTGTCTGGCGCTGGAGGAGCCGCTGAAAATTGCCTTTCTCGGCCCGGAAGGGACGTTTACCCAGGCCGCCGCGCTCAAGCATTTCGGCCAGTCCATTCATAGCATTCCGCTGCGGGCGATCGACGAGGTGTTCCGCGAGGTCGAGGCCGGTTCCGCCGATTACGGGGTGGTGCCGGTGGAAAATTCCACCGAGGGCGTGGTCAATCACACCCTGGACATGTTCCTGCAATCGCCGCTGCGGATTTGCGGCGAGGTGCAGATGCGCATCAACCATCACCTGATTACCCGCGCCGCCGATCCCAAGGCGATTCGCCGCATTTATTCGCACCGGCAATCCCTGGCGCAATGCCGGGAATGGCTGGACGCCAACATGCCGCGCGTCGAACAGATCGAGGTGGGCAGCAATGGCGAGGCGGCGCGGCGGGTGCGCGACGAACCGGATGCGGCGGCGATTGCCGGCCAGTGCGCGGCGGATATTTACGAGTTGCCGACGCTGGTGCGGAATATCGAGGACGAGCCGAACAACACCACCCGGTTTTTGATCATCGGCACGCAACCGATTCATCCCTCCGGCGACGACAAGACCGCGTTGTTGGTAGCCTCGCTGAACCGGCCCGGCGCGTTGTTCAAGTTGCTGGAGCCGCTGGCCCGCAATAACGTGAGCATGAACCGGATCGAATCGCGGCCCTCGCGGCGTGGCATGTGGGATTACGTGTTCTTCATCGACCTCGACGGTCACGCCCGGGACGAGCCGGTGGCCAAGGCGCTGGCCGAGTTGAGCGAACAGGCCAGCCTGTTCCGGGTGCTGGGGTCGTATCCCAAGGGCGTCTTGTGAACAATAGATCAAGGCATCAAACGGAAAACATTGAAAATGGAAATACCAAAACATCCTCTTGCCGAAGTATTTGGTCATTTGACCACGGATTTTTCCGAGCGCGCAGTGGGTTATCGCCGTAACAAACTTTGCCCTTTCAACAATAAAGTTCCAAACTGCACTAAGGATAAAGCCAAAAATCCTCTAGGTGTTTGCAGTATATTTCATAATCATTCCCCGGTAATTACTTGTCCGATTCGATTTCGAGAGGATTGGTTGGTAGTCAAGGATGCCGCTGATTTTTTCTTTCCTGAGGGGGCGAGATGGAGTTCCTTGACCGAGGTTCGATTGAACGATGGTGATGGAAAGTCAGCCGGTAACATCGATGTCGTGCTGGTAGCTTATGATGAAAAGGAACGTATTTATGATTTTGGGGCGCTTGAAATTCAAGCTGTTTATATTTCTGGAAATGTTCGCGAACCGTTTGAATATTACATGAATGATCCGCAAGCAAATCAAGTTATGGATTGGACGGGTCAGCCAAATTATCCATGCCCTGATCATCTTTTTTCTTCTCAAAAATTATTTGCCAGATTGTCTTTTAAAACAGGAATTTTAAAGAATTGGCATAAAAAAATGGCGGTGTTTTTGGATTTAGAGGAATTTTCTAATGTGCCGAATATTGAGTACACTTCAAGAAGAGAAGCTGAAGTAGGTTGGTTTATATATAATTTGATTTATGATGATCGGCACCAAAGATACAAACTTGTTAAATTTGATGAAAAATTTTCAAAATTCCCGCTATTCCCATCTTCTTCTACGAGACCTAGTAAGTTAGATAAATTCATGAAAGTGCTTGAAGAGAAAATTAGTAAAACTGTAATAATTTGTTGAAATTTTATGTTGAGGACAGATATGTCAAATAATCGAGAGATAATGACAAAGTGGGTGCTTGAAGCTCTACACGAGCTAGGTGGAAATTCGGATATTCTAAATATTTGTAAGAAAGTATGGGAGTTACATGAAAATGAAATTCGCCATTCCGGTAATCTTTTGTACGAATGGCAATACGAAATTCGTTGGGCAGGTTACATTCTTCGACGCCAAAAGAAACTGCGCCCAGCTAATCTCTCTCCACGGGGTGTTTGGGAAATTTCTTAAAGTTGTTCTTGCATAAAATTATCTGTTTAACTCAGCCGAATTTGGAATTTACTTGAGGAGTTGCAACTGAATGTCCTGCGATTTCCTCTCTCTCGCCATGCCCGGCGTGCGCACCCTGGTTCTCGTTCTTGTTCCCACGCTCCAGCGTGGGAATGCCGTCGAGCCGCCGCTCCAGCGGCACGAGTCCGAAGGCTGACCCGAGACGCTGGAGCGTCTGGACCCGCGCCCACGCTGGAGCGTGGGAGCCAGGCGCCTGGACTACGACCTGTCAGAATTTATGCATCAATCCACTAGCGCCGTTCTGGCCTTGACCGTGGCTGGGTCGGTGGACCCACGCCGGCAAGGGCGCGGTGATGGGGCCGGGCGGCTGTCGGATCGCCATGCCTCAATGAAATAAATAAAAAGTATAAATTTATGGTAAAAAAATTCTTTATTTGCATATAGCCGCAGTGCTAAGGTTTCCGCCAGATAACCCAGGGCGCTGGCGGCCCGGGCGGAACATCACCGGACTTCCGGGCGGGAACCGACAACCATGTATCAGTATGACTCCTATGATCAAACCCTCGTGGACGAGCGCGTGGCCCAATACCGGGGCCAGGTTCGGCGCTACTTGGCCGGCGAACTGAGCGACGACGAATTCCGGCCGCTGCGACTGATGAACGGCCTCTACATGCAGCGTCACGCGCCGATGCTGCGGGTCGCCATCCCCTACGGCCTGTTGTCTTCGCGCCAGTTGCGGACTTTGGCCCGCATCGCCCGCCGCTACGACAAGGGCTACGGCCACTTCACCACCCGCCAGAACATCCAGTACAACTGGCCCAGGCTGGAGGACACGCCCGACATCCTCGCCGAACTGGCCCAGGTCCAGATGCACGCCATCCAGACCAGCGGCAACTGCATCCGCAACGTCACCGCCGACCACTTGTCCGGCGTCGCCCCGGACGAGATCGACGACCCGCGCGTCTACTGCGAGATCATCCGCCAGTGGTCCACCTTCCACCCGGAATTCTCCTACCTGCCGCGCAAGTTCAAAATCGCCGTCACCGGCGCCGCCCACGACCGCGCTGCCGCCCAGGTCCACGACATCGGCCTGAACCTGATCCGTGACGAGCAGGGCGAGATCGGCTTCCGGGTGCTGGTCGGCGGCGGATTGGGCCGCACCCCGCTGATCGGTCGGATCATCCGCGAGTTTCTGCCCCGGCGCGATTTGTTGACCTATCTGGAAGCCATCCTGCGGGTCTACAATCTGCACGGCCGCCGCGACAATCTTTTCAAGGCCCGCATCAAGATTCTGGTCAAGGCGCTGGGAGCGGACGCCTTCGGCGACCAGGTCGAGGCGGAATGGACGCGAATCAAGGATTCCGGGCTGGTGCTGGACGAGGCCGAGGTCGAGCGGGTGCGCCGCTTTTTCGCCCCGCCGCCCTACGATGCCGCCGCCGCTGATCTCAGCTTCCCGCAGTGGCTCAAGGGCGACAAGGCGTTCGCGACCTGGGTGCGGCGCAATGTCACCGAGCACAAGGTGGCCGGCTATCGCAACGTGTTCGTCGCGCTCAAGGAACCGGGCACGCCGCCGGGCGACATCACCGCCGACCAGATGGATGCGGTGGCCGATCTCGCCGACCGCTACAGCTTCGGGATGATTCGCTCTACCCACCACCAGAACCTGCTGCTGGCCGACGTGCGCCAAGCCGATCTTTATCCGCTGTGGCACGCCCTGAAAGGCCAGAAACTGGCCGCGCCGGTCATCGGCACTCTGGCCGACATGATCTGCTGCCCCGGTCTGGATTTTTGCAGCCTAGCCAACGCCAGTTCCATCGCCATCGCCCAGCAGATCAACGACAAGTTCGACCGCTTGGACTATCTCTACGATCTCGGCGACCTCCGCCTCAACCTGTCCGGTTGCATGAACGCCTGCGGCCATCACCACGTCGGCCATATCGGCATTCTCGGGGTGGATAAGAAAGGCGAGGAGTGGTATCAGATCTCCTTGGGCGGCTCGTCGGAAAACGACGTGACGCTGGGCGATATTCTCGGCCCCTCGGTGCCCAAGGCCGAGGTCGCCAACACGCTCGAACGCATCCTGCGGATCTACGTGGAGCGACGCGAGGACGGCGAGCGGTTCCTCGACACCTTCCGGCGGATCGGCCTGGAGCCGTTCCGGGTGCGGGCCTACGCGCCGGGAAGCAACGAGGCGAAACAGGAGGAAGAGCGCTATGCGGTTGGTTATTAGGAACCGGCAGATCGTCGAGGACCGCTGGCAACACCTCGCCGACGACGCCGAAACGCCGGCCGGACCGGTGATCGTGTCGCTGGCGCGCTGGCGCAGGGAGCGGGCGGCGCTGCTAGAGCGGGGCGAGCCGGTCGGGGTGCGGTTGCCGAATACGGTCGATCCCGCTGAACTGGCCGATGACCTGCCGAAGCTGGCGGTCGTGGCGCTGGAGTTTCCCAAGTTCGCCGACGGCCGCGCCCATACCCAGGCCCGACTGCTGCGCGAGCGTCTTGGCTATCGGGGTGAACTTCGCGCGGTGGGAGACGTGTTGCGCGACCAACTGTTCTTCATGGCGCGCAACGGTTTCGACGCCTTCGAACTGCGGGCGGATCGCAGCCTGGAGGACGCGCTTGAGGCGTTCGGCGAGTTTAGCGAGAGCTATCAGCCCGCCGCCGATCAGCCGCTGCCGCTGTATCGGCGAGGACGCTGAACCTCGTTCCTCACTGCAAATACCAGTCTGGCGGAATCGGATTGGCCGTCGTCTGGGAACCCGCCTCGTCCTCGGCGTCTTCCGCGACCGGTCCGTCGGTGCTTGCGAACGGATCGCCGATGTTGACCACCACGGTCGTCACGTTGTCGTTGGCGTCGCGCATCAGGGCCAGGTGAATGAACGCCTTGACCGCTTCCTGGCAGTTGTGATCGCTGTGAGCGAGCAAACGGGCGATTTCCTCGTCGCTCACGGTCTTGTTGAGGCCGTCGCTGCACAACAGGAACAGATCGCCGGCCTGCAGCGGATGCGCCACTTCGTCGATCTGCAACTCGTCGGCGGAGCCGACCGCCCGGGTAATCACGTTGGCCAGCGGATGGCGGTGCGCGCTCTCGGGCGCGATCAACCCCTGATCGACCAGTTCCTGCACGTGGCTGTGGTCGCGCGTCAATTGCTTGAGCTGACCGTCCCGTAGCCGGTAGATGCGGCTGTCCCCCACCCACAGGCAAGCGCACTGCGTTTCGTAGGCGATCAGCACCACCACCGTGCTGCCGATGGTGCGGTGCTGATAACGCTGGGCGGATTCCTCGCGCAACCGCCGATTCACATCGCGCAAACTTTCCCGCACCGTTTCCAGAAAGTCTGGCCAACTCGCCGCCGGCTCGATCCGTTGCAGGGTCTCGACCACCATCTGGCTGGCGACATCGCCTGCCTCGTGGCCGCCCATGCCGTCGGCGACCGCCCACAGACCCCGCTCGGGCAGGGCGAGGCAGGCATCCTCGTTAATCGCTCGGACCATGCCCACATGACTGCGGCTGGCGGACGACCATTGGAACGATGGTTTCTGATTCATAGATTATGCCTCCTCGGCGGTCACCGGCCCACCTGCCAAACCGGCGGCGTCAGCGAATGATTGTTCGTTCCAGCCCGACTGTTGCCAATCCCCGCTCAGCAGCGCCGCGAAACTGGCGGCCGGCGGCAGGCCCGCGCAAATCAGCAGGCAGCGGGCGATCCACTCGGAGCCCTCGGTCCACCATAGGCTCGGCTGGGGAAAGGCGCGGCGCAGCAGATGGTTCGCCAGCGCCGGCGCCGCCTGCGTCAGATCCAGTGATTCCGGCAAGGGACAATACCAGGCATTGCCGCTGGTGGCTTTCAGGCTGGGAACCGCCGGCGCACCCAATGCCGCCACGCGGTGGCTGAAGGCGTCCAGATCCAGGTCATCGCGTTCCAGCGCGGCCAGCGCCAACTGTTCGGCCTGCTGGAACCAGGCTTCGCTGGCGCTGGGCAGCGCGAGCAGCGGCCCATCCGGCGCCAATGGCGCCGCGATCGCCAGCGGATAGTAACGGCCCACCCGATCCATGCTCGGCATCATGATTCCGGCGTAGGCGTCCGCTCCGCACAAACCAGACCCCAAGGCAAACCGCCAGATCGGGCTGGTGCAGTAGTATTCGCGCCAAGCGTCCTCGCCCATTTGGGCGCGACTGTGGGCGATGGCGGCCTGGAGCCAGGCATCCCAGGGCGCCACGAAGGTTTTGGGGAGCTGGCGACCGATGAAATCGCCCCGGCTGGGCAACTTGCCGAAGAAGCCCGACAAGGAGGCCGTGGCGGTCACAGTTGTTCCGGACACCGGAAACCCTCCAGCTCCCGCAAGCGAAAAGGGTTGACGCCGCTGGTGGTGCGCAGTTCGTAAACGGCTTGTCGGCCGCCCAGTTGGAACGTCACCCGAAATTGTCCCGAACCCCCCGGCTGGATTTGCGCCTGATCGAGAATCTTGAACCAGGCCCAGGGGCCCGTTTCGCCGAGCCGCGACGGACTGCCGGCGGCCGGCGGCAGGAATTCGAGTTGCGCCTGCCCAGACGCGCCGGTCCATTGCAGGTCGGCGATGCGGACCGCTTGTCCGGCGCTGTAGGCCAGCGTTTGACCGTCCAGGCCGATCACGACCTGACTGGCGTCGCCGCTGAGTTCGAGCGGAACCAGTTGGAAGCGAATCGCGGGCGTCTGGTTGTTGCCGGCGAACAGGGAATCGCGGATGGCGGCGGCGCGCTGGAAGGCTTGCAAGGCTTCCGGGGCGATGCTTTGCTCCGGTCCGGTCGGGCCGCGCCAACGCCAGACGCCCGACGAAGCGTCCACGTAAGGTTGCAAGGACTGCTTGAAAAATCGATCCATCAAACCGTTCGGACCAAAGAACCGGCCGAAGGCGGCCAGCGTGGCGTCCGGCGGTTGGGCCAGGGAACGGCCGACGCCCGCGTCGGGACTTTGCCCAACCCATTGTATGGTGTTCGCGGGCAGGGCCGCAGGAGCGGCGCCGGGACCGGCGCCGCTCCACTGAATGGAACCGCGCGCCAGCGGATAGCGACCGTTCAGATTGTCCTGAAAAAAAGCGGCGATTTGGGCCGCTTTCCATTGGGCATTTAGCCGGTCGCGCGGGCTGCGAACAATGTCGGCGCTGTCCAAGGCCAGCTTGGTGAGCAGAGCGTTAAAGGGCGGCGGTTTGCGGGCGGCGTCGACTTGGAGCTGATTGACGACCGTTCCGATCTGGTCCTTGAGGTTTTGCGGCATGGCCCCGTCGGCGCTGGTTTCCCGGGCGCGGACCATGGCGTTCAGGTGGCCGTAGAGATCGTTGAGCGCGGACAGCGTTTTGTCGAGGGGCGGAATCGCGCCCTCGGGACCGCCGATTTCACGCTGGTACTGGGCACCAAAGCTCAGCAGGCGCGGGTCGGGAGCGCAGGGCTGGAGCGCGGGGCCGCCGGTCGGGGCGTCGGTTTTACCGAGGATACCGGCGATTTTGTCGGTCAGCGATTTATCCTCGGGCGGCTTGCTGACCGCGGGTTGCGCCGGCGGTTTGTCCAGCGCCAGCTCCCGGACCACGGTTTCGATCAGCACGCGCACGGGCGAGGCGGGTTGGGACAACACCTGCAAGAGATCGAGCGCGGCGTTCGGACTGTCGAAGCTTTTGAACTGGACGTCGGCGAGCAAATCCTGCCATTGCCGCAGGTAGTCGCCGAAGTAGAGACGGCACACCTCGTCGGCGATGCGCTGCCGGTCGGCCGGGTTGTTGGCCACTTGAATCGCCGCGCCCAGAATCCAGCTCTCGTCGGCCAATTGACCGACCAGTTTCGGGTTCTCGTTGAGAAAAAACTGGTAATAGCCGTTGTGGGTATACAGGCCGGAAACGCCGCTGTTCAGTGGCTGGCCGCTTTTGCGCTCGAGCGCGCGCGGCGCGTCGGGACCGGCGGCGAGGGTTAGGCCGATGTCGGGCGGGTTGCCGGCGCTGCGCTGGTTTTGCTTGATGCGCTCGTAGATGCGCTGGGAGAGGGGAACCTGGTTGAGCACGGCCCGGCTGCTCTGGATCAGCCCGTTGTCCAGGGCGATGGGCGATTTCAGCGGCGCCTGCTCCAGCAGCGCGTCCAGGTGCGCCGACAAATGGTCGCGCTGTTCCCGGTTGATGGTCCGTGGCAGGTTGGTTTGCCACTCCTGCTCCATCCAACCCTTGACCGTCTTGGCGTCGAAGCGCTCGGGATCGTCCATCATCAGATAGATTTTGAGCGTGTCGTACAGATAGCCGGGATTGCCGGTATTTTGCCGCAGCCGTTCCTCCAGGCGCAGGATCACGCGAGGCAGCAAGGCTTGCAGGAGCAGGCGCTGATAGATGGCCCGCGCCTCGCCGCCCAGCTTGTCGCCCTGATACAGACCGAAACCCATCAGCCAGGGGTTGCCGGCGTCGCGGTCGGCGTAGCCGCCGGGGATGGCGCGGGCGGCGTCGAGCAGCGCCAGGGCGGCGGCGGGATCGGTTTGATCGGGCGAGAGCGCCTGAATCTGCTGGCTCACTTCCAGCCGCTGCTTTTCCACCGCGCGCACGTACATTTCGTTGCGGGCGTAGCTGGTCAGCCACAGCAGGGCGGCCGTCACGGTGACGAGCAGGGCGGCGGCGTAGGCGCCGCGTTGAATCCAGGCCCGCCAGCGTTCCACCCGCAGATTGGTCCCGGCAATCTCGGCTTCCGGGAACACCACATCGCGCAGGGTTCGGGTAATGAAGTAACTGCGGCCCTTGCCGGAAAAGGTGCTGAGCAGTTGCCGGTTCAGCCCGAAGGTGGTGGCCAGCGAACTCATCAGCCGGTCGATGGGCGTCCCTTCCTGGGTGCCGCTGGTGAAGTACACCCCTCGCAGCAGGACGCGCTCCTCGTAGCGGTTGGGCCGGAACACCTCCTTGAGAAACCGCTCGGCGACGTGTTTCAGGGAACCGAACTGTTTGGGAAGGGTGTAGAGAAGGTCGCGCCGCTGTGGGTCGCGTTCTTCCTGCAAGCGTTCCACCAGCCGGTCGTTCAGGCGCTGTTCCAGCAGTTCGAACTCGCCGACGAAGTGTTCGACCGCGCCTTCCGACTTGGCCGGGTCGTCCATCGGCAGGGTCATGCCCCAGACTTGCGCCCGTTCTTCCTGACCCAGGTCGCTGAAGAATTCGATGAAGCCGGCGATCAGATCGGCCTTGGTGAACAGCACGTAGATCGGGAAGCGGATGCCGAAATGCTCGTGCAACTCCTGCACCCGCTGTTTGATGGCCAGCGCCTGGGCGGTGCGCTCGTCCTCGCTTTGCTGCATCAGGTCGGACAGGCTGATGGCGATGAAGGCGCCGTTGATGGGCCGGCGTTTGCGGTGCTTTTTGAGCAAGTCCAGAAAGCCGCGCCAGGCGGCCCGGTCCACCTCCTCGTGGCTGTCCTGGGTGGTGTAGCGACCGGCGGTGTCCAGCAGCACGGCTTCGTCGGTGAACCACCAGTCGCAGTTGCGGGTGCCGCCCACGCCGCGCACCTTGCCAGCGCCCAGCGGGAAGCGCAGGCCGGAATTGATCAGCGCGGTGGTCTTGCCGGAGCCGGGCGGGCCGATGATGATGTACCACGGCAGTTGGTAGAGGTATTGGGTACGTCCGGTCTTGCCGCCCAGCCGGGCTTTCTTGAGGACGCCTAGCGCCTCGTCCAGCCCTTGCTTGAGCGTGGAGATTTCCTCGGACGAGGCGGCTTCTTCTTCCTTTTTCTTCTTCTGCTGTTCGCGGGCGGTCTCGTCGCCACCGCCCCCACCGCCCCCACCGCCCCCACCGCCCGCCGGAGTGGGGCCGCCACCCTGGCCGACCCGGCCGGCCTGCCCGGCCAGATCGGCCAGCATGTCGCGGTTCCGCTTCAGCGTGTCGATGTAATAGATGATTTGGTACAGGCCATACATGCCGCCGACGGTCATGATGGTGCCGACGCGGCCCAGGTCGGAGGCGAGCGGCGTCTGCCCGGCGACGGCGATCAGCGGTCCCAGATACCAGATCAGGCCAGCGATGGCCGCAAAGCCGGTGATGCCGATCAGCCAGGGATTTTTGAGAATGCTCAGGATTTTCTTCATGGCTCCCACCTAGTTGACCCGGGCCAGCAGAATGATGTCGACGCGCCGATTCAGGGCGCGATTCTGCGGGGAGTCGTTGGGAGCCACCGGTTCGGTGTCGGCGTGGCCTTCGCCGATAAAGCGGCTGGGATTGGTGTTGCTGGAGGCGAGGATTTTCACCACGCTGTCGGCTCGGGCCTTGGACAGATGCCAGTTGGACGGGAATTGCAGGGTGCGGATCGGTACATTATCGGTGTGACCGGTCACCAGCACCTTGCCATGCACCTTGTTCAGCTCGGCGCCGATTTGCTGGAGCAGGCCCCGGAAGGCTGGCTTGACCTCGACCTTGCCCGAATCGAATAGCCCGTCGCCGCGGATGCGCACCATGGTTTTGTCGGCTTCTTCGATAACCGCCACCAGTCCCTGCCGGATCTGCGGGTCCAGGAACGTGCGCAAACTCTGCGTGACCTGGGCGAGATTGGTGTTGGGCTTGACGGGGGAGGGCGCCGCCGCGACGCCGCCGCGTCGCACCATCGCCACGGCATCGCCGCGGATGCCGCTGAGCGCGGTGAGCACCGGATCGGACGCATTGTTCAGCAGCCAGTTGAAGATGGCGTAGGCCAGCAGCAGCAGGGCCGCCGCCACCGCCGCCACCACCCACAGCGGGACGTAGCGGCTCAGGGGATTGCGCTGATCGACGACGCCGCGCCAGTGGGGGGACAGCTCCCGCTCGAATTCGCCCCGGGCGGTGCGGATGGCGTTGTAGGTGCGCTCGCGCTGTTCGTCCAGTCGGCTGCGGCCGTTGTCCAACAGTCGGTAGCGGCCCTGGAAACCGAACGCCAGGCACAGATACATCAGTTCCAGCAGGTGCAGGTTCTTGCGCGGGTCGGGGAGGATGGCGTCCAGCAGTTCGAAGAATTTCTCGCCGCCCCAGGTTTCATTGTGGAAGGTGATCAGCAGGCTGGTCTCGCTCCACTCGCTGGCCCGGCCCCAAGGCGTGTTGAGCACCACTTCGTCGAGGGTGGTGCAGAGGACGTAGCGGGCACGGAACACGACTTTTTCGTGGATGCCCTGATTGCGGGCGTTGTTGGTAAAGGCTTTGATCTCCTCGATCATCTTGGACCGCAGCCGTTCGGGGTCGGGATGGGTTGGAGTGTTTTTCAGCCGCATGATCAGGCTGAGCAGGGGCACGGCGGCTGCCTCCAGCGGATTCAGGCCGACGTTGGACGGTACGGTGGCGGGCGTCTCGGCCGGCGGCCGACTGGGCGGGCGGGGAACCGGCGCGGGTCCCGGATTCGAACCGGAACGGCGGCCGCCCGGCGCCGGACGGACGATGGTGCGCCCGCCGTCGTCGTCGCCGTTTTCGGTGGCAAACGGATCTTCGATGGTCACGGTTCGCTACTCGCTCACTCTTTGATGGCCCAGAACATCATCTCCATTCCCGGGAATTCGCCGCCGACGTGGAAGGCGAAGCCGCCGGAGTTGAGAATCTGTTTCCAAAATTCGCTGCTGCGGTCGAGCCGGAAGTAGATAAAATCGGCGCGGTAGGGGATTTCCCGCGGCGCCACGGGCAGGGCGTTGACGCCGATGCCGGGCAGGTGGTGGTTGACGAACTGGGCGATGCGCTCCACCGGTCCGATCTTGACCTGGGTGGGGAAACGGGCGCGCAGCAGGTCGGTCGCCATGTCGGCGCGAACCGCGAGGATGAACGTGGCCTTGGTGAGCAACGGGCGCTCGCGGTCG
>Ga0209573_1003977_pt1 | contig 15265 bp, 13 predicted proteins | sample TNRBio252014_DNA_FD_185870 | JGI IMG/M metagenome (GOLD analysis project Ga0209573, IMG submission 185870) | Wastewater treatment Type I Accumulibacter community from EBPR Bioreactor in Madison, WI, USA - TNR Reactor_6/25/2014_ DNA (SPAdes)... | ecosystem: Engineered > Bioreactor > EBPR >...
AGACCCCGCAGACCCCGCAGACCCCGCAGACCTCGCAGACCCCGCAGACCCCGCAGACCCCGCAGACCCCGCAGACCCCGCTTGGGCGGTTGACGGCACCGCAAGAGCTCGCAGCCGCGCCGCCTGTATGTGCGTGCGCAGGCTGTTATTCTTATAGCAGAAGCCCGTTAAGATTGCAATGTTGCTGCTTCTGATGTAGCATTGGTTGTGGTGGCTGCGGGTGGGAGGCGGCATGACCGCGCGCGTGGCGACGGTGGCGTTCGCCGGCATCGACGTCCTCGACATCGACGTCCAGGTGCAGATGGGGCACGGCCTGCCGTCGTTCGCCGTCGTCGGGCTGCCCGACAAGGCCGTCGCCGAGAGCCGCGAGCGGGTGCGCGCGGCGCTCTCGGCCATGGGCCTCGCCCTGCCGCCAAAGCGGATCACGGTCAACCTCGCCCCCGCCGACCTGGCCAAGGAGGGCAGCCACTTCGACCTGCCCATCGCGCTGGGGCTGCTCACGGTGCTGGGTGCGCTGGCGGAGGACGCCGTCTGCGGCTCGCTCGCGCTGGGCGAGCTCGGCCTCGACGGCGCCATCGCCCCGGTCACCGGAGTGCTGCCGGCGGCGATCCATGCCAGCGCCAGGAACCTGTCGCTGATCTGCCCGGCGGCACAGGGCGGCGAGGCGGCGTGGTCGGCCGGCGCGGGCGTGCTGGCGGCCCCGTCGCTGCTCGCCCTCGTCAACCACTTCAAGGGCACGCAGATCCTCGAACCGCCGGCGCCGAAGCTGGAGAGCGGCGCGGGCTCCTGCCCCGACCTCGCCGACGTCAAGGGCCAGGAGACGGCGAAACGGGCGCTCGAGATCGCCGCCGCCGGCGGCCACAATTTGCTGATGTCCGGCCCGCCGGGGTCGGGCAAGTCGATGCTGGCCTCGCGCCTGCCCGGGATCCTGCCGCCCCTGGATCCGGCGGAGGCGCTGGAGGTCAGCATGATCCACAGCGTCGCCGGGACGCTGAAGAACGGCGGGCTGATCCGCCAGCGGCCGTTCCGCGACCCGCACCACTCGGCGTCCGTCGCGGCCCTGGTCGGCGGCGGCCTGCGCGCCAAGCCCGGCGAGGTCTCGCTGGCGCACCGCGGCGTGCTGTTCCTCGACGAGTTGCCGGAGTTCAGCCGCTTCGCCCTGGAGGCCCTGCGCCAGCCGCTTGAGAGCGGCCGGGCCAGCGTCGCCCGGGCCAACGGCCACGTCACCTACCCCGCGCACGTCCAGCTGGTCGCGGCGATGAACCCCTGCCGCTGCGGTCACCTGGACGATCCGCATCGGGCCTGCGGCCGGGCGCCCCGCTGCGCCCTGGACTACCAGTCGCGCATCTCCGGGCCGCTGTTCGACCGCATCGACCTGCACGTGGAGGTGGCTGCGCTCTCGCCGGGGGAGCTGACCCTGCCCCAGCGCGGCGAACGCTCCGCCGAGGTCGCCGCCCGCGTCGCCCGGGCACGGGCGGTGCAGGCCGAGCGCTACGCCCGGCTCGGCGCCGGCGGGGCGGCGGTGCGCACCAACGCGGGCGCCAACGGCGAGCTGCTGGACGAGGTGGCGAGCCCCGACGCCGCCGGGCGGGCCCTGCTGGGCGAGGCGGTGGACCGGCTGGGCCTCACCGCCCGCGGCTACCACCGGATCCTCAAGGTCGCCAGGACGCTCGCCGACCTCGACGGAACCGACGCGGTTCGCCGGCTGCACATCGCCGAGGCGCTGGCCTACCGCCGGGTCATCCCCGGCCGCCAGGGAGCGCCGGCCGCCGCCGTGGGCTGAGGGAGGCCCGCGCTCCTCAGGGTCAGAGGGCGCCAAGCGGCCTGAGAGGCAGGCGCGCCGTCATTCTGCCGGCCGACCGCCCCTCGTCATCAAATCGGTTCGCCGCCACGCGGGCCGCCCGCAGCCGATGTTTCACGTGAAACATTCAGCGAACATGGAGGCGGCGGCGGCGTAGCGGCCGCGGGCCGCCGCTTCTGCGCATCGTGCGTCGGCTGGGACGAGGCGGCGCCGTGCCGCGGGCGTGGGGGCGGCGCTGGAGCGCCGGGCGGGCCGAGGGGCGACAGACCTACTGCAGGGTGGTGCGGGCGCGGTCGAACATGGCCTGTGCCACCATCGCCCCTTCGCGCCAGGCGGCAAGCAGGCGAAGCGCCTCGCCGTCGGGATCGCCGCCGCGCACCAGCTCGGCGATCTGGTTGATCCGCGCCAGGTCGGCGATGTGGCGGTAGCCCATCGCGTAGGCGTCTTCGGCCGTCATCGAGGTGGTCTTGGCTGGTGCGTTCATGGCCCGACCAGCCTAGGCGAAGGAGATGAAGATTTTGTTGCACTGCAAGACGTGCTACATCGCCCCCCGTCGGAGCACGGCAAAACAGCAAAAGGGAGAGGGGCGGATGAAGACCAGGATCCTGCTCAAGGCGGTCCTGCGCAACCGCCGGTCGCAGTGGACGCTGCTGCCGAAGCCGGAAGCGGACCCGGACGCCGACGCTGCGGCGGTGCAACCGGCACAACCCGCCCGCGACTGCGCCCCGGTCCGGCCGGCGCCCTCGGTCCGGCCGCAGTAGCGAAGACTCTTCGCGTGCGCGGACGGGACCAGCTCCGGCTCCGGGTCGGGTACGCCCACGATGCCACCCGTCCGCGCGGCACGCGGGCCGCTTTTCGGCCGTTGGGCGAAGCTTGGTCGGGTCGGTTCGGTGCCCGTGGGCGCCGTCGTGAGCCGGAGCGCCGTCGCGGCGATCGGGGCTGTTTATGAGTTGCCGCGGGCGCGCGGACCGTGAGGTGGTTTAGCCTCTAGCGCGTCGGCCTGAGGACGGCCGCTCTACGCGGTCCAGGTGCGGACGTCGCCAACGTCGATATGGACGAAGTTGCGTCGGGGATAATAGCCGACCCCGCCGCTCTGCATCGCCCGGGCCACCTGGGCGACGTCGCTGCTCTTGACCCCCGGAATGCGGATGTCGATCGCCTTGGCTTCGATGTGCAGGCTCCGTTTGGCAACGCCGCGGCTGCGCTGGCTCAGCATCGCGTTGGTTTCGGCGGAGCGGTAGGCCGACAGGACCTCGAATGGCGCGCCGGTGCCGAGATGCCGGTCGAGGGCAAACAGCAGGTCGAGAAGGTCGGTCGAGACCGGCTTGACCTCGTTCAGCCGGTAGTCGCGCAAGAGATGGTTGATCTGCTTCATCGCGGTGGGCAGGTAGCGGCCGTCGGAGTAGTAGACCGTCGTCAGCCGCTCGCCGGTATGGAGATGGAGAAACGAGAGCGAGCGCTCGACCCGCTTCAGCTTCGCCCAGCCCGGTGTCGGCAGCAGTGCCGCCGCGGCACCCAGGCCGAGGCCGATGAAGCGCCGCCGGGCCACCCGTACGATGTGCTGCTCTCGATCCACTGTCGCTCCCTTCACGTTGCCGCGGCCGTCACGCGAACGCTCGTCAAGACGTTTTGCCGCCACTGAATCGGCCACGTCAAGAGCCTCGCGTGCCGCAGACCTACCACATTTCGTAAAAAGGGAGGATTAACCGGCGCTAAGGTAGTGCCGCCGTCGCCTGACCACCGCCGACCGGTGCGCCGGCGGCAAGGACCTGCGAGCCGCGTGCCACCAGCGCGTCGTCCATTTCGCGGTCGCGGCCATAAATGTCCTTGCGGAACTGGATGGTGCCGTCCGCGTCGCGCCAGCTGGTGAGATAGGTCAGGTGCACCGGCACCGGCCGGGCCAGGGTCACGCTCCGGGTCTCGCCGCGGGCGATGGCGGCGCGCACCCGCTCGTCGCTCCAGTTGCCGTTGGCCTCGAGCAGCTTCGCCGCCAGCTCGACCGGCTTCTCCAGGCGGATGCAGCCGGAGCTGTAGGCCCTGACCGGCTGGGAGAACAGTCCCCTCGCCGGCGTGTCGTGGAGGTAGACGTCGAAGGCGTTGGGGAACATGAACTTCACCTGGCCGAGCGCGTTGGCCGGACCCGGCTTCTGCCGAAGCGAGTAGGGAAAGCTGTTCGCGCCGATGGCGGACCAGTCGACGCTCTGGGCGTCGACGCTGCCGCCGTCCGGCGTCCTCAGCGAAAAGCCGTTGTTGGCGAGGAAGCGCGGATCCTTGCGGATCTTCGGCAGCAGGTCTTCGACCGTGATGGTGCGCGGCACCGACCACGAGGGATTGACCTCGAGGTAGGTGATGAGGCCGCTGAACTCGGGCGAGCTGCGGCCAGGCTTGCCGACGATGGCACGCATGGTCATCGTCTCGGCACCTGCTTCGACGTAGCTCATGGTGAAGCCGGCGAGGTTGACCATGATGTGCGGGTCGCCGAGGTCGTCCGGCAGCCAGCGCACCCGCTCCATGTTCAACAGGATCTGGCGCAGCCGCTCGTCAACGCCCACGGCCATTGCCTCGCGGGTCTCGGTGCCGATGACGCCGTCGACCGGCAGCCCGTGCCGGGCTTGAAAGCCCCGCACCGCGGCGTCCAAGGCCTGGTCGAAGACGGCGCCGTCCTGCCGCTCCCCGGAGCCGACGAGGTCGCCGGTCACCCGCAGGATCGCCCGCAGCCTTTCGACGGGCTCCCCCTCGCTGCCGGCTTCCAGCCGATCGGGAGCCGGCTCCGGCCAGCCGCCGCGGCCCGCTGCGCGGCGATACTCGGCGAGCGACCGCCGCAGCCCGGCGTAGAGGCCGTTCGCCGGCGCCAGCGACCGCAGGTAGGCGCCGAGGTCCGCCGTATCGGCGGCGCCGGCCAGGACGGCGGCGGCATCCACCTCCTTGCGCAACACGTTGCCCTGCTGGTCGGTGCGCGTCGGCGAGAGGCGGCCGACCTTCAGGTCGGTGGCGTAGCGCACGAGCGAGGCGCTGAGCTCCAGTTCCGCGCCGGCAAGCTCGGCCGGCGTCTGAAAGGAGCGGTCGGTGGCCCGCCGCGGCAGGTACTCGTGCGGTTCGAGGCCGTCGTCACCGGCGCGACGGAAAGCCTCGACGAGGGTCGCGGCGCCGACGCTGAGCCCCTGCTCGCCGGTCCAGATCGGCGCATGGCCGCGCCCGGCGTAGACCTCGGCAACCGCCGCGAGAACGTTTGGCTTCAATCCCAGTCGCGCCGTCTCCAGGGGATCGGCGAGCGCGTCGGAGAGTGCCGCGGCCAGTTGCGCCGTCGACGGCGGCCGGGGCTCGGCGGCCTCGGCCTTCGCCACCACGGCCGGCAAGGCGACCTGGTCCGGAACCGCCCGTACGTCTGCGGAGACTTGCGGAGCCTGCGGGTCCGCCGGTACAGCCGGGGGGACCCGAGGCTGAGCCTCGCCCACCACACCAGATCCGACGGGCGCTGCCTCGGCCGGCGCTGCCTCGACGGGCGCTGCCTCGACGGGCGCTGCCTCGGCCGGCGCTGCAGCGGGCGGGGTGGCTGCCGTGGGTGGGGCGGCGGCGGGTGGGGCGGCGGCGGGTGGGGTGGCTTCGGGCTGAGACGTCGCCGCGCGCTTCGGCGTAAATACGGGACCGAACATGTCCGCGACGGGATCGTACCGCTGGACGGCGGCGCCCGGCTGGGCGCCCGCGGCACCGCCCGGCGCCAGGGGCATCAGCGCAACGGCGAGCAGGGCGCCGACACCCACTCCCGTCCGCCGCAACCATGCCCGCATCGTCATGCCCGCTCCCAGCAGAAGGTGCCGCCCGCCGCGCGCGTGGATCCGTGCGCCGCGCGGCTGCACAACCCTGAGGCGACACCAGAACCTATAGTAGTATTCGGCAAAGCCCGCTGCAAGAGCAACCGATTCGCCACCGTCTTCCTGTTACGCAAAAAGCGCACGTGTGGCTCACCCGGTTGCGCCGCTGACACGGCGGCGGCCTCGGCGAGCGCCCCGCCCCGAACTGGCCTCAGTTCGTCGCTTCGACGCCGTCGGGGGCGCCGGCGATGGCGAAGGTCAAGGCATGGGGCGAGATCAGCTCGCGGGCGAGACGGTTGACGTCCGCCAGGCTCACCGCCTCGATCAGCGCGTTGCGCCGCTCCAGGTAATCGATGCCCAGGCTTTCGAGCTGCATGGAGACGAGGATGGCGGCGATCTGGCCGCTGGAGGTGAAGCGCAGCGGGAACGAGCCAGTGAGGTAGGTCTTGGCGTCGGCAAGCTCCTCCTCGCTGACCCCGTCGCTGGCCAGGGCGCTCCAGACGTCGCGGATCACCGCGATCGTTTCGCCGGCGCGGTCGTTGACGGTCCCGGCCATGCCGAGGATCAGGGAGGCGTGGTCGAGAGGCGTGAGCCGGGCGTAAACCGTGTAGACCAGCCCGCGCTTCTCGCGAACCTCGCGGTACAGGCGTGAGGTGAACGGCCCGGACGCCAGGACGTTGGCCAGAACGGTCGCGGCGTAGTAGTCGGGATCGTCCCGGGCGACGCCGCGTTGGCCGAAGACGATGGCGCTCTGCGGCGCCCCGGTCGGCACCACCGCCACCTGGCCGCGGGTCGCGGGCTCCGTCTCGGCGACGGCTATGGGCGCGCCGGTCTCGGGGAGTTCGGCGAAAGTCGCCTGCAGAAGGCGCTCCAGCTCGGCGGCGTCGATGTCGCCGACGACGCCGATGACCAGCCGGTCACGGGTGAGGCGCTCGCGGACGAACGCCCGCAGGTCGTCGCCGGTGACGGCGGCGAGGCTTTCGACGGTGCCGCTGGTCGGCCGGCCGTAGGGGTGGTTCGGGAAGGCCATGGCGAAGAAGGCGCGCGTGGCGACGGTATCCGGATCCTCCAGCGCGGTCCGCACCCGAGCCTGGAGTTGGCTGCGCACCCGCTCCACCGGCTCGGCGTCGAAGCGCGGCTGGGTGAGCGCCCGGCGAAGAAGGGCGAAGGCCTCGGCGCGGTTCTCGGTGAGGGTCTCCAGCCGGCCGCGGACGCTGTCCAAATCGGCGTCGAACCGCAGGGTGATCGCCAGCGCCTCCAGCCGGCCCTGGAACGCGGCGCTGTCGAGCTCGACGGCGCCTTCGTCCAGCAGCCCGGAGACCATCTCGGCGAGCCCCTCCTTGCCCGCCGGATCGGTCGAGGCGCCGCCACGAAAGGCGATGCGGGCGGTGACGATCGGGTTGCTGTGGTCCTCGACCAGCCAAGCCTCGACGCCTGCGGCACTCACCCGCTGGATCTGCACCGCGGCCTGAGCCGGGCCGCCACCACCAGCCAAAGCGGCGAAGGCGACGGCGAGAAGGAGGAGGGCCGCGAACGTCCGGCCGGTGGCGGCGCGCGCGGTCATTGCGCCGCCGCCTGCTGGTCAGAGGCCTCCGCGCCCAGCAATGCCGTCACCGAGCCGCCTGGATCCAGAACGGCCTTGGCCGCGGCGTCGACCTCGGCCTTGCCGACGGCGGCGATCCGAGCCGGCCATTGCTCCACGTGCTCTGTCGTCAGCCCAATGGCCAGCGCCCGGCCCAGCAGTTGCGCGCCCTCGCTGAGGCCGTCGCGGGCGAACACCGCCTCCGCCTGCAGCCGGCGGCGGCTCCGCTCGACCTCGTCGGCGTCGATCCCCTCGGCGAGGACCCGGGCGAAAACGCCGTCGACGGCCTCCTCGACCTGCGCCAGGGAGACGCCCCGCCGCGGCTTCACGGTGACGCTGAAGCGCGCGGGCCCGCGCACGTCCGGCTCGTACCAGACGTAGGCCTGGTCGGCGAGGCCGGCCTCGACGACGAGCTCGCGGTAGAGCCGGCTGGACGGGCCGCCGCCGAGCACATGGGCGAGGACCTCGAGCGGCTGCGCCAACTCGGTCGCGCCGTAGCGGGCGCCGGGCGCGATGTAGGCTCGCGACCATGTCTCCTGGCGGACGCGCGCGTCGGCGAGCTCGATCCGCCGCGGCGTCTCGGCCCGCGGCTCGGCAAGGTCGAGCCGGGCCGGCGTGTCCGCGCGGGGGATGGCGCCGTAGTAGGTCCGGGCGAGCGGAAGCACCTCGGCCAGGGTCACGTCGCCGGCGACGACCAGGACGGCGTTGTTCGGCGCGTACCACCGGCGGTAGAAGGCGAGCACGTCTTCGGCGGTGAGGTCCCGGATCTCCTTCTCCCAGCCGATGATCGGCCGCCGGTACGGGTGGTTGAAGAACAGGATCGCGTCGGCGAAGACGTCGAGGCGGGCGCCCGGGTCGTTGTCGATGCGCTGCCGCCGCTCCTCCAGCACCACCTGCTTTTCCGGCGCCACCTGCTCCTCGTTCAGGACGAGGTTGGTCATCCGGTCGGCCTCCATCTCCATGACCAGCGGCAGCCGGTCCTTGGCGACGCTCTGGTAGTAGGCGGTGAAGTCCCAGGAGGTGAAGGCGTTCTCCTGGCCGCCGTTGCGCGAGACGGTGGCGGAGAACTCGCCGGGGCCGCGGGTCTTCGTGCCCTTGAACATCAGGTGCTCGAGCAGGTGGGCGATGCCGGAGTGGCCGGCCGGTTCGTCGGCGGCGCCGACCTTGTACCAGAGCATGTGGGTGACGACCGGCGAGCGGTGGTTGGAGACGACCACCACCTCCAGGCCGTTCTCCAGCGTCGCCGTCTCCGGGTGGAAGACGCCGCCGCCGTCGCGGGCGAAGGCGGAACCGGCGGCCCCGAGAAGCAGCAGCGCCACGGCCGCCAGGGCAAGTCGTTGCAGCATCCGCCGGTGCGCCATTCCGTTTCGTCCCGTCTTGCGATCATAGCCGCCCCTCAGGCGGGCCTGCCGGATATGGGGTTGCGGCGCCGGCGGCAGCAACGGCGGACGTTGGGGAAGCGGTCGTTCGCGGGGGCCGGCCGGAACCAACTCAGGCGTCGTAGCCGATGGCCCTCAGCGCGATCACGCGCCCGCACAAGAAGCCTGCGAAGGCGGACAGGATCGGCACCATCCCGAGCGACGCGATCCAGGCGAAGAAGGCGATGGCCGCTGCCAGCCTGAGTAGGTTCACCGCCGTCGTCAGCCACCCCGGCGCCGCCTCGGCGCCCGCAGGCGCGTTCAGGCGCATGGACGAGTAGTAGCCGAAGCCGACGATCAGGCCGAGCGCGGCGTAGGAGAAGATCGTGTCCAGGGTGATGGTGTCGGGGGCGAAGTCGCTCATCCGCTCTCACGTGCTCCTTGCGTTCGGCCGGCGGCCGCCGGCCACCCTGGGGGCGGCATCAGACACCGGCGAGCGACGTCTTGTCGAGGCGGCGGCGACGACACACGAATGTTGCAGATGCGCACCACCCGCTGGTTGTGTTATTGTGCATTGCACAAAAACCCTTGATTGGGTCGGCCGGCGAACATAATCTACCGTCAGACGCCGCCGGCAGACGCGGGACCGGAGGCGCCAACATCAAGAAACCGAGGGGAGGATCCGCCACAGGTGATTTGAACTCAAGTTCGAGGTACACACCGATGCACGGATTCGACGACCTCAGCCGCGTGAAGCCCGGATCGGGCAACGAAGCGGCTTCTTCTCCCTACGTCATGGCCGACCTTCCTGGTGACGAGAACTACGTCATCGCCGACATGAGCGGCGAAGACATCGAGCGCCTGGTCCGCCGCGGCCGGCAGTTGCGCTCCGCCCACCTGGCCGACTGGGGCCGGCAGATGTTCGAAACCTGGAAGAGCCTGTTCCGCAGGCCCGGCCGGGTGGTGCCGACCCACGGGATGGCGGCCTACAGGAAGTGATCGTAGAGCAGCAGGGCCGCGAACGCGATCAGCACCGCTGACGCGGTCCTGGCGATCGCCCCGGTGATCTTCGGCCGGAGCAGCCAGCGCCGCAACTGGTGCGCGCCCCAGGCGAGCGGCGCCTGCCAGGCGACGTTGATGGCGATCAGGGTCGCCGACAGCGTCAGCAACTGCGCCGTCACCTGCCCGCGCGCCGAGGCGACGAAGTTCGGGTAGAGCGCCAGGAACAGCACCAGCACCTTCGGATTGAGCAGGTTCGTGAGCATGGCGTCGCGGAGCGCCCGCATGGGCCGTGCCGCGGCCTTCTGGCCGCCGCCGATCGCCAGCGCGCCGGTGGCGCGCAGCCCCTGGATGCCGAGGTAGGCGAGGTAGATCGCCCCCGCCACCGCAAGGGCGTCGAACAGCTTGGGCGAGTTGGCGATCAGGATCGACAGGCCGAAGATCGCGAACGCCGTGTGCACCAGCAGCCCGAGTTGCACGCCGAGGACGGCGGCGTAGCCGGCGGTCCTGTCCGCCAGCGCCGAGCGCAGGATCAGGAAGGTGTCCGGCCCCGGCGAGACGACGATCGCCGCCGCGGTCAGGGCGAAGGCCACGAGCGTCGCCGGCTCAACCGGCATCAGCAAGCCACGGCCAGCGAGCCCACCCCGGCCCCGCAAGACAGAGCGACTGGCGCGCGAGCGCGCGTCCAGGGGCACGGTTCCAAGGCTTGACGCATCGCAGCCGGTTTCCTTTTCAAGCGCCGGCCACTATAGCAGAAGCGCCGCCGATCGCCCGGTCCCGGCGCGCCAGCTTTACCCCGGCGTCTTCGGGGTTGGCGCGATCATCCGGCGCGGGTCGACCCAGGCGTCGAACTGCTCGGCCGTCAGCAGGCCCGACGCCACCGCCGCCTCCTTCAGCGTCTTTCCCTCCGCGAACGCGGTCTTGGCGATCTTGGCGGCGCTGTCGTAGCCGACGTGCGGGTTGAGCGCGGTGACCAGCATCAGCGAGCGGTTCATCAGCTCGGCGATGCGCTCGCGGTCCGGCTCGATGCCCGTGACGCAGTTGTCGGTGAAGCTCGCGCAGGCGTCGGCCAGCAGCGCCGCCGATTGCAGGAAGTCGTAGATGATCACCGGCTTGAAGACGTTGAGCTCGAAATGGCCGGTGGCGCCGGCGACGGTGATGGTGACGTGGTTGCCCATCACCTGGGCGCAGACCTGGGTCATCGCCTCGCACTGGGTGGGGTTGACCTTGCCGGGCATGATCGAGGAGCCGGGCTCGTTGGCCGGCAGGATCAGCTCGCCGAGGCCGCTGCGCGGGCCCGAGGCGAGGAAGCGAACGTCGTTGGCGATCTTGTTCAGCGAGACCGCCAGCACGTTGAGCGCGCCGGACGCCTCGACCAGGGCGTCGTGGGCGGCCAGGGCCTCGAACTTGTTCGGCGCGGTCTCGAAGGCGAAGCCGGTGACGGCCGCGACCTCGGCGGCAAACGCCTCGGCGAAGCCCTCCGGCGCGTTGAGCCCGGTGCCGACCGCGGTACCACCCTGCGCCAGGCGCAGCAGCCGCGGCAGGGTCGCCTCCACCCGCTCGATCCCGCAGGCGACCTGGGCGGCGTAGCCTGAAAACTCCTGCCCGAGGCTCAGGGGCGTCGCGTCCTGGGTGTGGGTGCGGCCGATCTTGATGATGTCGGCGAAGGCCCGCGCCTTCTCGTCGAGTGCCGCGTGCAGCGCCCGCAGCGCGGGGAGCAGCCGGTTGTTGAGTTCGAGGACAGCGGCGATGTGCATCGCCGTCGGGAACGTGTCGTTGGACGACTGCGAGCGGTTGACGTGGTCGTTGGGATGGACCGGCGACTTCGAGCCGAGCTCGCCGCCCAGCATCTCGATGGCCCGGTTGGCGATGACCTCGTTGGCGTTCATGTTGGTCTGGGTACCCGAGCCCGTCTGCCAGACGACCAGCGGGAAATGATCGTCCAGTCGGCCTTCGATCACCTCGTCCGCCGCGGCGACGATGGCGCTGCTAATCCGCTCGTCCAGCTGGCCCAGCGCCACGTTGGCCCGGGCGGCCGCCTTCTTTTGCACGCCGAGCGCCCGGATCAGCGGCAGCGGCATCCTCTCACCGCCGATGCGGAAGTTCTCCAGGGAGCGCTGGGTCTGCGCACCCCAGTAGCGATCCGCCGGAACCGCGATCGTGCCCATCGAGTCGCTTTCGTTGCGCATGGCTGCACCCGTCATGACCGGTCCTCTCCGTCAACCGCGCCGGCCCGTGCCGGTTCCGCCGCGAACAGGCCGAGGATGAATGAGGCCGCGGCGTCCAGCGCCTCGCCCAGCGCTTGCGCCTCGCTGCGGCCGGAGCTTCGCCGGGGCTTGAAGCCGTGGTCGCCGTCTTCCAGCCAGTGGAGGCGGATGGCCGGCGACAGCCCGTAGGCCTCGACCTCGGAGCGGGAGCCGAAGGTGTCGCGCGTACCCTGCAGGATCAGCGTCGGTGTGGCGAGATCGCGAAGGTGGGCGACGCGGGGCTTCTCCGGCGTGCCCGGCGCATGGAACGGATAGCCGAGGCAGAGCAGGCCGCGCACGCCGGCTTCGTCCGCGACCATGCTGGCCATCCGCCCGCCCAGCGATTTGCCGCCGATGACCGTCCGTGCCGCGTCTCGTCCGGCCAGCACCGCCCTCCAGGCGTCGAGGAGCACGGCGGTGCGGTCGGGCAGCCGGCGCCGGCCACCCTGCCGGCGCGCGGCCATGTACGGGAACTCGAAGCGGACCACGCGGATGCCGCGCTCCGCCAGCCCGTTCGCGAAGAAGCCCATGAACGGGGTGTCCATCGGCGCGCCGGCGCCGTGGGCGAGGACGCATGTGGCCCTCGCCCCGTCCGGGCCGTCGTATAGAACCTCGGGCGGTGCGCCCGCCGTCAATGGCCGCCCGGCTTCATGAACTCGGCGAAGAAGTCGTTGCCCTTGTCGTCGACGACGATGAAGGCCGGAAAATCCTCCACCTCGATCCGCCAGATCGCCTCCATGCCGAGCTCGGGGTACTCGATGCACTCGACCTTGCGGATGCAGTCCTGGGCGAGCCGAGCGGCCGGGCCGCCGATGGAGCCGAGGTAGAAGCCGCCGTGGGCCTTGCAGGCCGCGGTCACCTGCGGCGAGCGGTTGCCCTTGGCCAGCATCACCAGGCTGCCACCGGCCGCCTGGAAGTCGTTCACGTAGGCGTCCATCCGCCCGGCGGTGGTCGGGCCAAAGGAGCCGGAGGCGTAGCCGTCGGGCGTCTTCGCCGGGCCGGCGTAGTAGACCGCCAGGTCCTTGAAGTACTGCGGCAGGCCCTGGCCGGCGTCGAGCCGCTCCTTGAGCTTGGCGTGGGCGATGTCGCGGGCGACGATCAGCGGCCCGGTCAGCGACACGCGGGTCTTGATCGGATAGCGCGACAGCGTCTCCCGGGTCTCGGCCATCGGCCGGGTGAGGTCGATGTGCACCACTTCGGCCGACAGGCTCTCGGGCCCAACCTCCGGGAGGTACTTGCCGGGCTCGCGCTCGAGCTGCTCGAGGAAGACGCCGTCGCGGGTGATCTTGCCCAGCACCTGCCGGTCGGCCGAGCAGGAGACGCCGATCCCCACGGGGCACGACGCGCCGTGGCGAGGCAGGCGGATGACCCGGACGTCGTGGCAGAAGTACTTGCCGCCGAACTGGGCGCCGATGCCCATGGACTGCGTCATCCGGTGGACTTCGGCCTCCATCTCGATGTCGCGGAAGGCCTGGCCGTGGTTGTTCCCGGCCGTCGGCAGCCCGTCGAGGTAGCGCGCCGAGGCGAGCTTCACCGTCTTCAGGGTGAGCTCGGCGGAGGTGCCGCCGATGACGATGGCGAGGTGGTAGGGCGGGCAGGCCGCGGTTCCCAGGGTGCGGATCTTCTCGTCGAGGAAGGAGCGCAGCCGCGTCGGGTTCAGGAGCGCCTTGGTCTCCTGGTAGAGGAAGGTCTTGTTGGCCGAGCCGCCGCCCTTGGCCATGAACATGAACTTGTAGGCGTTGCCGGCGGTGGCGTAGATGTCGATCTGCGCCGGCAGGTTGGTGCCGGTGTTCACCTCGTTGTACATGTCGAGCGGCGCCACCTGGCTGTAGCGTAGGTTGGTCTCGGTGTAGGCCTTGAGGATGCCCTCCGACAGCGCCGCCTCGTCGCCGCCGCCGGTCCAGACGTTCTCGCCCTTCTTGCCCATGATGATGGCGGTGCCGGTGTCCTGGCACATGGGCAGCACGCCGGCCGCGGAGATCGTGGCGTTCTTCAACAGCTCGAAGGCGACGAAACGGTCGTTGGCCGAGGCCTCCGGGTCGTCGATGATCTTGCGCAGCTGGGCGAGGTGGCCCGGGCGCAGCAGGTGCTGGCAGTCGCGCATGGCCTGGTCGGCCAGCATCGTCAGCGCCGCCGGATCGACCTGGAGGATCTCGTGGCCGTTGGCCCTGACCGGGGCGACGTAGTCGCTGGTCAGCCGGCGGTAGGGGGTCGCGTCCTCCGCCAACGGAAACATCTCGAAGTAGACGTCGTTTCTCATCCTCTGAAGCCCTCACCCCATGCCCAAGCCGACGCATCCCTTTGATGCCGAGACTAGAGCAGATCGCGATGAGGGGGAATCAGAACCGGGAGAGGGCGCGCAGGCCGGCGGAGCTGCTTTACATTGCGCTGAGCCCGTCACCGTCGCACGTAAGCCGCAAGTGATGGACCCGCGGAACGAGTCCGCGGGTGACGGAGAATGGGAACCGGGCGGCCGTGGCTCCTTAATCACCACCCGTCATCGCCGTGCCCGTCACGGCGATCCACGCCTTGAGCGGGGGTTGGGAGGAATCGGAGCCGGAGCGTTCACACCGCCTCTGGTGGCGGCGTCTCGCACGGGTGGACCACCTTGGTCAGCGGCTGCGGGGCGTTCTCGATCCGCCAGTTCACCCAGATCCGGTCCTTGTCGTCGACGTCCAGGCTCATCCAGTTGCGCTCGGCGACGAAGCGGTAGTTGGTGCCGGGGAACACCTGCATCTGGCCGGTGATGTCGCGGTCGATCTCCTGCACCTCGGCGCCGATCTGCTCGAGGAAATAGCGCACCACCCGCGCCGGCGGCGGGTGGACGATGGCCGAGGAGGTGAGCTGGGTGATGGCGTCGGCGTTGACGTGGCGCACCGGCCGGCGCTCCGAGGAGATGACGCCCAGGGCGGCGACGTGGACGTCGCCCGACAGGATCGTGACCCTGGTGCCCTTGGCCTCGGCGAAGTCGAGCAGGCGATGGATGAAGCGCAGCCGCTCAGTCTTGTGGTTGTAGCTGAGCCACTGGTCGTGCAGGTCGTCCTCGATGCCCTGCATGCCGGGCAGGAGGCCGAAGGCGCGCTCCAGGAACGCCATGTCCGGGTGCAGCACCGGGATGCTCGACATCACCAGCAGGTGCTTCAGCCCGGTCGTCCCGTCGATGGCCGCCAGCACCGCGTTCCAGCTTGCCGGCGACAGGATCTGCTGCTGGGTGCGCTCGGAGCGCAGGTCGAGGACCAGGACGGCGCCGGTCTCGAAGCGGAAGAGGGCGTTGAACGCCGCCTGGCCGGGAAGCCGCCCCGCAGGCGCCGCCGGATCGCTCTGCAGCTGGAACAGGGCGAAGGCGGTCCGCGCGGCGGCGAAGATGGTCTGGAATACCGGCGAGGCCTGCTCCTCCGGGCTGTACGAGCCCCAGCCGTCGAAGATGTCGTGGTCGTCCCACATCATCAGCGTCGGGATGCCGGCCA
>Ga0209573_1003979_pt1 | contig 15257 bp, 13 predicted proteins | sample TNRBio252014_DNA_FD_185870 | JGI IMG/M metagenome (GOLD analysis project Ga0209573, IMG submission 185870) | Wastewater treatment Type I Accumulibacter community from EBPR Bioreactor in Madison, WI, USA - TNR Reactor_6/25/2014_ DNA (SPAdes)... | ecosystem: Engineered > Bioreactor > EBPR >...
GCGCTGGCGACGGGTTCTGCTGCATGCCCGTCCTCAGCTTTCTTGTTCAGCGCGCCGGTCAAAAACAGGGTTGCACCGATTGAACCGCCGATCAGAATCAGACCACCGAACAATATGAGCAGGATTTTGAGGAGGCCAGAACCTTTCTTTTCTGAGGGTTTGGCGTCGTCTTTCTGAGCCATAGGGGGTTCCGCAGCTTTATTGAGAAGAATGGCGCTTGCTAAGCAAATAGCGCACCATTCACGATTTTTATTTTTTTTTATTATTTATTAAATTGTTATGAATAAATGAAACCCGATCGCTGGCTGGATCGCCAAAATTTTGTCGCAAGCCGCCAAGCGCATTGCCATTCATTACACCCAGCAACGTTGGAAGATGGAACCGCCTTCCAGTCGGAATGGCGGTGAGGCAGGAGTGAGGAATCAGCAGCAGGATTCAGAGGACCAACAAGGATAGGCAGCCGTTGCCATAGCGGGGGATATTGACGGTGAAATCGGCATGTCCTCTGGCGCCATTAAGCATCTCGCGGACTTCAGGAGGAATTTTGCTCGCTTCAGGATACAGGGTGGCCACCCGGAGATGCGGGGTTTTATCGTTCATCAGCAGGGTGGAGAGAATATTCGCAACTTCATACAGATTGTCGATCATGGCCGCTTCCAGCTTTTTCGTTTTGATGGCGTCCTTGGCGGCGCTGGCGGGCATCATCGATAGCGCGCAACCGGCATTGGCAGCGAAAGGGATATCACAGGCAAAGGCGGCGACGACTTTATTGTCATCACTGATGTAACTGGCGATCAGGCTGCTGGAGGCGGGTTTGGTGTCTACCGCCTTTCCCGGTGTGGCGGGTACGTTACCTCCGAACAGCATGATGAGCGTTTTGCTGAGATCGGCAGCCTTGGGCAGAATGAAAGTAGTGGGCATGGCGTGTTCCGTTACAAATCGTTCGGGTCTGGAAACCGGGGGAATTGGCGCAATCAGCGTTGGCGGGGTCGCTCGTGATCAGGCCTTCAGAACGCGGTTTTAATCCGGGATGAACATGGACAGGGTTTTGGCGAACATGTCAGCGGTAAAAGGTTTATTGATAATGAATTTGGCTCCGGCCTGCGCCGCTTTGGTGCGCATTTCCGCAGTGGCCTCAGTGGTCACGAAGCCGAACGTAATACGGTAGCCTTCTTCATTGAGGGCTTCCAACAATTCCAGTCCGGACTTGTTGGGCATGTTCCAGTCCGAGAGGATCAGATCGGGAGGCGTTTTGTGAATGATGTCCAGCGCCTCATTACCATCGCCCGCTTGCAAAACTTCGAGATGACCGAACCCAGCTTCACGCAGGGTGCGTCGGACGATCATCCGCATGGCATTGCTGTCGTCCACAATCAGGATTTTCATCGTTTTTTCTCCCGTTCGAATAAGATGATTTGTAGAGGTTGGCCTGCGCAACGCAGCAAAATTCGTTCTATAGCCTGTCCTTCCATGCGGATATTGTAGCCTTCCATGACAGAAGGCGGCGATAAATGACAGGGCGCAGGCAGCAGACTTTTCAGGTTTCCGCCCAGCACATGGGTCAATTCACCGATGGTATCCTGCAACTCGTTTTCAGTAATGTCAGTGGGCGCGGTTTTGAACATGGCCACCGCAGTTTGCAGGGCCAATGGCTTTGGGCAGATCAGGATGACGCTACCCTGCCAGTGACCGTCAAAGTGGACACAGCCGGTGAGCACGCCGCTTTCCTCCGCCAGATCATCAGTCGACCAGTCGGCGACGCGCAGGACATCCAGATCGAGCAGAGAATGCCAAATGCTTTCCGCCAGCTCGAATAATGCGTTGGCAGACCCGGCTACGGCATTTTGGCTTGGCGTAATTGATAACATAGGCTTTTACCCATGGAAATCGATTCGAAAGCAGGGTCCAGATTCAGCGTGGTTTCCGAGGAACCCAGAAATAGATAACCATCCGGTTTCAAAACGCTGCGAATCCGCGCCAGAATCGCTTTCTTGGTGGTTACATCAAAATAAATGAGTACATTGCGCATCAACACCACATCCAGCGGTGGCATCAGAGGCCAGGGCTCGGCCAGATTACTCTGCTGGAATTCCACCATGCGCCGGATTTCGTACTTGATCCGCCAGTGCAAGCCCTGCTTGTCAAAATACTTGATGAGCAACGTCGCGGGTAAACCCCGGTTGACTTCAATCTGACTGTAAAGACCCTCACGCGCCCGGGCTAGAATAGCCTCGGACAAGTCAGTGGCGATGATGCGCGTCCGGCGATTGGCCAGGATGGGAAAATGCTCACACACCAGCATAGCCACACTGTAAGGCTCTTGACCGCTGGAACAGGCTGCACACCAGATCGTCAGGTTGGGAGACTGCCGTTTGGCCAGCAGTTCGGGCAGAATCGTGGTTTTGAGCGCATCGAAGGGATGAAGATCGCGGAAAAAGGAAGTTTCATGAGTGGTGATGGCTTCCACTACTTGGCGATAGAGCGGGTGGGCCGGGGGTTGGGTTCGCAATGACGCAATCAACTCTTGCAGCGATGCGAACCCGGCCAGGCGCACCAAGGGGGCCAGGCGTGTCTCGATCAGATAAGCCTTATCCGATTCCAGCGCGATGGCGGAATGGCGGCGGACCAGATCGCAGATGTAGTTGAAATCGCTGGGGCTGATCGTATTCATCGAGTCGGCGCAAGCTGATGAGGTTAGCGGACCGTGCGGACGCGGTTCATGATCTCCCCGGCCAGTTGGTTCAAAGCGATCTGCCCATCCGCCAGACCGGCGCGTGCGATAAAACCGGGCATACCCCACACCACCGAACTAGCCTCATCCTGTATCAGAATTTGTCCACCGGCATTGCGAATCGCCTCACAACCACGCAGTCCGTCGTTACCCATACCGGTTAGAACCACCGCAAGGACATTGCCTCGATAGGCCGCAGCGACTGAGCGGAAGAGTACATCCACCGCAGGTCGGCAGGAGTTTTCCGGGGGGTCCTGATTCAGTTGCAAATACACTTGGGCGCCTTGGCGTTCCAGCACCAGGTGCGCTCCCCCCGGAGCCAAGCGGATTTTGCCGGGTTGCAAAGATTCGCCCGCCGTGGCCTCGGCGATGGGCAACGCGGACTGCGCCGTCAGGCGCTCCGCCAGCAGGCGAGTGAAGATGGGCGGCATATGCTGGACGATCACGACCGGGACCGGGAAGTAGGCGGGCAGTTGCGGTAATAGCGTAGCCAGCGCATTGGGGCCGCCAGTGGAAGCGCCAATGACCACCACATCAATCCGCTGGCGCGCGGCGCTGACCCAGGGGCGCGGGACGGGAGCAACGGTCGGAAAAGGCGTTGGCGCCAGAGGGGTTGCCGGAGCTGAACGGGCTACCGGGGCTGGACGGGCTACCGGAGAGGCTGCCGAGGCTGGACGGGCGGCGGGCTCCAGACGATTTGGCGGTTTGTGAACAGTTGGGATGGCGGGAGCAACCGGCGTCAGCAAATGCTGGCAAAAAACTTTGATCCGGGGGATCAGTTCATCGCGCACCCGTTGCAGTGACGCCATCATGTTGCCGGTATTGGCCGGTTTGGTGACGTAATCGTTAGCGCCCCGCCCCAGAGCCTCCAGGGTGACAATGGCGCCGCGTTCGGTGATCGAACTGAACATGATGACGGGCAAACGCGGTTGGCGCTTGCGAATCTCGGCCAGCGTTTCCAGGCCATCCATGACGGGCATTTCCACATCCAGGATGATGATGTCGGGGTTGAGCGCCGGCAATTTTTCCAGGGCGATTTGCCCGTTCTGAGCGCTGCCGACGACTTCCAGTTGCGGATCGCCAGCCAGGACATCGGTTAACAGGCGACGGATCACCGCCGAATCGTCAACCAGCATAATGCGGATTTTTTCAGCCATGGCTAAGGGAGAATTCCCAGCAGTTTGAGTTTTTCCAACACCGCGTCGCGGGTGAACGGCTTCATGATGTATTCATCGGCGCCTGCGGCAAGCGCCCGTGAAACCTGTTCCATTTCCGATTCGGCGGTGACCATCATCAAGCGCACCTTACGGTAAGCGGATATCGCGCGCACGGCGCAAATGAAAGCGTAGCCATCCATGCCGGGCATACTCCAGTCCACCAGCGCCAAATCAATGCCATTGATTTGGCGCAGACATTCCAGAGCTTCCTGACCGTCGCCCGCCTCGAAAATCGTGAAACCGGCGTTTTTCAGGATATGCCCGATCAGCGAGCGCATCGCTTTGGAATCATCGACAATCAACACAGCCATCAAGGTGATGCTCCGTATGACGGATACAAGGCGATGTTAAATCGTTCCACGCATTCCGGCGCGGCGAGCGCTCAGGTGACCTGCGCCAGCTTCATAGCGGAAACGATCGACCATTTGTTGCAACTCGGCGGCCATACGGGCCATTTCGCTGGAGGCCGTATGCACATCATTAGCGCTGCTGAGAGTATTTTGCGTCGCCTGGGCTACGTTGGTGATGTTGTTGGCGATTTCAGCGCTGCCATGCGCCGCATTGGCGACGCTGCGGCTGATTTCGTTGGTGGTGGCGGTCTGCTCCTCAACGGCGCTGGCGATGGTGATCTGAATATCATTGATCTGATTGATAATGGCGCTGATACCCCCGATGGCGTCCACCGCACTGCCGGTGTCCATCTGAATGGCTTCAATTTTGCGGCCAATTTCCTCAGTGGCCTTGGCGGTTTCCTTGGCCAGTTCCTTGACTTCATTGGCGACCACGGCGAACCCTTTGCCCGCCTCGCCGGCGCGCGCCGCTTCAATCGTGGCGTTCAGAGCCAGCAGATGGGTCTGTTCTGCGATGGAAGTGATGACTTTGATGATGTTGCCAATGCCGGCGCTGCTGTCGCCCAGTTTGCGAACGGTGGTGTTAGCGTTTTGCGCCATGGTGACGGCCGAAGCGACGATCCGGGCGGCTTCAGCGGCATTCTGGGCGATTTCGCGGATGCTGGCGCCCATTTCCTCCGTGGCGGTGGCGACGGCTTCGACATTGCTGCTCACCTGATCGGCCACCGAGGTCGCCAGAGTGGCCCGGGTCGAGGCGGCTTCGGCGTTGCCGCCCATTTGGTGGCTGACGGCGGTCAATTCCTCGGCGGCGCCGGCCAGAGTTTGGGCGGTTTGGCCAATGCGGGCCATGCTGTCGCGCAGGGTCGCCAGCAATTGATTCAACCCTTGCGCCATCTGGGCAATCGAATCAGCGCCCGTGACAGTCATTTCCTGGTTCAGGTCGCCCGCCGCAGCGGCGCTGACGGCTTTCAGCATCTGCTCAACCCGGGTTTGCAGCAGGTGGGTCTGCTCTTTCTCGCGATCGACCACGCCCTTCACCACCTGCTCATTGCGCAATTTTTCGGTGACGGGTTTCCAGGTGATCATCGGTCCCTGGTAGGAACCATCCCGGCCATGCACTGCGCTGAAGCACAGCTCGAAAAATTCGTTGCCCAGGGTGACGACGGCCGTGTGCGGTAGTTGGGCGGGCTCCGCAACGATGCGCCGCAAATCGCCCTGCTGCCGGTAGAACAGATCAATGGGTTGACCGAGCAGGTTATTGACCGGCGTGGGTAAATGCCCCTCCATCCCCCGCAACAGGCGCTCCATGGCGGGATTCATGTAGCACAGCCGCAGATTGCGGTCGGCGACCATGATGTTGGAGGGGGTGTTTTCGATCACGGATAGAACGCGCTCGACTTGCTGGCGCTGGCCCGCACCCGCGTTCCAGTCGATTTTTTCCGTTTGCAACAAGGTGCGCAGACCGGCGACCGCCTGATTGAGCGATTGCGCTATTTCACCCAGCTCATCCTCGGAGAGCACCCGGGCGGTTTGGGAAAGATCGCCGCTGGCCAGGTGGTGCGACAGATCGAGAACTTCCCCGACGCTGGCCAGAACGTTGCGGGTCAGCCAGAACGATAACCCTAGCAAGGACGCCAGCAGGAGGACCGCGATGAGCGCTTCGCGCAACACTGTGCTGAAGAACTCATCACGCATCTCATCCAGATAAACCCCAGTGGCCAGCACCCAGTTCCAGGGAGCGAATTCCCGGGCATAACCGACCGTGGGGACAGGCTTACCCGCGCCCGGTCGTGGCCACTCATAAGTGACAAAGCCGCTGCCCTGACGCTGGGCGACATCGATCATCTCAGCGGTGATAGCGGCCAGAGCGTTGGCGTCGCGCCCGCCGCGCGCCGCCTGATTTTCCAATTCCGGTCGGGTGGCGTGCAGCAACAACCGCTGATCCTGATCGACAATGACGAAGTAGAGATCCTGATAGCGCATGTTGCGGAGGGTTTCGATAGACAATTTCTGCGCCTGCTCCCGGGTCAGCGCGCCGGCTTGTTCCTGTCTTTGATAACGGTCGATGACACCGTTAGCGACTTCGACCAGGCTGAGCGCCAGGGTTTTGGGTTCTTCCAGTGTTTGATGCCAGCGGTTGTAGAGGGACAAGGCGATCAACAGCGCCATGCTGAGGGCGGCCCAGCCGACGATCAGGAGCAGTTTGCGGTGCAGGTTAAGATTTTTTAGGACACTCATTGATCAATTTCTCCGGGAAGCGCCTGTCTCCAGGCCCACCGGCGCGAGGCCGGTCTCTCATTTTTAACTTTCAGTTTTTTGTGTGGCTTCGTGAACACGGTTCAGAAGAGCCGGATTGAATAGTTTGTCGATATTCATGGTGAGCAGTAACCGTCCCTGCAACTTGTAAGTTCCCTGGATCAACTCGCGGGCAATACCTTCCAGCGTATCGGGTGGATATTCAAAACTGGCGTAATCCACATCCAGCACATCGCCGATGCGGTCCACCAGCAGGCTGAACGTGCCTTGCCGGGTGTGAACAACAATATTGATCGGTCGGTAATCATCGTTTCGGTCGCCGATTTGCAACAGGCGACGCAGGTCAATAGCGGTGACAATCTGACCCCGCAAGTTGATCAAGCCCCGAATGACCGGCGCAGCCAACGGCACCGGGGTCACGACCTGATAACGAATGACCTCCTGGACTTTTTCGACTTCGACGCCGAAGAAGCGGTCGCCCAGAAAGAAGGTGCAAAACTGTCGATAATCCGCCATCGGTTTAGGTCTCCTCGGCAAGCGCCAGCAGCGGCGCGACCCGCTGTAGGAAGCTCTGGACATCGAACATCTCGGTGACCCGGCCCTGAATGACCAGGGTGCCGACGATGCCGGGGCGGGTTGAACGGCCTTTGGTTTCAAAAATATCCTGAACGATATCAAGAATTTCGTCTACAACCAGGCCAACCCGACGCACACCGTCGCCGAAAACAATGACTTGCAGGAGGGTGGTCGTAAAGGCGCCGTTGTCAACGGAGGCGGGTCGGCTGACCGGTCGGCGGTCGCCGAGAATATCCCGCAACCGGACCAGTGGCAGGATGTGCCCCCGATACTGGATGACATCTACTTCGCCCGCACTTTCCACTTGATCCGGTTCAAATTCCTCCAGCCGGGAGACCGGCGCCAGTGGAATGGCCAATCGGCCATTGCCGGGCGAACGCACCAGCAGCAGGGTCTGAATCTCGGCTTTCAGGTTCTGACCTGCCTGCAACCGCGCCGAACCGCCCTGGTCATGGCTGTCGCTGATGATATGGGCGCGTTGCGCGATGCCCAGAATGTCGAGAATCAGCGCCACCCGGCCATCGCCCATGATCGTTGCGCCGGCGAACACAGGGATGTCCTGTAACACTTTGTCGAGCGGTTTGACGACGATTTCCTGGGTGTCGTTGATCTGATCCACGACCAGACCGAACTGGTGCTGGCCGGCTTGCAACACCACGATGTTAAGGACACGGGCGGTGGCGGTGAGCCGTAGTTCCTGGTTCAGATAAACAATCGGCAACAGCTTGCCGCGCAGGCGGTAAACCGGATGGCTATGCACATATTCAATCGCGGCGTTGCGCTGTTCTTCATTGACTCGGATCAGTTCTAGCAGATTGACCTGGGGAATGGCGAAGCGCTCGCCGCCGCTGGTGACAATCAACGCCGGGACGATGGCCAGGGTGAGCGGGATGCGAATTTTGAAGGTGGTGCCGCGTCCGAGTTCGCTCTCCAGATCGATGACGCCGCCGATTTTTTCGATGTTGGTCTTAACCACATCCATACCGACGCCGCGCCCGGAGATATTGGTGACTTTTTCCGCAGTGGAAAAGCCGGCCAGAAAAATCAGTCGCCGGAAATCCTGATCGCTCATGGCTGAGGCGCGTTCTGGGGTAATCAACCCTTTTTCCAGCGCTTTGGTGCGCAGTTTGACCGGGTTGAGACCGGCCCCGTTATCGGCGATCTCGATATGCACCTGACCCCCTTCGTGGTAGGCGCGCATCAGCAGACAGCCTTCCTCGGGCTTGCCGGCGGCTTGCCGCGCTGCTGGCATTTCGATGCCGTGATCGACCGCGTTGCGGATCAGATGGGTCAGCGGGTCTTTCATGGCCTCAATCAGGCTCTTGTCGAGTTCGGTTTCCTTGCCTTCCATTTCGACCCGGATCTGTTTGCCGCAACTGATCGCCAGATCACGCACGACCCGGGGAATCTTCGCCCAGATGTTGCTGATGGGCTGCATCCGGGTGCGCATGATGCCTTCCTGGAGCTCGCTGGTGATCAAGTTCAGCCGTTGCGAGGCCGCTACCAGTTGCGGATTTTCCTGGATCAGGGTGTATTCGACGATCTGGTTGCGCGCCAGCACCAGTTCGCCCACCAGATTCATCAACTTGTCCAGCAGCGGCACGTCCACCCGGATGGAACTGTCGGCGATGGCTGCGCCACTGGCCGGGGGGGTGGAGGCCGGGCGTTCTGGCGCCGGTTTAGCGGCGGACTCCACCAAAGCAGTGGCCGGCTCTGGCTTGCGGGGGGGCGGAGGGGGTTTATCCGCAGGTGGCGGTTGCAGCAGGAAGACGGAGCCGGGCGGCAATAAATCGCTGGGGGGAGCTGCCGGTTTATCAGGCCCGGAGGAGGGCGGTTTATCCGCAGGTGGCGGTTGCAGCAGGAAGACGGAGCCGGGTGGCAATAAATCGCCGGGGGGAACGGTTGGTTCATCAGGCGCCGGCGGTTCGGGCGGGGGGGCTGGCGGCGGCTTGGGGGTGGGTGGTGGAACTGAGCCGCCTTCCTTGAGGCGATTCAGGATGTCGATGAGGTCGAGATAGTCTTGATCACCATCAGTTTCTGTTTGTTCAACGGTGCTGATCATGACACGCACCGCATCCAGCATGTTCAGCAAGGCGCTGGCCATGTCCTGGGTGAAGCGCAGCTTGCCGTCCCGCAGCAGCGACAGGAGATTTTCTCCGGCATGAGTCAGCTTTTCGAGATGGGTGAAGCCGAGGAAACCACAGGTTCCCTTGATGGTGTGAACGGTCCGAAAAATGCTTGCGAGTGTCTCCCGGTCCTCGGGATTCTGTTCGAGTACGACGAATTTGTTATCGAGTTGATCCAGACCTTCCTGGCTTTCGGTCAAAAACTCTTTGATGATTTCATCCATAGCAGCAAAGGCGCCCGAACGTGGGTTTAGTGTTTGGGTAACGGGTCTTAACAGTTAGCGGATTCATAATCAGGCTAGAGCATAAGGCCGCGTTCGTCTGTGAGCAATCATCGAACAGGTGATCATTATTTCAGTCGCTGGTCGGCGCCGCGCCGCCAGGGGAAACGACGGAATTTTGACCTGGCGACAGCCTTGAAACGCCAAAATGCCGTCATTTCAAGGCAGAAAATTCTGAAAATTAGTCTTATGTAATTTTTTACACTAAGCAACAACGACATAAATTAGTTTTAATATAACCAGGACTTTCGCTTTCCGTCATTCCCGCGTAGGCGGGAATCCAGTAACCCACTGAAAAAACTGGATACCCGCATTCGCGGGTATGACGAATTTAAGGGTTTGGCGAAAGTCCTGATAACATAATTGTTATTATTTTTGATGGATTCTCTTTAATTATTTAAACAGGTTGACGATAATACAATTTATGAGTTCCACCAAAAAAGGTTGAATGATGCACAGAAATGCAAAAATTGTGCCTTTCAAGAGCGACCCAGGTCCAAGCTGGAGAATTGGGGGCACCAAACGAGTATTATCCATTAAAATTAACAGATTGAATCAATTTGGCAATCCGGTCCCGTGCGGTAAACCTTCGTTATCGCAGGGGGGCATCACACTGAAATGCTTAAGCTCCGTTCTGCAATTGGCGTTCAGTTCCATCTGGAAAATAGCGCGGCTTTCAAATAATGTATTTTTATTGAGGCAAATAAGGTTCATGCGGATCAAGGGGCAGGAAAGTGCTGCGGAGATTTCAAGCTTAGAGATTAGGAGAACAAAATCATGAACATGACCCATCTGAAAATCGGCGCCCGCTTGACCATCGGCTTCGGAGCCATCGCCGCCATCGCCCTGACGTTGGGTCTGGTCGGTTACTACGGTACCGTCGAAAGCGACCGCGCCATCGAGGAAATCGGCGAGGTCCGGCTGCCGAGCGTGCAGGCGCTCCTGACCCTCAGCGAAGCCCAGACCGCCGTGGATAGCGCCGAAAACGCGCTGCTGTCCACCCGCCTGGACCCCAAGGCCCGCGAGGCGCAGCACCAGCGGTTCGCCGCCGCCAAGCAGCGGGCGGATACGGCCTGGAAAATCTACGAGCCTCTGCCCCAGACGGCCGAGGAGGCGGTGGTCTGGAAGCAGTTCGTACCCGCCTGGAACCGGTGGTGGAAGGACCACGAGGACTACGTCAAGCAGGTCCGCGAATTCGAGGCCCTCGGCGTCGCCGACCTGGAGGCGCACCGCACCAGCAAAGTGTACGAGCAGATGAACCACCAAGCGATGGTGACTATCGGGGAATCGTTCGGCGCCGCCGAGGCATTGCTGAACCAGTTGGTAGAGATCAACAAGAAGGCGGCGGCAGATACGGTGCGCGAGGCCGAACACACCGCCAATTTGATGAAGGCGTTCAACTTGGTCGCCGTGATCGTCGGCATGGTGCTGGCCGCGCTGCTGGGCTGGCTGATCACCCGGAGCGTGACCGGGCCGCTGCGGCGGGGCAGCGCGATTCTGGACGTGCTGGCCGAAGGCGACATGAGCCGGGAGGTGCCCGCCGATCTGGTGGCCCGCAAAGACGAGGTCGGCGATCTGGCCCGCGCCATGCAAGCCATGGCCACCCAGCTCAAGGGCACGGTGACGAAAGTCACCCAGACCACCAGCCAAGTCAACTCCGCCGCCGCCGAGATCGCCCAAGGCAGCTCCGACCTCGCGCAGCGCACCGAAGAGCAGGCCAGCGCGCTGGAAGAAACCGCCTCCTCGATGGAAGAACTCACCAGCACGGTCAAGCAGAGCGCTGACAACGCCGGGCAAGCCAACCAGTTGGCGGTCGCCGCGCGGTCGCAGGCCGAGCAGGGCGGACAGGTGGTCGATCAGGCGATCACCGCCATGTCGGCGATCCACCAGAGCAGCAAGCGGATCGCCGACATCATCGGCGTGATCGACGAGATCGCCTTCCAGACCAACCTGCTCGCCCTCAACGCCGCCGTCGAAGCCGCGCGAGCCGGCGAGCAGGGCCGAGGGTTCGCCGTGGTCGCTGGGGAAGTCCGCAAGCTGGCCCAGCGCAGCGCCGACGCCGCCAAGGAGATCAAGGGGTTGATTACCGACAGCGTCGCCAAGGTCGAAGACGGCGGCCAACTGGTGGAACGCTCCGGCCAGACCCTCAAAGAGATCGTCGTCTCGATCAAGAAAGTCAGCGACATCGTCGCCGAGATGGCCGCCGCGTCCCGCGAGCAGGCCAGCGGCATCGAGCAGGTGAATAAGGCGATTCTGCAAATGGATCAAGTGACGCAGCAAAATGCCGCGCTGGTCGAGCAGACCGCCGCCGCCAGCCACGCGATGGGCGACCAGGCCCGCGAGCTGCAAAACCTGATGGGCTTTTTCAAGCTGGACGAGCAGGAGCCGATAACGAAAGCGACGGTGGCCGCCTCGGCGGTAGATGCGGCCCACCCGAAAGTCGCCAGCAAGGCGCCGGCGGGGTTGCGGCGGGGTCGTGGCGCCAGCGAACACCCAACTATCGCCGCCGCCAAGCCGGCGGCCGGCAAGGCCCGTCCCGCGCTGCGGCCGGTTCCGGTGGAGAAGAAATCCGTAGCCGCGACTTCGGCCGCCGAGGAATGGGAGGAGTTCTAAGAGCGAGTAGAGCGGGTTGCCATGAAAGTACCGACTTTCATCGTCCGGGGTGACGTTCCAATGACATGATCGTTAGGGCGTGATCCCGTACCCGCCGGGTAGCTGGGCAGGCGGGTTAACCCGCGTAATGGACTAGAGGCTTACATCAGGAAACATGCTGATGTCGAGAGAAGAAGTTGTACTAACCATTCGATAATTAGGAGTGTTGAAATGAGAACTTTTTTGAGTCTTGCATTGTGTGGTGGATTGATCGCGAGCGCTTATGCTGCCGAGTTTGGTACTGCCGAAGAAGCGCAAGCCTTGGTCAAAAAGGCGGTCGCGCATATTCAAAGTGCTGGGCCAGAGAAAGCATATTCTGACTTCAACGCAAAAAAACCAGAATTTGTGGATCGGGATTTGTATATTTTTGTGAGTGACCTTAATGGTAATATATTGGCACACGGCGCCAATGAGAAGATAGTTGGGAAAAATATGATTGAATTGAAAGACCCCGATGGAAAAGCATTTATTCGCGAAACTGTCGAAAAAGCTAAAACGCAAAATAGCTTTTCTGTGGATTACAAATTTACTGATCCGGTAACAAAAAAGGTGCTGCCAAAAACGATGTTTTGCGAGAAGCTAAGCGAAACAACTGTATGTTCAGGGGTTTATAAACGCTGAGCTTCAAGAGTCGCGCAGTTAGCAGATAGCCGACTGCGCGTTAATATATCGTTATTGAGAGAGAGAGAAATGAAGCTGTTTTCGAAGATTCTTGTCGCTCCAGGACTACCCGTCATTTTTTTATTGGTGTTTGCGGCTACCGCATACTGGGGCCTACATACAGAGAAAAAGGCGAGCAATACTTTATTCGCTAAACAAGCTTCAATTATGACGTTGCAAGGCGGATATCAAAAATTATCGAATGCACAAACTAAAACATATCGTTTGTTGGCGTGGGCTGCCAATCTCGATGAAAAGAAAATTAAGGAAGAAATTCAGCATATCGATAAAATGATCGGCGCGGCGCGCGAAGATTTTAGTAAGGTTTCGGGACAGCTAGCACCCGCGGAACTCGATAATATCCTTTCGATGGTAGTTAATTATCGACAAACTGTGCTAAACGGTGTCGAATTGAGCGCGGCCGATATGAATTTGGGCGCCATGGTGATGCAGTCGGCGGACGATGCGTTTATCAAACTGGATCAGTTGTTACAGGCTGTAATAGAGAAGCAAACTCAGATCGGCGAGCAGGCGAGGACGAGCAGCGAGAAGGTATTCGACCAATCGGTTTTGCTACTCGGCGCGCTTTCCCTGATCGCCGTGATCGCTTCCTTTATCGCAGCCCTGATGATCGCTCGTAACGTCACGCGACAGTTGGGCGGCGAACCTGCTTACGCGGGAGCGATCACGCGACAGCTCGCATCTGGGGATTTGACCGGAACCATTACAACCAGAGCCGGGGATAACACCAGCTTGCTATTTGACATGAAGTCGATGGTGCAACACCTGCATGATGTTCTGGCGCAGGTACAAAAAATTGCTGCCGACGTGCGTAGCGCTTCGTCCGAAGTTGCCCAGGGCAGCGGCGACCTGGCGCAGCGCACCGAAGAGCAGGCCAGCGCGCTGGAAGAGACCGCCTCCAGCATGGAAGAGCTGACCTCGACGGTCAAGCAGAGCGCCGACAACGCTGGGCAAGCCAACCAGTTGGCGGTCGCCGCCCGGTCGCAGGCCGAGCAGGGCGGGCAAGTGGTCGATCAAGCGATCACCGCCATGTCGGCGATCAACCAGAGCAGCCGCAAGATTGCTGACATCATCGGGGTGATCGACGAGATCGCTTTCCAGACCAACCTGCTGGCTTTGAACGCCGCCGTCGAAGCGGCCCGGGCCGGCGAGCAGGGTCGCGGCTTCGCCGTCGTTGCGGGCGAAGTCAGAAAGCTCGCCCAGCGCAGCGCGGATGCGGCCAAAGAGATCAAGACCCTGATCACCGACAGCGTCGCCAAGGTCGAAGACGGCGGCAAGCTGGTCGAGCGCTCCGGCCACACCCTGAAAGAAATCGTCGTTTCGATCAAGAAAGTCAGCGACATCGTCGCCGAGATGGCCGCCGCCAGCCGGGAACAAGCCTCGGGCATCGAGCAGGTCAACAAGGCCATCCTGCAGATGGACCAGGTGACCCAGCAGAACGCCGCGCTGGTCGAGCAGACCGCCGCCGCCAGCCACGCGATGGGCGACCAGGCCCAGGAGCTGCAACAATTGATGGCGTTCTTTAAACTGGACTCGACCGATAGGAGTCGCAAACAACCGGCGTCGGTGGCAACGAGTACTCACCATAGCACCGGCCAGACACGCACCGTGCCACGTACTGCGGGAGGAGGTTCGTCCACTATAAACAAACCTGCCGCCCGACCCGTCGCCAGGCCTGTCGCTAAACCGGCGCCGACCGAAAAAAAATCTACAGCCCACGCCGAAACCGAGGAATGGGAAGAGTTCTAGGAGTTAATGATGGCGATGATTACATGCCAGTCTGAATTGGATATTGCCGCCGCTAGCACCCTGCATCAGCAGTTGCTCAGCGTGTTGCAGGCCCGCGAACCGTTAGAAATTGACGGTCAGGCGGTGTGCCGGGTTCACACGGCGGTTTTGCAGTTATTGCTGAGCCTGGCTATCGAAGCCCGGGCGCTGAATTCGCCGGTGCGTTGGCTAAACCCGTCGCCAACACTGGTAAAAAGCGCTCAGTTGCTGGGTCTGGCTGATGTCCTGGGATTAAGCTTGAATTAAACTCCAGGAGGTTTTTAGCAAGCTAGGCGATTCTTAACAAAGCCTATACCAGAATGGTCAGTCGGGCGAAAAGGGCGCGTTGCCTGACAATACGTGTGTCAGGCGCATCCTGCGCCTGACCTAACGGTATAATGTTAGTGGGCTGTTGCAAAAGTTTTGACAGGTTCCCACGCTCCCGCGTGGGAGCCGGGGCGCCACCTGTCAGAACTTATGCGGTAATCCACTGGATTCAAATTGACGGAGATTTTATTGATGGCGACGATACTTGTGGTAGACGATTCTGCATCCATGCGGCAAATGGTGGAATTCACACTCAAGGAAGCCGGCCACCAGGTGATGGTGGCGGAAGATGG